>Ga0209671_1000520_pt1 | contig 26112 bp, 10 predicted proteins | sample WorMetHERISLAND2_2_FD_187401 | JGI IMG/M metagenome (GOLD analysis project Ga0209671, IMG submission 187401) | Marine gutless worms symbiont microbial communities from Max Planck institute for Marine Microbiology, Germany - Olavius geniculatus... | ecosystem: Host-associated > Annelida >...
GAAAACAGCAAAAATTACAAAAGGTGATATTATTCAGCAGCACATTGACACACAGTCAGTGTGATGCGGGCAATATCGCCTTTTGTAATTTTTGCTGTTTTCGATGTGCAAGTCCTTAAATGTTGCTGTTAACAAGTGTATAAACTAATGTTTTGTACATTTATCAGGTATAGAAGCCTCTAGAGATCCATGCGGTATATACCTGCATGTGATGCTGAACAAGGCGCCATACCTGAACCTTGTTAGCCGCTCCGCAGATAACTCAGCGCGCAGTAAAAATCTCAACGCAAAATAATGCTGAGTAACGGTCAAATACCAGGAAAAATGTCGGCGGGCGCCCCGTGCCGTCATGCTGCCGTCCGTCCAATTACCGAACGTCGCAGGCGTTGACAGTGAATTAGGTCCATCAACGGTTAGGTCTAATTTGCAGTCGGACGAGTGAGTCGGTGCTTGAGTCGCTTGCCGTCTGTGAATTAACATGCATTCCAGATATGCGTCATTTTCTTGAAGTTATTTTGACGTCCGATGACTTGACCTATGACCTTTCGAACTGAGAATCGGCACACCGTTTACTTCTACCTCAGGGCACGTTTTCGCGAATTTTGGATCATTTACACGGCTTTGTTTTCCAATTATAGCAGTTGCTGCTAGGCACCAGGACCGTAATGGAACTAATGTGCAGTGAGAATTGCTTGAAAGGTTTCCAGTGGTTACCGTATAGCGCAGTGCATCCGGAGGCAAGGAGTTCCAGGTTCGTGAGTGGACAGCTGCAAATGATCGGCTTTATGCTTAATGGCTGCAGACACTGCTTGCTACATGCCAGTCTGCTGACCGGTTAAGTTCACATCATTGCTGTTTGCTAGCGAGACCCCGTGCAGGCGTAAAACCCCGGACTTCTGTTAATAGTAAATGCGTAAGTAAGTAAGTAAATGTCTTAAGTACGACTGAGGTTACTTCTTTCTGTATAATGCTTTCAAGAACTCCAACACGTGTGCGTTCGACTTCCAATAAATTTGGCCCAATATCGACAGTTTTTTTTCTATAGAGAACTGTCTTACGAATCTTCACTCATACTGGTGCGTAACTGGGTCACGAGATTTGATAGAGGAATGAGCTGAGGTTGTTCTACGGCAATTAACAACAATTGTCCACCATTTGTGGCCCAACATTGTACAAGTAATTTGAGCAAAGCTCACATGACGCGCGATAGCAGCGGTCCTGCCACTTTGGCAATTAGTGTAGGCCTACAGCAATTAGATATTAATGCGTCTGGAAAGAGTACTTAAATTTGAGGCCTCTTTACGGAAGACTTCTTGAATTTAAGAGCTCGAAACATAGATTTTTAACAGTCTGTTTGCACATCGACATTTATTTAGTCGTTTGCACATTCGGGTCGGAAATGACCTATACTAAATCTCTTTTCTCGTGCAGTTTTGTAGGTTTAACAAAACAAAAAGTACTTTCTATTAGCAGAATGTCTTCGGAACAACATGCATTAAATCGTTTCTGGCGAATATATATGTAAATAGTGTTAATATGCAGTTAATGCGACGCTATAAACGTCCAAAATACGCAGTTCCTTCGCTGCTGACGGCGCGGGTCGGCGGGTCAGTTAATTACCGCAGATAGTCAACCGTTGCCCCGCAATTAGCTGGCGTCTTCACTACGCACTTTCCGCCGACAACAGACGATGTTATCGCGATTACTGCCGCACCCACATAACGACCTCTGCTGCGTTGGCACTGTTTTAGGTTCCTACAGCGCTCATACAGAGTGTAGGTTCAGAAAATAAATTATTAAAAATTGCCCAAGACACGTACTGTCACCCAGTTTTTACTGTTCCATAGCAGACACTTTTGGCTACAAAGTCATTGAAGCATTGAGCATAGAGTCAACTAAAACAGACGCAGTCGTCGAATATCTGACGGTGGGGTCAAAAATGACCCCCAATAGTCCCCCATGTGCAAATGTACTGTTAAAAATGTACGTTCTATGCAAAAAAATGTCATGCGCAGGTTGTCCAGGTCCATCTCCAGCCATTTTGGCGCAATTCACTCTTAAAATGTATGTTGCAGCCAGAAATCACAAAAAAACCACTAAAACCCCCTATTTTGGAGGTTCAGGGTCATTCAAGGTCATTGACGTTGACATTAATAAAAAGCTTACAGCACTATTGCTTGTTATGATAAGCAGCCTGTCTGTGCCTATCTGCAGCCGTTTTCACGCTACACAAGTTAATTGCGGTAAAATAACCACTTTTAGGGGGGTATGTTTGACGCCCGCCTGCGCCGGCCTCCTTGATTCTAGAGTATCGGGACTTAGACTGCTAAAATCTACGTTTAATGCTGAAAATTTCATACACAGGTTGTCTTGGTCTATCTCTAGCCATTTTGTCCCAATTCGTGTTGAAATGTGTGCTGCATCCAAAAATTGTGAAATATTCACTAAAACCCCTTTTGGGGGTTCAAGGTCGTTCAAGGTCATCGATATTGATAAATCTAAAAAGTCTGTCACATGTGCTTGTTATGATAAGCAGCATGTCTATACCTATCTTCAACCGTTTTCACACTATACGAGCCAATAACGGCAAAATAACGTCTTTTTAGGGGACCTACCCTTCATTGACGCTCTCGTTCGAGGAGAATCCCTGCATCCAGGGGCACGAAATTTTGTCACGAAAAAACTAGAGACATTGAGGCAGCCCATGGTGAAGATTTCGTGATCCTAGCTTGCACCGTTTTGATACAGCTCACGAGTGTGACAGACGGACCGACTGACGCCCCGGCCATGGCTAAGACGCGCGAAGCATTCTGCTATCGCGCGCAAAAATCATCCACTGACACGTTTGCAAGATACTGCGTGGCCTCGAGTGTTTTTTGAAGGTCATTCGAGGTGAACAGGTGATAAGGTGAAAGTTTGGTCGGAAGTATGCAAAGACAATAACGTCTTTTTTGTATGATGACAGCGTGCAGTATTCTGTGGCTTTATGTGCGGTCGGTATGCGCAAGGATATTTCTGAGTAATAGCTGCTGCTGAGTTTTTACTGGGCAAGTTGTCGTGACCAGGCTTAGTATATAAAAACACAGTGAGTGAGTGGTTCGCAGAAGTATTGATTTGTCATAGAAGTGTTGACGCAATGCCGAGATGGCTTCTTCTGAATAAATGACAGTTTCTGACGACAGCGGCGGGTTCTCTGGGGTATAATAGTGCAGGCTTGCAAGAGAGCTGTATGCAGCGTGAATGATTATGACTACTATTTTATCTCGCCGAGTAAATGTTACGCCAGCCCCACATCTAGCGCGTTTCTCGCATGTCTCCAAGGCCGCCAAGGCGATAAAGCTACAAGGATGGATGGCTGCGGTACATTTTATTTGCTGATGTAAAAGTATTATAATTTTTTATCTTCCCTTTCGTGCATGTATTGTACAAATTCATGATTGATGAATCGTCAAAAAATAATAAAAATAAAAATAATCAGAAGTATTTTAGTAGATCATGCAGCTTTGATTGAGTTGAGATAAATGCTGTCGGGCGTCGGCCATTGTCGACATATGCGGCCATCCGTGTGGATCTGTGCACCATAAACTTTTGCGTTTTAACGTCTTAAGTTGAAAATTTGCACACCGGTTGCTCCTGTCAATGGGAACGTTCACGCCAGTTGGGAGTTTTTGCGCTTTTTTCGAGTTGATGAGCCAGCACGGGACAGAGGTACAGATGGACTGTAAAAATCCGTATTATGGTTTATTTAAGGACGGCCGCTGGATCTGACAATAAACCGAGTTAATGGTGAGGCTGGTCGTTGGTGATAGGACATTGTATTGTAATGCAGCAGCGAACCGCGACGACTCAGGACCGGACTTTTTGTGTTGACTCTCGAACGAGTTGTGTGCCATGACATTGGCGCTGTTATTTACAGCCGTGAGCTCTGGTTAATAACCAGCGAATTATATTGGCCAGCTCTAAACTGGTGCCAGCTATTGCTAATAACCTCAACCTGCCAGTCAGCCTGTCCGCTCAGCCGTGAACAGCTGATGCGATGTCCCAGTTTCTCGGTGCCTGCCGGGTCGCATGTGTTGGCCTCATTTCGACCAATGGCGAATGTGGACCGTGGCTTGCGCCGCCCGCCGGCTATTTTTTGATGCGGAGGAGGCTTTGCAGCGTCTTGCAGCAGCAGCAGCCGCTGCCGTGGCATCACGAATGCGGTGCAGCGGATCATTGCTGATTGGGGAAATGGGATTGGGTTGGGGAGTTGCTCTGCTCGGAGCTAGTACGTATTTCTACTAGTAGACGTCGACGTCGTCGTTCGTTTTATCTCCGGCGGGCTGTATGCTTGCATCTGTCACTGGAGCCGACTATTTTTAGCAGCTCGACGCACAAACGGTTCCAAGGATAGCTGCTTAGCGGTCGTTCGTCCAGGAAGCAGATCGATCAATGTCGATCAAGTACTGTCGTCGTCGTCGTCTCTACGGCGTCGTCCTTATAGCCATAAACTACTCACCGTGTGTGCCAGTCAGTGGCGCCTCTGTGATTTACTGACATTAGCCGCACTGACGTCGTTATAGGTCAAAAGTCATAGCAGTATGTTTTGCTGTTATGTCAACGATTTTTAATTTCTAACTGAAGTATTTTTCTCAAACTGCGTGCTGAACAGTTGAGGGTCAGCTGTGAATTGCAGCCATAAAAGTATTGCTCATGTTATTCAAATCGTTCGTTTTTTTGTTTTAACCTTTTTAAAGTAGATGTGATGTATTATTAACTTATAGTAGCGAAGCCGATGACGCTGATGTTAAATTGATTCAGGACTCAGTTTCTTTGCTTCGGATAGGCCTATTAAGGGTCTATTGCTGGAGTTGCTGCATGCCTGTTGTGTTGACTTCGCCATAAATTAAAAGCCTCAGAAGAAAGATGAGTGGACATTTTGATACTTGTTTGGCGATTAAACAAACGAAAATGTCGGCCCAGTGCAGACATAAAATGCGACTGTCCGCCTAGCTATATGTACTAGCTGCCGACTGCACTGCAAAGCTTTGACTCTGATCTTTGACTTTTTGAACTGAAAATTGGCACGCTCGTTACTCTTGTACTGGAAAACGGTCGCACCAATTATTTTTCTGTGCCTTATGATTTTCGAGTTAAACCTCGCACGAGACGGCGATAGACAGACAGACGGACGGACGGACAAGACAATACGGCCTGTTAAGACGGCCGCATGATAAAAGGCATATCAGATAACGTAGTTAACCTAATTGCAGTGGTAGTGTGTTTTTGTTTACAATTGACCGAGCGTCGGCTGGCGGGCTAGTCGTACATGGCTGCTGCCTGGTGCTGTGCTGGATCAATGTGCTGCTGCTGCTGCTGGCCTGGTGACGTCACTTGCAGCGGTCTCCATGACGACGGACGACCTCTGAAGTAAGCCGGCGCCATGCGGTGACATATCGCAGCTGCCTTAGTGTCTCCTCTTGGTCGTGTGCACAAATCCGCGGTCGTCGCCGCTGCAATTTTCCGCTCCTGGCTCGCCGCCGTTATTGCCGTCCGTCCGCATGGATCATGATCTCATCCTATCCCATCCCATTCGGCGCACACAGACAGAGACTACACCTGAGCGTAATTGAAACCCGCCGGCGCCGGGCGCAGCGCTCGCTGGCGTGGCGATAAAATCCCCGGCTTCCGTCGTCCGATTTATTGGTCTGAGATAGCTGCAAGGCCGGGCCGACGTGAATTAGACTGCGGTGGAGTTTATTGCTAGTCGTTCGGTCGACGCCTGGGATCTGTTTTTAAAGCACGACGACGACGACGACGACGACGACGTTGCTGCAGTGCTAATAGTCAGCGATCTGTACAAGACGACCAGCGTCTGGACACCAAGGTCAAGACTACATTATTGTTTTGTCCCATGACCGATCTCTTTCCAAGATCGTGGTCTCGACTCCTGCCAGTAATGTCCGCAGATTGAAGCCGAGAGTCAATAAATTGCGTTGTGATGTTTTCCAGTTTTTGGGCGTCTCTTGAGTCGTCGGGTCATGCAGCGATTTCGGTCAGGTCGGGTCTGTACAGGTCGGTTCACGGGTCAGAACTTAGAGTGACCCGCATAGTTTTTTTTGCTTCGCAACTGAGCATTTTCTGAATGTAGAGGAATTGACGTTTAAGATTGCGATCGTTACGTTCGAATCTACAAAGTTTCTACGTATACTGGACTTGACTTTAGTTGATCTAATTTATAGAATTAAGAATAAAGAACTTTTTCAGAAGTGCACAGATTAACGCCGTCAAGAGTTCAGATAGGAAACGTTCATAGTACATCTTGAGAGACCATATAAGGCTTAGTTGGTTAGGAAGATGTTAGGAAGGACTTGGGAAAATTATTAGAAACTGTCTTGACTCTGGACTCTGGAGAACGTGGCCCATCCCATATGCAGGGAAGAAGCTGTTGACAACAACACGCCGGTGACGTCACTGATTGGTTTATTATCTGCGATGACGTAAAGCCCACCCACGTCATAGTAAACGTCATGATGTCATTACCGCCGGCAGTTCTGCAGGATGTGTCTGTCCCAATGACTAGCTGACGTCATCCGTCAGCTTTCACTCATCAACTGACCACGTTTATTAACAGCGGTAGCTGCTGCAGGCTGCTGTTGCTCTGCAGCTGTTTTTGTTGATGTCACTCGACAGACCATTTTAATTTTTAATAATTTTGCAAGTGAGTGAATTCTTTGTAAACAAGACTTTAGGTGTCATATCAAACTGCGAGGGCATTCAGAAAGTTTTGCAGCTTCTCTGTAAAAAGCTACGACGTTTGGTGCCGACTTTAGTTGAAGTACTGTAGTTAGCGGTAGTTTCGGCGTGATGTGTAACGTGTATACATGTGTAATCGGCGGTTAGCCTAAGTTATATGTGTAAAGCTGGTTGCTGTTGTGTGTCTGTGTTGTGTGGGGATTATGTTTTCGCACATGAGTCTACAAATAAAAGTCAAAATTCACGTAAACCTGATTGATTTAATTTTCATTCTGCACACCTGTCTGTCCGAAAGTAAACTGACAGCATTATTTGATCTAAACCACAGATCTCTTATGCTCCTTAGCTAAACGCCAACAGCGCATGTGCATGGTTAACCGTAGGCTTGATTGTCTGAGCAATTTGAGAACAAATATTATAGTTTTTGTGGATAATGTAGGTATGTAATTGAAAGGTAATCGTGTGTGGTGTGTCTGGATGGTAGCGTAAACGTCGGCTGCGGTCAGGCGGAGGAGCGGGTTTTGCTGACCGGATTGCACGCCGTCGCCGACATCTACTGTGAATGCTGCAAAACGACGCTCGGCTGGAAATACGTGAGTACCATCAGGATTCTGTGATGGACGGACGCCTTGGGTGGTTTCTTGAGTGTGTGTTCAAGGTGGACATTAATCAAAATCGAATATCAACTGACGAGAACACCCAGTAGTTCAAATTGCTCTAGCATAACCGTTTTCACAATGACAGATATTTCTAGAGTTTGAGTTTTTTGGCTTAGAAAGTGGTAACCAATTAATTACAGCAACATGGACATAAAAGCACTTATTGCCAACGCCGTCGGTGCCCTCCACAGTGGTCAAAGGTATGTCGGTGAATTTCAATGCAAACAAAAGGCTGAAGTAGTAGCGGTAGTACTAGGGCATATACATACTTTCAGAGTTTGTTTCTTTACAACTGATCAGAGGCTATCAAGGAAATCTAAAACCTCATTTGACAATAATGCTTCCACCACATTGAACTTAATTGCTCCGAAAATTTTTTGAATCTAGATCAGGAACCAACGATCTGCACGCTGGAACACTAAAATCTAAGTGGTTGTTATTACGCCATTCTCCACCCATCTGTAAAGGTTCATCGAAATCTGTTCATACTTTTCGTCGATACAATGCAAAGTGTCACTTTACGCCTCGTCTTCTAATGGTGAAGAATTCTGGGTAACGATCCAGAATGCATATTACTCAAAAAACATGTGGATGGCCAACGATATCTAATCAGTTTTTTTGCACCATACCCAACCCCTTCACAAAATTTCATTAAAATTCGTTATGTACTTCTAATAATCCAGGCGACATAAAAACAACTTGACCGACCTGAAAACGTAACATTTTTCGTTTCTTGGTGATATAACGATGCTGGTGCATATAGCGGTAATGGGTCTTGTTTAATCATGTCTGTCGCTGTGTGTTTGTTTGTTGCCAGGAACATGCGTTCGAGTCCAGTCAGAAGTACAAGGAAGGAAAATATATAATCGAAGTCGCACACATGATAAAGGACAACGGGTGGGATTGAGTTGGCTGACTGACTGAATGGGACTGTTTCAACATACAAGTACTGTGTCGTTGTCGATGAACTGTTTTACTTACTGACCGATGGAGCGATGCCATGCAAACTCTCATCTTCAGGGTTTTGGCAAATGGCGTGAAATGGAAAGCAGCCACGGATGGATATAAAACTAGTTTCGTGCGCCTTTGCTGTAGCATTTTCGTTTGGAAATTTTTGACAAATTCTCTGTGTATAGTCACAAAAGAGTTCAGTTTTTTTGTATGAAATTGGTATTTTGGAATGTTATTTGGTTTCTCCGCGGCAGAAAGTTTGGCTGACGTTGCAGTCAGAATAATACTATTGGCATCGGCAATGCGTGCATGCTGTATGGACCGTATGCTGTATACTGACCGCAGTGGGCAGTTGTATCAATCAACTCGTTGCATCGTCGGTAGTCGGATGAACGTCGCTGTTACTCTATCGTCTTTCACACTCCTCAGTCTGGAATCTTCGAGCGAGAACCTCTGGTCGTGGCTGATCGTCTTCACAAAGCTGAGAGTCGCACCCGTGGGATCATTCAGGGCCGGATCAGTTAGCTGCATCGCCAAGGGCCTTTGTAGCAAAACAGAATAAAGTGGGGCCCTGTTTCAGTCCAACTGAAATCACCAAGGTCTCTCTTTTGCAGTTTAAAAACAGAAAGAATAGAATGCTCAACTTCAGAATCCGTATTTCATGTGCTGTATATATAGCAAGCAAATAAAATATGAACGGATACCGGGTAAATTTCGCCAGTGAGTTTGACCCTTGCTATATGGTGGACCTTTAACTTTGCAGCAGTGATTAACTAGCTGCTCTGTTTATAGTGCAGAGCTGTAAGAAAGGTATGCTTGTAAAAGAACTTAACAAAAACTGGGCTAATAACTATCACAATAGTCGTGAGCAGAACAGCAAAGCATTCTATCTGTTGTCGATAACATTTTGACAAAATTGAGAGAAACTTTCTGCGGGATGCATTTTTCCAGTACTTTTTTGTAGTCTGGTTATAAGTAACATGCGCATTTGCTTCCTTTATTTTGTACGTAAATATTTGAGTAGCATTTTGAAAAACTTTGTACTTACAGCTTTGTGCTGGAAAACTATAGATTCCATGTTTTGCCAGACGAGGCCCTTATTAGATTGCTTGATCCGGCCCTGGCCTTGGGTCATCATTAGAGGGCGTGTGCATGGCGGTGTCAAGAGTCATATATTGTGGACCATGTCGATGATAATGATTGTTGCTTGCTTGGTGTTGATGAAGCCAGCGCATGCCAGTGCTTCTGTTTGTTTGACTGTTGCATTCATGTTTTGCTTTTCAGCGTCATCGTCTAGTGTACTCCGTATTCATGTGTTTCATTTTAATTGCCTCCGGTTCAGTTCAACTTTGAGGCTTAGATAACTGTCTGCGATTGATTGTGTTAAATTTATTATTGTTTCATTATATTTAAATACTCGTTAACTTTGACACAAAGGACGAACATTTGCAGTTCGTAGCTCACTCGGTGTTGCCTCTACATTCGTAAGCGTTTGCATTTCTCTTTAATTAAAGGTTAAAGGTTAAAGGTGGTGATATAGCTCTTAATGGGAAGCCCATCTCAGAGCTATGGAGCCTCACTTGCTGTATGGGATCACAGTGTTACCTACCACCCGACACAGATGAAAGCACCCCGCCTTAACCCCAGCCAGATGTGCATGGTACTTGATTTACCTACCCTGGAGGGATGGAAGGCTGAGTTGACCTAGGCCGCTGGCTACATACCGAGATGGTTTACCTGCCCACAGGCAGTCACCAATCGCAGTACTAACCTGACCTGGTGTAGAGTAACTTTGTTATCGGATGAAATGCATTACCGCTACGCCACACCACCAACCCGAAAAGCTGAAAACTACATGTAGAGTAAGTTTGAAGATTGTAAATTGACTAAAAAGGTAATTTTTTTTACATTTTTTCCTGTGTATATGAAAATTGTTTGTTTGTTTTAATTGTAGCAGATTTTTTTTGTAGTCGGTTGATTATATTTTACATGTCAATTATTATTGCTGTCTTTGATGATGAACGGTTCGCAGTATATGCCATATGTATATGATGTTAGTGTGTTACGTGTAGTCGCTACCTTTGCAGTGTTTTATTTTGTTGAATTTTTGTTTCGCAAGAGATGTGCAGACAAGGAGAATCGTTAATTGGTGTCTATATACGTATTACTAGTGTAGATTGGTGGTTCAGTTTATTTTGTGGTCACAATATTGTAATTTTGGTCTGTGCTGCCAGGCTGCACCGGATCCTACTGTTATTGTCTTGCATTCTGCAGGAACATCATTGTTGACCTACGTCGGTGTGATAGTTGGCTGGAGGGGAGGGCTTTGGGGGTTTGACCCACTAGTCTTTGACCTACCCATCAGTTGTCTTATGCGAGTCTACCCCCTCCAGGGAGCTTAGCGCCAACCCCTAGTTATCTGCTAGCTTATTTGCCCTTTTAACATATCCGTTCTATATGCTGTGTCATGGGTGAGCAAACTTGCAAAGTAAGCTTTTGCTCACTATGCACTGTACAGCACTTCAAACCTTGATCATTCGGCCTGCTATGTGAATGATAGTCTATGGTAGGCCTACTGCATTTTTCATATCACCAACACCCATACCACCTGAACTTTGAGCTTCATAAGGCAGCCCTGGAGGACTTTTCGGAACAGGGTGGAGAAAATGGCTATGGGGACCGTTGACCCACCCCATTCATTGTTCCGACACCAACGGACACCTGTCTGACCGGCGTGCGTATGTATCTTGTTGCTGATGTTTGTGATGCCATGTTTCAACAGAATCGATTAGCTTAGCTAAAACCCATCTCAGTCTTAACGGCGTTCACACATGAGCGATAAAATACAGTACTAAAAACTCTTTTTTTGTCACTTTGCAGGTGTATTGCAAGTGTATGAAATGTGAACCCAAAACCTGCAATAAAATACAGGCTCCCCGCTCCCTGTGAGTTCGTAACGCCGCGTTCTGCTCTGTGATAGGCTCGACTCATGGTGGACTAAACGCAGTCGACGGCGATCGCTTGTTGTACGTATTTTATTGAACCTGTGTGAAACCCTTGAATTGTCTGCTGTATACTGTCTGTCATCAACTTTAGAATGTTGCTGCTTTGTGGATATAACTATAACGTGAATTGAACAGTTTGTCTTTCGGTTTGTTCCTCTAGACTGCGTGTTTTCGTCCTGGACAGTGGACAGTTTTAAATTAATATGTTAAGTAGCCTCCTGACCTACAGTTGTTTGTCACATAGTTTGTGACAGTCGTCGTTTATTGAGCTCAGTAACTAGACCCGTATGCATGGCAATGCGTGTTCCGCAGTTTAATGCAGGTTGACATGGTTTGTTTCATTATTTCACTTAGTTTTCAAAGAAGTATTTTATCCCCTGCCCCGATATAGCTTGTAAAATTTAGCCATAGCTGGCCGTCCCCGTCCACTCCTCTGTGACTAGCAAAAATATGCTGTAGGCTATTAATAAGGCATGATTTTTCAAAATGGTAACTATATTCTTTGTAGCTGTTAAAAGGTTTTTAAATTATTGCCACTCTCACCTGCTTTTGTTTTTTAATTTTGGTTTTATGCCGTTTTATTTTAATTTTACACGTGGGTAATGTGCAATCAAACTTACACTTCTCTGGTCGAGTCATGCGTCGTCTGCCTTTGTGTTGCTTCCGTGTAAACTCTCAGTGGGAGCGTTGGGAGTTTCCCCAACAACCAAGTTTAGTTTCGGTTTAATTTTATGGCATGATTCTTCAGTCACAGTTTCGTGCATATGTCTGATGCCGTGCTGCTGAGAAACATTAAATTTACGCTCGATACACATCCTCACAGAAAACTACAGAAAATTATGCAGGGTGGGTGTATAAAAGTGGAACCCGGGTTCCCACGCCTCCTGAAAAGTCCTGGATTTTTTTTCTGTAAAATTCCAGGTTCTGGAAAGTCCTGGAAATTAAAGCTGAAGGTCCAGGAAAATCCTGGAAAAATATCCTTGAAAATCATGCATTTTTTCATAGACTCAAATAGAAAACAAGCAGCAATGGTATATCACCCAGTTTGTGTTGACTGTTGTTTTAAATAGTGTTGATGAATTTTGCCAGTTTCTGCAATTGACTATACTTTGCAAATGATGTTTTTTGTTATATTTAAGCATTGGTGGGCTACGAAAAGGTCCTGGAAAATTGTTCATGGGGGTCCTGGAGAATTCGTGTATTTCTGTTTTATGTCAGTAAAAGATGGGAACTGGGAACCCTGTGGAAGGTACTACATGTAATATGTAGATCGAGCAGTTGGACAGTTTGAAAGCCATTAGGCTCATTCATTGCAGGGAAAGGTGGTAATGCTGAACCCTAGAACACAGTGTTCAACATGGGACAACATGAACACGATAGTTCACTGTTCAGGTCAGATTTGTTGCGACATGTCAGTTCTTCTCTATGTTCCATTATTCTGAATCTGCCCGCGTTTATTCTGTGTCATTTCCGCATTTTCGTTTGTCGGATCGGTTTTTGTTTGTACTATAGGCTAGCCATGCGCCTTGTTGCCTTGTATTTGTAGCTGGTGCGGAGTGACATGTTGCTAAGACCAATAAATAGCAGATATAACAGTTCGTCTTCGGTGATGCCTGTGCCCCCAGAACAACTAACATGCACAAAGTAATAGGACTGTGTAATAATAATAATAATAATAATAATAACTATAGAAACTTATGTCAGCCCACCGTCATTGAGCTGAAAATGTCATTTATACTGGTTACTCCTGGCCTGGGAAACGTTCGCACCAATTTTTTGGTTTTTCTATGCTTTTTCGTAATAATAGTACTTAATAGAAATATGGGGCAGAGCCCAACGTGAGACCGCCTGCACTAAGTTTGATTGGGGGGACAGTTAAGGGGTTGAACTTTCGTTTGCAGCAAAGTCATGTGGCCCAAATGCAACTGCATTATAATATACATGTATAGCAAGCACAATGTTAAACTTGAATGGTTCGAAATGAGACAACAGAACTTGTTATTTGTGAACCGAAGCTCACGAATTTTTCTGTGTTCGACGTAGAATCGATCGTAGTTGTAAACGCCGTTTGGGTAGGTCGAAATGAGCAAACACAACTTTGTGGTTAGTGAATCCAAATCCACCAATTTTTCTGCATTTAACGTGGAATCAATTGTAGTTAAGTCAAAAGTTGTCCTAAATCGCGCCGAGTTTTGGACGTTTATTGCCTTCCCAAATTTTAAGGGGGCGGTGCCCCCTAAATTTTGTGCACGGGTTAACATGCCCATCCAGCGGCACATCACGTGGTAAAGTTTAATTAAGCTTAAAAGTTCTAGTGGCTCATATGCTAAATTTTAAGTCAATTTTTGATCCCCCATTGAAAAAAATTGTTGGGGAAACCAATCTCCTGTGGGGTATGGGCTAGTAAGTCTTGGCCATTTTGTGGCGCGCGTAAAAATTTCGGGATGCTGCACCCCTAGGGGCCGAAATATGGTCTTCAAAAAGGTCTATTTTGTGGGTATAATTGCACTTCTAAATCTCCGTAATTAGTGGACCAAAGTTCACCAAACTTTTTTCGTTGAACGTGGGAAGGAACGCTGTAGTGCACCAGGTTTTCAGATTTTAAATATTTAACCGTTCCGGAGATATTCGGGCTCAAAGCTTGGTTAGACTAGTCGATCATCTCGAAACAATAATAAACCACTTTTATTGAATCTCAGCAGCGATATACAATTATTATTCCAGCATTTCATTCAGCAGAATGAACAAAAAGATTAGTTTCATACTTAGAGCACTGATTAACCGGATGAGGTTAACACGTAACAATATTAAAATACTTCGTCCACAAGTTTGTCAGCTGCAACAATCTTCACAAATGCTCGCAATATGGGTTAATGGTTGAACATCGGACTACGACAAATTAATCAGAATTAATTAATGAATATTATTAAAACAGATAAAACAATTACTGCCAATGTGTATGAAAACAGTGCTTTAGAAAATGATTGTTTATAATACAATGTCATATATGCAAAAGTCTTCAGGAAACAAGCACGAGCCTTTAACTTGGACTACTAGTGGCAAGTATATATTAACTAAAATTTGCTATACAATTACAACGAATTTATATGAAATGCACTAGCATCATATTTAACAAATGAAGATGATAATACATCAGCATAAGACAATGCTAAATGCCAACTAGTGTTATATTCTCAACGTTATGTACAAGATCTGCACAAAATTAAACAAAATCATTATATGCTCTCTGTACACAACCTCGCATATGACGTACTGCCGGATAACAGTGTATACACTAGGGCTCCCTGGTATACACCTTTGCGCAACAGACTCCGCCAAAATAATGATGAGCAAAAAACTTAGTGTCAGTAAAACAAACTGACAATGTCAAGGCTTGTGTGCTGCAAATCGTCCTGCGAACGAAACTGACCAACCACCGCACATAACAGCACAACATGACAATATTTTACATAAATACTAGCAAAATATGATCCACATAAAACACATTACATGTACGCTTATGCACATTAATCGCTACTATGATGGCCAAATGAATGCATTTCGCCCGAGATCTCTCAAACATGATATTCTACAGCTACTGTTAGTCAGCTAATTATTCAGAACAAAATAAAACCTGTTAGACCAGTCACCTAAAACACTACATACATGCAGCAACAGTCTCTGACGTGCAATGCTATTAATTTAACATCAGAATAATTGCACTTGCAACAACGACAAATCAACCAAATCAGTCATTTGACAACACATGCGACCGCAGTACCTAGAATGACAAAAAAACAACACAAATAAATACTGTAACTCTTGTCTGGACTTGCTCAATTGATTTCTTCAACTAAATACAAACAGCTACGGACTAAAAAACACTCGTTAAGAGTGCACCTCCGCCGGGTTTAGTAAGTTTTTCTTTTGCAAAGAATTCTTTAGAAAAATCCCACATACAGATCATGAGCCAAAATCAGAAATCAAATTCATAGTTACTTTTACACAAGACTCCAAAAATTTCATCAAAATACATGCAGAACTTTTGAAAGATATTTTGCACACATCAGATCCCTGCCACGATCACATAACCTTCTCGGCGGACGTAATAGGCTACTTCAGAATAATGCTCACACAAAACAAAATCAAAACGACTTCTTAACCATGCCCTTTAACAGTTCAGGTTTTCACTGATTACACCAATCTTAAGGCAGAGTAGCATGAAACTAAATAAACTATAATAAACTAGACAGCATCCACATCTGCCAATATTGCCCTATTTCAAACTCACACTGTCAAACCGACACATGGCACGAAATTGGGCTCAAAAACTGAAGTTATTTAGAATACAGTCCACCTAATTAATAAATAAGAACAGAACTGTTTATCTGACCCAGAATCCAGATTACCCTACACCCACCAAAATAAATCTAACCACGTGGGAACTGTCTTCCAAAATGACTTTAAAATTTAACACAACTTTTTAAAAAAAGTAAACCGGCTGACAGGAAAACCAGGCAATTAACTGAGCAAAAATGAAAAATCTACTTGGCAGATGTAACAACTGTCGTAAATAAGCTATTTAAAACATGGAAAATTTGCTGCGGAATGGAAACATGGAACTTATTGGCGGACGCAGTCTTGTAAGGCAGCAGCAAGAACCTTTCGTCAGAGCTGAGGCGACTGATGCACAGTTTATTGCTGCTTTGTCGAGGAATGTCCAACAACAGAAATGCTGCATCAAGGCACGTTGGTCGAGTGAGTACATCCTGGACAACAAACTACAGTCCTTAAGCCACATACATGCAAAATATTTTTAAGTGGAGAAATATGCGGTCGTCCAACTAGCGATTAGCTTTATTATGAATGCCACTTAAAGCTCACTTGCATGGGTTGGCTCGTAAACGTGGATGCATGGCCTATATGAGTCATTTTTGGGAGAAGTTGACGTCCTGTGATCTTGATCTTTGATTTTTTTTTTGCTAGAAATCGGCATCCCGGTTACTCCTGTTCACACCAATTTTGACGTTTTCGGAGAAGCCGGTACGGAAAAGACGGGCAGACAGACAGACGGTCAAGCACAATGTGTAATACTGCCGATAAGGACAGCGGCATGATAACAACGTTAAGATACAGACATAGCAAAAGGCAGCTTACTGCTTTTATGCACTTAACGTCACATTAACTTCTCTTCCCCACCAGATTTTAATACCAGTGATCTGACATTTGTTGAAAAGCTTCCAACTGCTGTATCAACCCCACAGATTTCCACTTGAATTAACTCCACATAAGTACCGGTAATTAGCACGTTAAAGAAATGTAGACATGTGCAACTATGTCTTATTTATGCTGCACATTTATTTAATATTAAAATCGTACACGTAGCACACAATAAACTCACGTGAGAAAACACCTAAAACAATAAAAAATAAGACAAAATGAGCGCTAACATTTCCATTGATGTCATAACAAAAAATGGAAGATCACTGCTTCCGGTGTACAAATAGCCAGACAAAAAATAAATAACGATAAAAACGTGCAACATAATTAACGACATCAGCCATCAATACCAATACCACACAACAGAACACAATAATAACGAAGAAAGGCAAATCACCTGTTAGTGAGCTGTAGATGCAGCACGTGTTCATTCTAGGCCTACTTTACCTGTATTAGAAAACACACAGGTAAACACACACAGGTGCACTAATCAACAATAATCACTCATCATACAAAAGCACACTTCTCAGCATCACATTCCAACACTGTGTAATGTCCTTGAATGCTCAGATCCAATCAAATTATTAAATTATTAAAGCTTATTCTACTGGATTACAACAGTATGGAATATTCAAAATAAAATATTATTCAAATAAAATGTCTGACAAAATGTTACTGGTAACTGTTTTCACAACAAGCAACAACGGAGTTTTTAATCGACAACTATTAAACTTAACCTCTGCTAGTGACTTGCTGCCTGCCATCTATCAAACAACTAATTTAAAATGCTAACCCGAGTATACACGTTACAGAGACAAACTGACAGCTATTAGACAGTTCAACTCACAGCAATGCAGGAGGCCGTAACTTTGCTTGCCAATGACTGCAGCTTCTGCAGCTGAGACGACAAAGATCTGTATACATAGAATACAGAGAGTCAGTCAATAATAACTTGCACTGCTGAATTATGATAATGATAGTTACCTCTAACAAGCAGATTGTGTTTAATAATAACTCGTACTGCATTGATAACAATGACGAAGTGAACGCATTGACTCCACAGCATCATGCCAGAAATTACTTAAAGTCTCAACCAAAGACATTAATTATCTCTATTACTGTTAACTATTACTTATTACTTTTATTATTATTATTATTACTTATTTTACTTATTGTATGTTAACGTGACCCACAGTCAGAGAGTTTTGCAGCTTTTATAATTCCTACATATCCATATAAACTTCCACTCCCAAAGCTTGTCGCTATAGATGAGATTTTCTGCCATACTGCATGCATGTGTCTAAAAATTTTTGAACAGGCTATTTGTTTACTATTGTGTTCAATGACTTAATTGCCAGTGATTGCGACTGTGTAACGTTTCAGCAATTACGGTTGCATTCTACAAGCATCCTATCTGTATTAATCAGCTGAAATGAAGACACAACTACAGGGTGGGCCAAAAAAGTAAGCTATTGCACTTTGTGCATATCTTCGCTAAATGTTGATCAATTTCCACTATTTTTAACCAGTGGACGCTGTAAGAAATTTGCTACTCAATGGCATGCACACCACGTTTATGATGTTGCTACACTACCTTGTAAAATATAAATATCCATAAACTTACACTATCTATAGATGGTAAATTTTTGAAGTATTTAACTAAATGTTAAAATATGAGTTATAGTAAGTGTCAAAAACATTGGAGGACGTATTAAACATTTTTAAAAATAATTTGAACAGTTTTACTGTGCACTAATTTTCAATGTACATTAATGCTGGTTGATGGCTGCAATATTGCTCATTTAACTGCATAATGCATACGGAGCCATGTATTTTAATTGAGCGGCCCTACAAGCTGTGCACTATTTTTTTGAAAGATGAAAATTTACTCCGTAACTACATTTAAACCTTTTTGACACTTACTATAACTTATATTTAACATTTTACCTAAATACTTTTAAAATTTCCTACTCAACCTTATAACCATCTGTAGATATTGTACGTTTTTGGATATTTATATTTTACAAGATAGTGTAGCAAAATAATAAGTGTGGTGTGCATGCCACTAAGTAGCACATTTCTTACAGAGTCCACTGGTGAAAAAAAATTGTGAAAATTGGACAATATTTAGCAAAGATATGGAAAAAGTACAATAGCTTACTTTCTTTGGCCCACCCAGTATTATCGTTATCTGCTGATTATTGACCATATCTTTTTACCTGTTGTTCGACTCCAGTGCATCTAATTTCTTGCGCAAAGTCACATTCTCCATGGACACAAATTCTATCCTGCAACAGCAAAAACATAGACTTCACTATTAAGCACAAATCTCGAGTGACACAGTGTGACAACGAAGATTGATTTAAATGCACTAATAAATTCTGTCAAGACGTGCAGCACTAACTGGATGTCAAATGCTCAACATTGCGTGCATGAGTAAGTAAACACAGATACAAGTCATTCTGCAGCACATGGACAAAATGATTATGTACTATTATCGAAATCGGAATCTAGCATTTCTGAAACAACTTTTCAGCTATTTCTCAAAGCAACTCTTATTTCTCGGTTTCACTTACGACTAAACTACTTTATGATTATAGTACCAATCTGGCATTAAGAGAAAATATAGTTCTTGCAACAGTAGTTGTTTAGTGTGTAAAATCAATGCTATCCCTAGCTACAATATAACAGATGGTGAAAACAATGAATCAAAAAAAGTTTGCAAGTAAATTATCAAAAGTAATGCTGTGATAGTTGCAGCAATTTATTTGCACAGACACAATGTGACAATCAAAAGCAATTACTAGTACAAAGGCCTACGCAGCCCAGTTCAAAATAATTAGAACAATTTAGAAGAACAAAGCAGTTCAAGTCATTACCTCTTTTCCAGATGCTCTAGATACTCTTTCTTCTTCCGTCGGCTTTCCTGAGCTGAGATCTGCAGCAAAATTAAATGACGTTTTTAATTCTTCCAATCTGCCACTGTCACTTCAACAATTACCTTACACTGCGTTCTTTAAAAGGAATCAAACTAATCTTACTAAAATACAACTGTTTCAGTGAGCGTTTTGTCACTAATTTAGATATTTTTTAAAAATTTAGTTCAAGTTTTATCTTAGATTTTATCTTGTAAACTAATGGTCATTTTTCTAAGTGGTTATTTTTTGACTGGCTGGCTGATGTAATTGACTGAATCAGTTAACATCACATTAGACAACATTTAACAACCACTGATGAGATAATCAATAAACTACTGACAGTTCTTGTTTATTCAAATTAAGTTAGTTTTGAAGATACAATAGTGAACTCAGCCTTCCATCCCTCGGGGGTAGGTAAATCGAGTATCTGCCTGCCCAACTTGCATTCGCAGGGCATGTTCACTTGTGTCGAGCGCAATCTCATATAGCAAGTGACACTCTGTAGCTCTGATATGGCTTTCCTACACCCTTTAAACCTTTTAAGGCCATACAGAAGATAAGAAAATATGGGGAGCCTACCTTGTTTTTAATTTTACGTCGTATTTTTTTCAGATTCTTTTCTTCTTGTTTCGTCAGTGGCAACTTGGTTGGTATCGAGTAACCTTCAGCAACTAGCGTCCTTTTCTCTTCTTCAGATAGAATCAGTATTCCAGAAGATGGGATCTGCACGTAAACGTTTTCCCCTTCATCAAGCGGCATAATGCAAAATAATAACGCTAATACTATTAATAGCAATACTTCAATATCCTGCAGACTGCCTATCAATTGTGCAACAGTTGTTGCTTCACAGCAATAGCAAACTATTGATCTGACACTCAGAGAAGATTGCACAGCAAATGTTAACAGCAGCACTCGCAATTTGTAGACAGTTCAAGCTACCAATCAATAAAACTATTTGCCACTCAATTCTGTACGTATAATAGTTCTAACTGCAAAAAATATTTTTCAAAAAGGCTTATTTGTTTTGCCAATAGCAAACTTGCCCTTTGAGGTCGTTACCTATCGCCTTCAACAGAGAGAGATTACAGCATGAATATATGTAGCAAAATTCACTTTTGTGTACACAGCCTGAGTAGTAATGGAAAATAGTTTCCAAAGTGGCGCTCTATAGCCTAATTAGTCTGCATCATTATAATTACATCATTTGTTATGCTGCCGTCCTAATAGACCGCATTAGCCTAGATGTTGTACCCGTCCGTCCATCTCTCTGTGCCTTGCGGGCTCCTAGCTGAAAACAAAAGGGTACAGAAAAACCAAAACGTTTTCCGGAGCAGCAGTAGTGGGTGTGCCAATTTTCAGTTCCAAAAAATCGAAGTGTGGAGTTATGTTGGGGCTTAGAGTAGCAGACGGCCGCATAATATGTCGGCACTGGGCTGGCATATTTTTACACGGTTTCAGTTGCTTGAAATGAAATCTGGTGATGACAACAATGGTAAGCACGTACTGGGGACGTGAAGAGAGCCTGCTGAGCGGACGACGAGCTGGTCCAGAGGCTGGTCGAGTATTGATGATGAGAGGAGGACGAGGATGAGGAGTGGTGATGGAATGAGAGATGGGTGCGGGTGAAGTAAGGCGAAGAGCTGGGACTGGACGGAGCCGAGCGCTCAGGACTCAAACTGCCGCCCTCGCTGTCACTGCTGCAGTTGCTGCTGCTGGGCGGCGGCGTCGGCGGCAGCATCTCCACCGACTCGCACTGCAGACCGCCGTACGCGTCTAGCACACACACACCAGTCGCTAATTAGCCTAATGATAACGTCACTCTAGTGCAGTGAACCCCTCAACAATGGCAGTCGCTGATCTCTGTTTCCTTAGCCCTCAGCCAGACACCAGTTTACACTACGAGGCCATGGACACGAGCCTGGAGCGTCATTCGGTGTGCCTGTCTACGCAGTATACGCACCAGTTTTGGCTAGTATTCTTTGCGCCTGCCCACTGAGGGATGGCCAGGCTGAGTTGACCTGGGTGGTTGTTTACGTACTGAGATAGTTTATCTGCACGCAGACAGTCACCCATCCAAACGCTAAGAAAGCTCGGAGTACAACCACTATGTTGATCCATTAAATCATGCCACCACCATCGAACAGCAAACAGCTTTTCACACTAAGTGTAAACTAACAGGTCCTAAGGACAGGTCAAACCGGTGACCAAAAATCCGTTCAACATCATGCACTAGTGATCTGAGGGCTTGGATGTGTCAAGATGAGACCCTGACAAACTCTTGAGCAGTTGTGATCAAGTTCACTACCTAACATCAGCATGTGGTTTGCATTGGTATAAATTCCACCTACTTATTTAAGCTAATTCCTCCTTAATTCCATGATAATTATTAATTAATGCAAGGGTTCAAAATGGAATGTTATTACAGGCCAGATGCCCTTGCTGACAGCACAAATCACTGAAAACACCTATATTTTCATGCTCCAAATGTCCTGCCACGATTCGTCAAAAAATGCGGCTGCCAATTTCGTGCACTAAGCTGGCACGTGGTCAGCAACTGAGAATGCAGAATGCAATTCATATCTTATGCATCAATCAATCAATCAAATAACTTAAACACTAGGAAGCGTACAGTCAACAGCAACCAGTAGCCCAGTGAGGCCTTGTCGTGAATAATATACTGTTGCCACAAATAAAAAAAAACAACTATCTCACTCATCATTTGATGCAGTGTTCATCTTTAAGTCATTTTCAGTACCAGCAATAGATGCATATTGCATAGCCCAGCGATTAACAAAATAAGTTCAGTCCGTATTCAGTGTTTTTTCTCGATTTTGAATCAGTGAGTGAGAACGCAAACAGATAGTTGTGCAAAGCCAGTGTTCGGTGTGTGAAGTTGTGAGAAGTTATGATGTGGGAGTTAAGTCATATTGGAAGCGCGCTGCACTTCGGCGACGCACGTCCGAGCTAGGAAGCGACAATGCAAATCAATCTCTACGGCCGCCGCCGCTCAGGGTGTTGGCCTAGCTCAGACATGCGTGGCCGTCGTGCAGCGCGCTTCTAATATGATAATCATAACTCCCCACATTATAAATTCTTACAACTTCCCACACCCAACAGCGAATGGTAGACTGATTATGTTCACAGCGCTTAGTAAATGACTACAGCTATATACAGACAAAAAAAGATACCAGTCGAGACGTGGACATACAATCAAGACAAAAACCACTGACAATGAAACCAACAGAGAGAAATGGTATTATGAAATCTAGCACGCAGTACAAAAAAGTAAACAGGCCGAAAATAAGAACACTGTAAAACATAGATCAGTCAAGAAGTGGTGAGTTATAGAGGCGTTGCCCAGTTCAGGAGGGCGTCGTCACAGCATAGTACCGGTAGTGACAGGTATTAAGGCAGCCTATGTATAGACAGGTATTCAAATGCTGTATTCAATGGCGAGTGTGCCTATGAACCTCATTCACGGGTTCACAACGACGACAGAGTTTACTGCCACAGACTGCCACTATATAGTGACTACTGCTGCGAGGTGTATACAGTCATTCAGACAGTCACACCCAGGCTTAGATCCACCACACACGTCAATCACCCACTGTTTAACTACTGACTTTCTGTACCTGCTGGCCAACCGCAGTTTTACACGTTTCTATATGCATACCACAACGTGACAACTTTCACGCAGGCAGAGGGAAACAAAGGCACCGACAAATTGTCAATGCAAAAAGAACGTTATTCCTCTCTCAGTCATTTTTGGACTGTAAAAGAAGTTGTGTACTGCCTTAAACTTTGACTTTGAAACCGCATTAGTCATAAACGGCTTTGGTGCAAGATTTCGCACAACACTTCTTGGAACGGATCAATTCTATCATTCTTTCAAGCACAGATGTTAAAAACATTGAGTTGCAAAAAAACATCAAAACATGTGTTGTTTTTTTAAAATTTTATTAAAAAAAAGCATTATAAAAAACGTCGCTAAAACACTAAACTACAGATGTTTCCAATCGCTCCTTTTTTCACCATTATACTCAGATAATTAAAAACAAAAACCTACCATTTGTAAAGACTAAAAACCTTAATGTACTGAATGTACAGATCAAAACAGCTGAACGCAATTTGCCCATGAGAAATAAATCATATTTGTAATTTTGTACGTTTATGCTTTAACATAAACAAAACACGACATTAAAAAGCACAAAAACATTTTTAAAAATGTTTAAAAAAACATGAAAAAATTTTTAAACATTCAAAAAATAAAAAAAACGTAAAAAACATGTTTTTTAAACTTCTATAAGAAGCATAAAAATGTTTTTTACATATATGCTTTCAAGTGACACGTGCCTATACTTCTTATCTGAAAAACTTATTTGTTCGCCTGGGCAGAAAATGACCGTTAAAACTCATGTTATCCAAAGATGACGTGGCCCATCCACTGATAACAAGTTTAGCAGTATGTACTCTGTACCCATAACGTGCATCGTACCAGGGTGCACCATAGAGCAGAACTTTTTTGTTCACGTGGTCTGCACATCGCTTATCTGTACATTTACTACCGTACACTGCAGTCGTTAAAACACTTAGTGAAACATTACGTTAGGAACATGCATAGTGTACCTAGGCCTACATCTAGGACGGCCTGCTTCACAAAAAATTTTTTTGAATGAGATCTAGTAAAAAAAGACACCGATATCTTCCGAAGTTTGGTTTAAGGAAAGGTTCAGATCTGGCTACCAAGTTAAAGTTTGCTCTGCATCTCCCAATGCAACATGATCTGTAAATATTCTTTTCCAGGTCAACTCAGCCTTCTATCGCTCCGGGGTAGGTAACTCGAGTACCGGCATGCCCGGCTTGGGTTAAGGCGGGGCGTGTTCACCTGTGTCGGGTGACAGGTTAACACTGATCCTCCCTAGTTCTGAGACACGACGAAAAGCTATAGACACCTTTAATCTTTTAACCTGTTCAGGAGTTTGACCCCCGATTGCGTCGCTCTCAAGTGGTCAGTTCTTGGATGCAGACCGGTAAACCATCTCGGTATCGGGTACATAACCAACACCAAAGTCAACTCAGCCTTCCGTCCCTCAGGGGTAGATAAATAGCTGGGGTTATGGCGGAGCGCGTTCATCTGCGTCGGGAGGCAAGTAACACTGTGATCCCATATGACAAGTGACGCTGCGTTTCCCCTAAAGAGCTATACCATTTAACCATTAACTATTGCTGAGGTGTATGTGGACAGATGCGGTTGTTTAAGGCTCACCGTTCTGGCGTGCTGCGGCACTGTCGTCGTACATCATCTCGACCGGTTCCGTCTTCACTCTAAGTTCGTCGTCAGCGAGCATCGGCAGTGACGTCACGTCTACGTCATCGTCAGTCAGCGTCATCTCTGACGTCACGTCGCATGACGTCATAGCCTCTTCCTCGCTGGCGCTGAACAGACTCAATGACGGGTTGATAAAGCAGCCCAGCAGGTCCGAGTCCTCGTCTGACACACGGACACACACAAGCAATCAGCAACGTCCTGACTTAATAACATACGCTGGAATGAGGATTCTAAGCAAAAAAAAACGTGCATGCCACAACCGCCGCAGATGGTATTTAAAGCGTCAGATTTGGCACATACCTAACCTAAAACACGTTTCAGCGATAGCGTTTTGCAGACGTTTCAGATGGTTACGCCTATAAAGACTTTAAAGCTTCTTCAGAAGACAACCCAGTCCGCAAGTAAGTAAGTAAATAAGTAAACGTGAACCAACATGGACGGCAACTGACCGTTGTCGTGCGGTTCAATCTTGATGTTGAAGTCGACGCCGCCGTTATTGTCGTCGAGCGAGTAGCTGTGTTCAGACTTGACACGCGTCGGCTGCTGCTGCTGGTGGTGATGACGATGATGCTGTGAGTCGCCAGGGTGCAGCACTGGCTTGTAGTCGTCATCGTCGTCGTCGTGGATTGTCGTGTTCCGGTCGTTGGTCGGTCGTGGTCGAGTCGCGAGGGCTGTCGTAGTCGTCTGTGCGTCAAGGAGATAATTGTCGAGCCACGAGTGTTCCACCAGTTCGCTTTCAGTCACTTTGAACCCGGCCGTCATGTAGTCATCCTGTCACACCGTACAAAATAAACCGTACAAACAGCGTACTGCTGGACAAAAAGTTCAGCCACCGCTTAGAAAACAGGGCGTCAGCTTCGTGCATTTCGTTTCTGCATGCTACTTTTACATGTAAAAAATTGGCTTTTGAAGGTTTACTTATATTTTACGCTTGGCATTTTCAACAAAAGTCAGTGTTGGGACAGTATAAACTTTCACAAAAAACTCCACTGCTATCTGGCGAACTATAACAGACTCGAAGCAGCAGCCACAAATCCGAATCACAATTCAAAAACCATAGTTCCGGATTCTGAAACGGATGACAGTCAAAATCTGAGTCGCCGGTCCTTGTGCCATTCGCTACCCGCGCGTAATGTTTCATCGAAATCCACTCATAACTTGCTGAAAAATACACTGTGTCTCAAAAAAAGCATGTGACTACATTTTTTGCAATAACTTGAACAATGAATGTCCGATTATAATAATTTTTGGCACACTTATTAATGAGACTATATGTCATCGAATGGTGGTTTTAT
>Ga0209671_1000521_pt1 | contig 26096 bp, 14 predicted proteins | sample WorMetHERISLAND2_2_FD_187401 | JGI IMG/M metagenome (GOLD analysis project Ga0209671, IMG submission 187401) | Marine gutless worms symbiont microbial communities from Max Planck institute for Marine Microbiology, Germany - Olavius geniculatus... | ecosystem: Host-associated > Annelida >...
CCTGACTACAGTCTTTGCCCCTGGACCCCACTACATTTTTTCGATGCACACAACAACTGAATAGAAGTCGACATTTAGCCCACAGAAAAGAAAATTATTGTCCCATGTGCCCTGGCCCTTGCCTCCCCCCCCTGTTGCCCTCCCTTAGCTTCAGATCCTTAGCGCCACCCATGACTCAGCTCACGTCGGTAGCCTACTATATTCACAACTTTCGGCTGCATCCGTGCATCACAAAGCAAACGACTGTGATCTGAGTGTTGTTTAAGCACGATACCACACTGTCTGGAGTTGGTAAGCGAGTGTGCAGTATGAGCTTACACCACTCCAGACAGTGTTGTAGCTCAGAACCAACAGAAAACAACAAGTTATCATAACAACATGATATGACGCCTGCAAACACGCATCGCATAACAACATACAATATATTCTGTGCTGTGGCGTCGTGGGTTGGAAACAAGTAGCCGGGCAGAAAATCGAAATTTTGGACACCGATAACCTACTCTGTTCGAAATCTGCAGTGTCCGTCAGATAACTGCAACAGAACTCTGACAGTCAGTTGCAACTTTCTGACAGAGGAGATTATGAGTGCTCAAAAGTTCAATTTTCTGCCAAAATTTTCCCCGAACGGCCTGCGTTAAACAGTGAGTATGCAAAACATATCTGGTGGTTATCAGCCCCAAATCTTTCAACAAGCAAAAAATCTTTCGAAAATTTTCTCACAGCGAAAAATCTGGGGTGAAACAATTGCCTCCAAGCCACGATGCCACTAATTCTGTGAACTGGACGGACAAGTGACACATCACTGCAGCTATACAAAAGAAGGCATTAGATACTCTCGAAAAGTGTTATTGTGCACATTGACCACAGGGAGGCAACAGCAGAACTAGAAGGCGCTCGTGAGAGCGCCGTGGCAACCAGGGAGGGTCCGGGGTAAAATTGAATGACACCATTAGATTTGCCATCCCCGAAAACCATATTCTGGAACCAAAAATTACGACTCTATCTTATACACAGGCAAAGTTATGACCGTTTAAAAAATTGTTTAATTTTCCCCATAGACGCCATTGTAATTTTTTGATTTTTGCGAATAAATACGTTGAATATTAAATTTTAATTATTTAACCCCAAAAAGGCACTTCCTTGTGCAGAACCGCGTCGTTTGACGTATTAAGCGTAAAAATCCCTTAAGAGGTCTAACCTGTAGGTGCATTGAAGAAAAAATCAAATTTTTTGCGTATATTTCACCCATTTGCCGAGAAGCCCCCCTTGGAGGGATTTGCATAAAATTTTGCACGACGGGTCCCCTCGCCGACGTAATCAACCGTGCCAAATTTTATCTCAATCGGTTCAGGGGTTTTGATTATGTGGGGGTCAAATTTTTGGCTGCCCTGTAGGAAATAGAAGTCACCGTTAACACAGGGCTTGAACTACCGTTCAGCCTGTGATGCCTCTGCCAACATGTGACAACTAACACTCGAAATACCGTGCTAACAAGGCCAAAAAGTGCATTTTCAGGGCACATTTGACCCCACCGTGACCTCGACCTTTGACCTTTTGACCCCAAAATTTGACACATTCATCCTTGCCCCAAAGTCCGTTGATAGTGAAAGTTTGGTGAAATTCCGTCAACAATTACCCAAGATATCTTGCTAACAATGTTTGTTCAAGACTAACGCAGGCATGGACACACACACACAAACACTCTTGGAAACACAACGCCTCCGGCAACTACGTTTGCAGAGGCTGAAAAATAATAGTCCATGGTACGAAAAGCCCAGTTATGAAATAGTCATCATTGCTGACATAACTCAGTCCTGAGTGTGGTGTAGGCCTACGTCATATATGTACCAATGTACCAACCGATTTTCATTACTTTTGGTACCGTAGATGAGATTTGCACCAATGGGGATATCATATAAACCTAAAACGATCTGTGCTAAAATGGTGAGTACACAATACAAGTACAGTTACGAAACACAATCTGATTTACATCATCAATGAAAAGAGAGTGGGCACTTTTGGGACAACATGTACAAACGGCTGACTAAACTAATAACACAAGGTGAAACAAACATGCAAACATTGCATTGGGTAATGCTGGTCCTAACTACCTGCAATAAATAACACGAATAATTGTGACACTAAACAACAAAAAAACACAGAAAAATAAGCTAAACTTGTTACACAGTGGAATGTTGTCTTATAAACAATGCATCAACAAAGAGATCAGAGATGCAACTTGATAAAAATAACGCCAAAAAATCCCCAAATGACAACCGAAAAAGTTTATCACGATGCTACATACCAATAATAACCCAGACATGTTCACACATTGAATTTTAACTATAATTATTATTTACAATATTCACAAAATAAGATAATATGGAGATACTGTGTACAGCACAGCAAACCTCTGTACTGTTAAGAACAACTTTATGACATCACAAATCAAGAAAATAGGACAGTAGGTATATGGTGGGTTAAAAACCAACAAGAGAAAGTTGGTCTTATAAATAAGCACAATCCCACGCATAATGCTTTTCATAAGATGGACGTGAAAAATTCAGTACTGCAAAGAGATAAAGTAACGTAGAAAAACAGACTATACAAACAGGCTGCATACCACCAGATGCCACCAAACCAGCAGCAATGTCAGTCTAAACGTAGGCTAGCCTAGGTAACTCAGACAAAAGCAAGCCAACTGCTATTCACTGCAACCATGTAAACTTAACCCATAACCACATCGCTACACTGGACGTATCCACAGGGCTAACTAATTGCTAATGCTGGATAAATAGTTACTTGTGAATAAACATGTAAAAAGCTATAGTCATGTAAGTTATGATACAATATAACAAGAAATATAACAACAATATCTGTAATAAAACGCTTAACCATTGCAGTCATTTATAAATACTTAATAGCTTTTAAAAAGAGAAAATAATATTATTACCTAAGATTTCTTGTTAATCACATCCATTTAACACACAAATCCACATATTACACAGCTCTATTTAACAGCACTAGCTGAGGTGTAATTACAGCAAACATGAGCAAACTCATGAGTGATATTATTTAACACACAACAATACTGGCCCAATGCCAACATGAGATGCAGCCATCTGCTTATCCATCCACATACAGCACTTACTTAGTCTGAATTTCAACTGACAGTCCCTTTTACACCACCACAAAAAAGCTAGGTTGACAGTTGACACAAGATATGCATGATTTTTTGGGGTTTTTTTGTAATCCGGTAAGCTTAACCTTCAATCTTCTGAAACTGAAAATTTGGCACACTGTACGTTTGCACCAATTTTTGCTTTCTTTGCCTATTTTTTGAGTTCGAGGCTCATCCAGGATGGACGGACAGACAGACAGACAGACAGGCAATACCTGTAATGCGGCCTATTAAGATGCCAGCATAATAACAGCAGTCACTCCAGATTACAGAAAAATGGGAAAGCTCTGAAACAAGTGGAAAATTCCAAGTATCTGGGCTCAGTAATCCATGCCCAAGGAGGAAATGAGGAAGACATCACAGCTAGAATTGCTGCAGCATGGAAAAAATGGAAAGAGCTATCAGAAGTGTTATGTGATCGAAGGATGCCTGTTGCTGTTAAAGGGAAAGTATACAGAACAATGGTAAGGCCAGTATTGATCTATGGTTCAAAAACAAAGACATTGAAAAGGCGTGAAGAAAAACGTTTGGACAGAACCGAAATGAGAATGCTAAGATGGATTCTCGGCCTCACGTTGAGAAACAAGAAAAAGAAAGACGATATCCATCGCATCTTTGGAGTAGCGTGCATCACGGACAAAGTACGGGAGGCCAGGTTGAGATGGTTTGGGCATGTACAACGCCGAGAAGAGGAGGATTGTGTCAGGAGAATCTTGAACGGACGTACGTGGACAACGGAGTAGGAAAAGACGAAGAAAAAGGTGGATCGATGTCGTGAAATACAATATGAAGGACTTGCGGGTCGACCTGATGGACGTGGAGAATAGAGCCAAGTGGAGACGGTTAACCCGTGTGGCTGACCCCTTACTCGAGGGATCTAAACCAGCCTGAAGGAGAGAGATAATAACAATGACCTATCAACACTAATTCTCAATTTAACTTAATTTCTAAGTGTAACGAAACAGCTCATGTAGCATACAGCTGCCTAAAAGTTGCACGATAACGGCTTAATATTTATGAGATTTGGGGATATTCAATGCAAACTGCGACAATGTGTTTGACAAAGCATGCAAACTGCCAACAAAACTCGAGTAATTTGAGACAAACTACGTATGTGACTCAATAGCATACTAATAACCAACAGTCGACATCACAGGCTACGTTGAAATATGCAGCATGAGCAAGCGCTGCATGTGAGAACCACAAATACACTGTGTCTTCTTTATTACTGGGATTCTTACAGTTTATCGGAGAGCTGGAGGTGACAAAATTTAATACACCAGGTGCAAACACAATCGTGACACTCTGTGCAATATGAGATCGTATACAATTACACTCACTACACGAACAATAACTGATGCAAAATGGCAAAAAAAAAAACTTGTAGTATAAATCCATAATTTCTAGTCAACACAACTTAGGGCAAATGAAATCTTCAACATTCACTACAGAAGTGAAACAAATTTAGAAAAATTAATTCAGAAACTAATAAGGGTTCTCCAAGACAAGATCTATAGTTTTCATAAAGCGATAATGTTAAACCCTAGTCACACAAAACTCGGAGCCATAATGCCATCGGAATCAAAATTCGTTGTGCAATCCTGGACAATCAAAGTGCATTCCAAACACTCCGATGGAAATCCGTGTGCATTCCAAACATTCGAGCACGATCTTGCAACCACTCTGAATGTTCTGCGCATTTTCAAAACTTCTGAGGTGCACTTGAAGTAGAAGAATGTTGAACGGCATTTGAAGTGTATTCTAACTGCATTCTTACGGCATTCTAAATAGCCATACAACATTCGAACAGCATTCGAAACATTTGGGGCTCATTCAAGAAAGAAACAAAATGCCTTCCTCATTGAGTATCATGTTTTTCTATCCTTGGACTCACTCTCTGCACCAGCTCATCAAACATGACAGGCCCATTCAAAGGTAGCTGAAGAAAGATTGTGACTCTTCGACTCTAAGATCCTCCATAAGTCTGGCGTAGGCTAATGTTCTTACAGCATCGTCCTCTTCTCTACCAGCCATGAATGGGTCTGATATATTTTGGGTCTTCTCATTCTTTTCTTTGCTAGCCTCTTCCACATCTCTTTCGAAGCAAGTCTAGCTCGAGAACAACAGTCTGCAGCAAGCATCATCGTTCACGCGGTCCACAGCGGTTGTGTTAAGACTGACGAAATTGCTAGATTCGGCAGCATTTTATAGCCGATTGGGAAGTAATTGGATCATATTCTTGATACATTCTGGACATTCGTGTTACATTCCAAGTACATTTGAAGTACTCGAGCTGCATTTTGTATGAATTCTTCGATATTCAAAAAGCATTTGGCGGCCATTCTGTCAGCATTTTGACTACATTCATTTGAGACACCTTGCAACCGGAATCAGCAATCGTAGAGCACTTGAGGTGAATGCTGGACATTACGGCAGCATTCTAAATATATCTACCGGGTTCTGACTACATTCAAGTTGCATTCAAGAGCTAATGCACTTGGAATATGTAAGAATCATTTAAAGTGGGTTCGGAGTGAATTCTTGGTATTCAAAGGGCATTCCTGAGAAAAATTTTCTACATGTCATTTGTGCCCGACTGCTGCTCGAATTTTGAATATTGTTCATTCTGGCTGATTTCATTTACATTCCTGTTCCGTGTGACGGGGGCTTTATGAAAAAAAGGTTTCTTGTTAAAGGCAAGACCACGGAATTGCAGGTGCAAGTAGAAAACAGCGAAATTATGCAGCGGTACATAATACGTCGTACAATAGATCACAATATATGAGACAACCAGTGAAGGGACAATGCCGTATGGACAGAGTAAGGTAGGCACACAACTAAGGTGCAGTGGTCCTTATGTTGCGATGTTATAACACTAATCGAAAAATGAGCGAATACAAAACATTTCATTTTCTAACTAAAGATATAAGCCATTCACACATGCCTTTCAGTCCCTTTCAGTCATGTACATAAAATAATTCTGAAAAAATGACAAAAATGCCTACGCCAAGTGATCAGCAACTGGTAAAAAAGACGTAACTTTGTTTTTTTCCTCCTTTAGACACACGGTTCCTACTTCTCTGCAGAACTCATTTTCTCTGACTTTCCAGGACAAAATGAACTGGTTTCCGTGACAAATTTGTTCAAGCAAAATACCAATGTTGATTTTCTATCGCAATCACACTAGAAACAAGGGCACGGGGAACAAATTTAAAAGTAGAGAACTAGAGGTAAAATAATTTGCAAGCAAAGCGAACAAAAAAAATTTTGAACTCTTATACGCAGTCTGCATACAACAGTGCATACAACAGTTCAAAATTTTTTTCTGCATCTTTGTTAACTTTGGCATCCTAGTACTTTTAATTTAAATTCCCTAACTTCCCCTGACCATAGGAACCACCTAGGCATCAAAATTAACATTGATTTAGCGCTTTATAGTTGGTCATTTTGTACTTGCACATTATACTTCTGCGACTGCCTGTTGTCAATCAAAGGCAAATTAATTACTATTTAAACTATTCAGCCTACTGAAACCAACCTCCGTCAATTAGTTATTATTCCGAGAAATACTTGAAAAATGCCACACAACCTAAAAAGTTTAGTAAGTATAAAAAAACTGACCGCAAAAAGCAAAAAAACAGGCACATCTTTGCCCCAGAACTTTGCAACACAAGGACCACCAGAGCAAATGTGATGATGAATCGGCCAGTCAGTTGGTAGATCACGACCTGCAGAACTGTTCACGGAATGAAGCAAAGACTTGTGGGAAGGTCAGTCGTTCGTTTGTCGTCACTCGTATCTGAGATATGCAGTCAAACAATTCCACGCAGGAGATGTTCTCTGGCAGCCGAGTCAAAAACTGAGCGAGATGAATGAAGTCCAACCTTAGTAGGATGTCCTCATACATAAGCAGAATTCCTGCACAGCAGATTGGATGACTTCAGTTTTCGACGTTTGCCATGACAATTCGCTGAGCTAAAGTTCAGCCTAAATACATACTTTAGCCAAAAAGTGAAGTGATATCGCCGCAACAAAGTTTCCATAGAGCAAAAAAGCTCAGCGAACGCCTAAGTCCAAAAGTACAGTCTAAGTATATATTTGGACCAAAATTCAGTCTGAACACTGATCTAAATACAGGCCTTAGCATTCAACTTTAGGCTTTGCTCAGCGAATGGCTCAGCAAAAAAAGTCAGAAACTAAACTCACCCATTGTGTTAAATAATTTCAGTTATCAAGAACGAAAATCTTTGTTTGCAGTTGCTTGTGTTACAGAATTAAGATATTTCAACTTGTAGATACCTTTAACAGTCAAAATACAGTCAAAGGATCATATTTCTCCACGTTAAGTCGGTTTACATTGGTACGAGTATATTGCATCGCACAGTGTACCTGTCTATGCATCAGAAGTATCTCCTCTCAAGAGTTAACCTGTTATTGTTGTTGTTCATATTTAACGAATTAAATCTTCCCAATGTCAAGCAGTTTAACCTAAAAGCAGCTATGCTACATAGCCACTTGTGATGGACTGATCGAATGAGTTACAAGTGAACCGACCGAGAGCAGTTCTGAAGAGAAACTCTTCCCCATCGCGACAAAACACGTCCCAGACACGACTCGCGACGTCCAACGGCAGCGACTTGGCAAACAGCGTGTACATCCTATAATCAATGCAACACACCGATAACTCGGCCAACAACAAGTAAGCAAAAGACAAATTCCTTCTCGGTCGCAGATCAATCAAAATTGAAACTACACCGACTCATGTCTAGTTTTTCAGCAGCGCCGTGGTAGGAGGAGAAAGCAGTTGCCTGCCCTACATCTTTGGCCGTCGGAAAATTGTTGGCAAATCTTCTTTTGGGGATAATTAAAAGAAAAGTTGAAATTTTCAGCACCCATAATCTTTGTCAAAATTTGCAACTGTCTATCTGAATTCTCCTGCGAATAGCTTCCGTGGCTCTGTGTTTATTTTTTTTAAAATGGCACCAATCTCTGTTTCCCTAGCCTTCAACTAGACACCAGCTTACACTGCCAGACCAGGAATACAGAACTGATGCATTGCACACTGTGCCTGTTTAGACAACTGCTTTCACTGAGAATCACTAATATGTTATATAAAAAGTAACCCAGCTGATTTTACATATATACAGGGCGGGCCAAAAAAACGTGCCACTTTACTTTTGTCTATATCTTCACCAATTATTGACCAATTTTTAAAATTCTTTCACTGGCACACTCTGCAGACAATTTGCGATCTCTACACTACCTTGTGAAATATCAATGAAATATGCATACATAACGATAACAGCAAACAAACATTTTCGTAAAATTGATAAAAACACTTCAGACCAACATTGCAGTGAATAGTCTGTATGACACTAGACTGTGTGGGTATAACACAGTCTAGTGTCATACGAATCATTCATCGCAATGTTGGTCTGAAGCATTTTTTTCATTTACCTAAATTTTTGTTAATATCGTTAGTTTTGCTTACACTTATATTTCACAAGGTAGTGTAAAAACGCATTTACCGTGCGATGGGATATATAATAATCAAAGTGGCCAAAATTAAACTGTAGTTAATATTGTAGAAACACAGTGCTTTTACCAGCAGCTTGCCTTTCCTATGGTACAACCAATTACAAGTGACGTGCTGCAGTCTGCTCAAATCATAATAAAATCAAATATGCACATACGCCTCACTAAATGCTAATGCAAATCAACAAAGACAAGAAATAATGAGCAAGAACTCTAAGCACCAACCAATCAAAAAAGCAAAAATGCCAAGAACAGTCAGAAGCACCAACCAATCAATGATATAGATGTCCGGAGTGACTTGTAGCGAAGAAAAATGAGCGAAAAGCTGTGGCAGATTTTCCTTGAAAAACAACTGATATGTCTCAAAGTACGCTTTCATCTGCAAACGATGAACATGCATATAAATACGCACAATTCTACAGGACATATACCTCAAATTCAGACGAATGGAGAGACAAAGATGGGTAAGACCATAACACAGCCTATTAAGACAGCTGCTGTACACAGCGTCCGAAAAAAAACATCCGAGACATTTTCGATTGTAACTTAAAGAAAGATTATCAGATTTTAATATCATGTGACATTAATATTTTTGACACAAATGGCGATCAAATGACTGTCTAATTTTCCACCACACCCACTGTTTGTTTCTGCACTACCTGGGGAAACAAAACCAACAAAATATTGCGTTTTTATCCTATTTCATCAGTTGAGGTTTTCCCAGGTAGTTCAAACAGACATTTGGTGACATGAAAACTAAAATGGTTATTTGATGGCAAGTAGTGTCAAAAATGTTTGCACAAAAAATTATTGAAATCTATCAATCTCTCCTCAAGTCACAATCAATAATATTGAGGATGCTTTTTGACATATTTCTGTCCATTTCAACTCATATTTTGCTGGTTCTGTTTTCCCCAGGTAGTGCTGAAGCAGACATTGGGTGAGGCAGAATACTGAACAGTCATCTGATGGCCAGTTGTGCCAGAAATAATTGTACCAAAAATTGTTACAAAAAATTTGAGCTAATGCTAACAAGATGCACGAAAGCCTATAGCAGTTCCGGGTTCAGTAATTTAGCTGAAAATTTGGATGTTCATGCTAAGTTAATATACAAATACCAAATTCTCTATCTGGATCACATAACGATAGTTCCGTGGTGCCACCTTGTGAATGATATAGACTTGTGTCGCAGCCTAAAATTGCCAAAAAATCCATTATAAAACCCCCGATTTTGGCATTCAAGGTCACTCAAGGTCATTGAATTCGGCGCCAATTGAGAGCCAGTGTATGACTTCCTATTAGTGATTAATAGTAACATAGGCCGGTAGGCCCTATCTCGCACCGTTACTGAGATACAGTGACTTATTGGCCAAAAATTGCAAATTTTGCCCACCTCCTCTCATTTAGCGCTTTCGTTCAGAGTGACCCCCTTCAAATTTATGGAAAAGCTTTACGGTTCCTGAAACTAAAGTCTTCCAGGCAGCCGACGGTGAAGATTTGGTGATCCTAGATTGCACCATTTTTGACTGATCCACCCGTGTGACAGACAGACAGATGGACAAACGGACGGACAGAGAGAATTACGACGACTAAGATGCGCTGAAAGCAGTAGCTGCCTTCACGTGTAAAAATTGGATATCCCTTCTTCAAGTGACAAACAATAATGTTCAGAATGTTTTTTTTCCAGATACGGTGTATAATAACACAACAGCAGCAGGATCAACTGACAAATACGAACAGCATGTACTTATTGCCTCTAAACCATCATGCTGTTAGACAAATTACTTAAATAATTTTTCACATTTTTCAGCATATCAAAACCCCCATTTAAAGGCTAAAGGTCGTAATTCGACGAATTTTCAGCCACCATTTGGCCTCCAAGTTCATATAAAAAGAATAAATGTTACTCGTAGGTATAAACCAAAGTGTAACAGTTGAGACTAGAGTAACGCTATTGCTCAATGTCAGCCCACTTGTTCCACAATATGCGGCCGTCCATCCAGCTATATACTGCACTGTGCAACACTTGCCCTAGCCCCAAGCCCCAACCTTTAACCTTTTAAACTGATAACTCACAAAAATCATCCTATTGTTCTAACCAGGTTTTCGTCAAGCCGGAAGAAGGCAACTTCGCAGGGTTTGTTGAGCAGGTTGGCGAAACAGATGAAAGTGTCGACGTCATCCATGTTGAGCAGTAGCACTGCTGCTATGAATGACATTCCCTGCACCTGCAATTTACAGTTCATCATCATCATCATCAACAACAACAGCAGCAGCAGCTGGAACAGCCAGGGATGGGCAAGAGACCTTTTAAGTCAAGACAGAGATGGGAGCTAAGGGCACGGACATAAAGAGGCACATCGTGCGATGCAATAGAAACACCCCGTACCCGTGGTCTCACAGTGTAAACTGTTGACTGCTTCAAGGCTATAGAAACAGAGATCAGCGACAACCTATGGGTCTTATGGTTCAGGAAAAACGCTAAGTTTTACGAGATGAGACCTGTGGCGTACAGGTCCAAGACTGAGATGTTGAGCATTTTGTTTCAGACGAGACTGAGATGAGACATTAGTACAACTCTAGAGCATCTCAAGACCGAGACCACATCCATGGCAGCAGTAGTAATACGTAAGTAATATGCTGCCCTTTTTTCCATTCCTCGATGAAAGTTGTTCAACGGAACCTGGAATGAACAGACTCAGCTATGAAACAGCAACCTCACACAACAATTTCACACACGCTCATGTCCAGATGGCCTTTCTGACATCTAACTTAAGTAAAGCTAAAGAGATCAAAAGTAAAGGTCCGGAACTTGTTATAGCCCTACTTACATGAGTCGGACCCATAAGCAGAAGCACTTTACAAAAGAATTTGGAAGAGGAGCTAATTGGCATGAGCTAATGATACCACAGCACACTATACGGCCAACCATCGCCCACATCAGTGAACAACTAAATCCATGGTTTGCAGCTAAAAGACATACCACCACCCAATAAGATGCAGTAAGCCTTTACCTCTTAGCCTATAAGCTACTACTCAATACAATCCAACTGAAGGAAGGAGGCTGAGTTGAACTGAGCACACAGTAGATTAGCAACTTGCTCAGAGTTGCTTGCAAATGACCTATAGCGTGAATCAGACTGTAACCTGAAAGTTATGATTCGAAACCAACAACTAGACCATTGCACCTGCACAGACACAGATGTGAACAACTTGCCCAGAGTTGTTACTTGATAGCGCACTGGCTAGGACTTGAACTCACAACCTCTTGGTCACAAATCCAACACACTAACCATACGGCCACTCAGCAAGCAGCAAATTACAAAGTAATAAAATGCTGTCTAAAAACTGAGCACAATTGTACTGACTGATGTAAATTACTGAAACAAATACTATCACTCACATATCCAACATCTGGCCGGTAGCAGGCGTATGCACCGAGCAGGCCTTGCAGTGTTTGATGGTAAGGCCCTCCCTGCAATTAGAAACACCAAATAACAAGGTCAACTATTTTGCTGTAGAATACCTCATTTGTCATGGGCTTCACTGCCCGTTGTAAAAAAATGAACAGTTAAATTAAATTTGAAGTCCCAGATGGTCTTTGACGTCGCACTAAATAATATTCAAATTGACTTGCTGTATGCTGCGCACTGGAAAAAAAAACAACGAAGAGACTCGGTACAGAATTGTGGAGATCACACTTTGATTGCAAGCAAAATAAACCAATAAACAAACGTACAGCTTATGACTACAATGTATACAATATTAGTTAGTCATATAAAAAAACAAAACAGTGCATGGCACATTTCACATTTCTGTCAGACGGACTGTATTTTCTCAATTTTTCACACTCAATTTCTGCAATAAATCCATGTTCGACCATGTGATCCAAGTTAAACGTACGAGGTACTTTGACTAATTACATGAACTAACAAAACCTAATAAAGCACAGAAATGCAAAACAGAGATCAATGCATGGAGTTAGAAATGCAATTTCAGAGGAAATGAATCAAATCGTGCTGACCTGCTGGAAAATGCAGAGTTGCGGAAATGTTCGTGAAACGTCGAGTTTGATCAGCTCCACACTCGACTCGCGATTACCAGACAACTCTGTCATTACAGACACTCACACTGATAAGATACTACGACAACAACAACAACAACTACTAGTAGTAGTACTACTACTACAACTACTGCTACTTACTGGATTTGTAATTGCACGACAGACACAACTAACAGTGGTCCATAAAAAATGTGGCACTTCACTTTTGACCGTATATTTGCCAATTATTGACCAATTTTCAAAATGCTTTCACTGTCACTCTTTGCAGACGATTTGCAATAATATGATTATTATATTTCCCACCATGCCATAAATGTGTCTATACACTACCTCGTAAAATATAAATGTTAAAAAACTAACGACAATATCAAATATTAAAGTAAATGAAAAAAAACACTTCAGACCAACATTGCAGTGAATGATCCGTATGACACTGGAATGTGTTAGACCCAAACAGTCCAGTGTTATGCCGATCATTCACCGCAATGCTAATCTGAAGTGTTCTTTTCAATTTTACCAAAATGTTTGTTATTATTGTTGTACATTCATTTTTCAGATATATTTTACAAGGTAGTGTACAAATGCATTTACAGTTTGGTGAGATATATTATTGCAAATTGTCCGTGGAGTGTACGAGTGAAAGAATTGTGAAAATTGGTCAGTAATTGGCAAAGATATGGACAAAGGTAAAGTGCCACGTTTTTTGTGGACCACCCTGTACATGGCGATAGTGATAGCAGTCTGATACACATTCTAAACATTCACCATCCCCACTTATTACTATGGCCTGTAAGCCAATACTCATTCTTACCATCCCACAAACAGTAGAAAACTGAGCTGATCCAAGGCCGGTGTTACGTCTTTATTAGACAGGTCGTATGACGAAGCTGTTTACTTCCGGTCATGGGCGCCATTTTGTTTCTGTTCGTTGTACCCATTGAACGTCTACCATAGAATATTTAATTTTAGCAAAAAATATTTAATTTTTTGACCCCCATCTTTTAAAGAAAAGAATTTCGAGGCAGAGATTTGGTAAGGGGAGCATTTTTTTTAATTTTTGAGCTCCGACGTACCGTTCTCAAGATATTTCCAAAAATGTGTTTCTAATTCAGCAAATATTCAAACGCAAACAATATGGCGCCCATAGGCCCGATTCCCAGCAGCCTAATCCATCGGAAGACCTGTCTATAGATAAGCACTGGCCTTGAGTTGTTCTAGCTGGCTTGTTACACCAAAACGATTTACCTGCCTACAGACTATGACTGGAAACAAAACAAAATAATGGGCAAAGTAAATGACGATTTTCACAGCAAAATTGTTAGCTGCAATCTAAACCTTCCTTTACATCCCTGCTGCTGCTGCTGTTGCAAGTAAGAAAGAACAGCAACCTGTGAATGACGAAATGCTGTCAGAATCAGAGTTTGTCCCGGCATCTTGCAAAATCTTTAGTTTGTCCCGAGCTCGGACCAGACAAATCTCGTACAATTCTATAATCAATCAAGCAGTCTGACATTTGTACATATAACTCTAGCATGACATTGCAAGTGCGAGTGAGTGAGTAGGGTTTAACGTCCCACCCGACACAGTATAGGTCATTTCGGGGATGGCGTTTCCAGGCAAAATTGCAAAGCAGCTTGCAGTTTTTCAACTTTGTCAGAAAAAATCAAATCTGTTTACTATTATTACCATTATTTTTGCATCTCCAGTAGTAAAGATCTTGGGAGTAAAAAGCAACAATTAGAAAGACGGTTAGTCCAATTCAGTAAAAGCCAAGTGAGTAGGTACCTTTGAAGTTTACGGAACTGTAGTGCTGGACTGCCAGAAAGACTCACTGGAAAAGATATGCAAGTCTCCTGAAGCATTATTATCAAGTGTGAACGTAGTAAACAATGGAGGAGATTATGAGATTGGTCGTTCTGTCTGTTATTGTTTGTGTCTGTGTGTGCATCTATCGTTCCGTCATGTGTGTGTCTGTGTACACGATGACTACACTGTGTCTCGAAAAAAATTCCCAACATTTTTGACCGTAACTTGAAAACCCATTATCAGATTTTGATAATTTTTGGTAAAAAATATTCCTGACACAACTTGCCATTAAATGACCATTCAGCTTCCCACCTCACCAAACGTTTGTTTCTGCACTACCTGGGGAAAACAAAAAAACAGCGAAATATCACTTTTTATCCAATGCGATATAATTGCCTAATTAACATAATGCATAAAACACATTTTGTTCACATTTTGTTTCTGACACTGTGGCTAACAATTCATTCAATTGTCCATTTTTCAACTGCCTACAGTAAAATTGCTTAAGGTGTTGGCCCACTATGCAAACACAGGCAAGGAGACACTTTCTCCATTCATTGACAGCAGTATCAATAATGTTCTGATCCAGACAAATCCAGACTGTACCAGTTGCTTCTTGACTTCACAAACATTCTTAAACTTTATCTGGTAGATAAACTGCTGCATGACAATCAAACCTTGTAACAGACCTGCTGCTGGGGCCCACAGATTAGGATAGATGGAATTTATTGGCGATTTATTCATTTTAACACGTATTATGCTTGGTTTACTTTCCCCAGGTAGTGCAAAAGCAGACGTTTTTTTAAAATCTACACCATTAACAAAACTTTCTCCCTACAAAGGAAAAAAGCCCGAAATAGAGAAAAACTTGAGTCAAAAACTGGGGGAACCTGAACCTAAAACTGGGGAAAGTTGCTCCCGATTTCGATTCCAGATTTGGCGGGATTAAAGCCACTGGTTACTGTAATCTTTGGTTACATCCATGTTACACATTGGGCCAAACTGATCTGGCCTCAGCACTGGGCAAATGTATGTAATAACCTGTGACACCCCACAAGTAAAGTAATATTTACAGTGTGTACACAAGAAAACATACATGAAGCACACATGAAGCACACGTATTAAATATACAGTGCTATCAAGCCAGCTCTAACAGTGCATGATGTGTGCTCTAAGTTTGCTTCACAATTGCTCTAAGGTTGCTCTAAGTGTGCTTCATATGTGTAAACAGGGTATAAGGCAAGGTAAGATACATGATGCTGTCTGCGTGCAAGTAGACCTACCGGACGTAACGTTGAGGTCATTTCCAATGGCCAGCTTCCAGACTCGGCCACGCACACTTGGAGGAAGACCGTCCCACCATAACTCGTGAGTCTTCCTGGCTGATTTACTGCGTGAACATACACGTTCACTCTAAGTCAACCAGTGGACTGAGATTTCAATTCAGAACAATAATAATTATTTATGACATAACAGCAGGGATGTGTACATGACCATCTTAGCCAAGACTGAGACAAGACCTTAGACCCATGTCTCCGAGAACGAGATGAGACCGAGACGTTCAAAATTTGGTCTGAGACAAGACCAAGACATTGCAGCTTCCGAGACACTGGCCGAGACCTTGAATCTCCCGAGACTTTTAAGAGTCTCAAAAGCATCAACGTCTCACCGAGACGTTTTTCGTGATGAAACACATTGATAATGAAAACAAATTATACGGACAAATTAACTCGCACCATGGTAAGCGCTTTCTATTTGTGATATTGTAAGTTTTTGCATTTTTATTTTGACAATTATCACTAAATAATTAACAGCTTGCAACATAAAGAACTGCAATTGTAGTGCTGTAGACATAAGCCATTATGTTTATCGCAATTTGCAAGCAACTGAAATTAGTAAACTACAGCTGATTATAGCCTTATACATCGTCTACATTTGGCTGATAGTATTCATTCTGACATCATACACTTTATCTTCACTGCGACCAGGTCATTTTATGACAAAAAAGACTGACATGACATAATTCTGCTTTATGACAAACAAGTAAATGAAAAAGTAAAAACACTGTGAACGAATATGTCTAAGCCACAAATGTCATGCTGGTTAGTATCGCTCTAACTGCAGCTGCAGTATGCACAGTGCACGCCTGCACAAAACATCTCGACGAGACGCAATGGCCCAAGACCAAAGACAAGATCCACTGGACTGAGACCGAGACATACTGCTCCGAGACCGAGACAAGACCCGAGACGTTGAGGATTTTGTCCGAGACGAGACCGAGACGTTAGTACGTCTTGAGACCGAGACGTCTTGACCGAGAGCACATGTCTGCATAATAGACTAATAGTTATAGTAACAGAGAAGCATAGTGTTCATGGTACTGTCATCATGATACTGTCTCTGCAAGAGTCCACCTGGTTCACTTAGCGGATGCAGCACATGTGCTGGGCAGCCACCAATCTTTGAACCAAGCCTGAATCTCGGGTCCATCTAAAATGGCAGCTACAACACTACATTCACCATCGCCATTTATTACTAATCAATCCAAAATATGTACCTACATGTATTTTACCAGACCATCTCAGAGAGGGTAAAAGAACGAGTCGACCTGGTGGCTAATTATATACCAATACCAAGACAACTCACCAGTCACCAATCCAGGTATAACCTAAACTGACCAGAGTTGAATAACTTCACTGATAAAACACACCTTACTCCAGGATCCAAGCCACTACAAAAGCAGTACTAATTAGACAGCATATGGCAAGATCCAGTGAGCTAACCAAAGATCCCAGTTGGACAGTATTTCTGAATTCATCCATCCAATTACTAACTGTGCCCGATGTTGAGCAACTTTACTGATCAAACACAATCCTTTACCACTACAGCATGCCACCAGCCAGTACCAGATAGAGAGAACGAAACTAATGAGACGATCCAGCTGGCTAACCAAAGATCCCAATTGGGCAGAATTTCAGAGTTCCAGACTCGCAGTGCATGACACAGCTGTTCCTCGTGCCTCCACTGCTCTTCCTGACGCTGCCTCCGAACCTTTGCATCCTTGCGCTCTGCAAATTAACAACAGCTGCAGTAACCTCTGCATGTAGCAGATTAACATGCTGCTTGCTCTAAGCGATTGCTGGACAGCTAAAGTAAAATTAGAAAATTAGAAAAGATAATGTTCATACGAACACAGAGTCTGTCCAATGCATTTCGATAGTTTACAGCACATGTCCGTATAAATATAATCAGTGAGCTGTTTAGACTGGTAGAAAAAATCCGAAAAAGTTTACTTTTAAGTTGTACAGCTCCAGCAATGTTTCTGTCATCCTTTGCTATTATTATAACTAAACAATAAATATTCTCAGTCATGAAACCATTTGATTTGTCACCAGCACTTTACTATAAATGATCCATCATCACAATGTGTTAATCAATTGCTGTTGCCACAATCAACTCCAAACAAAACGTAATGTCTTTACTTGTTCTGCCTGCTTGTTTTGTACAAAATTATGTAAAAAAAATGATATAACACATTTGGATAGAATTTCACACAGTCACTTAAAAACTAAGTAAGTAAGAGCTCATTAGCAGGTCAAAACTTGATGACACATTCCACTATTTTGCCCCAGTAATTCATCCGTCACCCCATAATGTGTGTTCAATGCAACTGCAGTAATTTTACTATTATTGACCAGACTGCAGCCTAAATTTGCAAAATATGTCTTAGGTGTGAAATAAAAACATCTGAGCTTAAATCTGTGCTCCTTGCATGCTTGCACACGTAATTACCAATTATGTAAGTGTAACAAATGATAATCTTTATTATATAAATATTCCTGGCGGTCAACCCAAGAAGTGTTCTGATGTAATGTCTAAAGTAGTATAGCATGTTGCTAACTTCATGGGTGTACTCAAGCATAACCACATGAATAAAGGGGTAAGTTCAACGACAGACTGTCTGAAGTGCATGCAATTACCAACTAGAGGGCACTTGTGAAAGTGCATATCTCCGCCAAGTGAAGTGATTAAAACATTACTACTACTACTACTACAACACTGGGCTCCCGACCTTGACCTTGACCTTTCAGGGTCACACGACGTAATCAGTCACATGACCATTCGACTCGCAATGGTCAACTTCCTATGGGTGGTCCACTGTGACCATGCGTCTATCTGGCACCATTAACAAACAAACACACACACACACAACAATGGACAGATGGACAGAACGACCAATCTCTTAATCTCCTCCAACGTTCACTACCTTCACACTTGGCGGAGATAATTACAGTTTGTTTAACCTTCACTTATCACAGTGGATACAGTTAACACTGAAGTAGACTGTGAATGCAAAATGCACCAACCCTTTTTCCGAGCAGCCTCAACCATTTGATCGTACATCATCTGATGTCGAATGATGTCTTCGTGACTTTTACATGGCAGACCACTGCATACATCGACAATGATGCAATGCCATATACCAACAATGACAAAAGCAAGACAAATGGAAAAAAATCTGGTCCGTAAAAACTTGCTGCTGCATTCACAAAGGTTATTCTTTGTGGAGATCTGGTTTATTTAAAGTAATTACAGAAAACAGAAAAAAATGTGTCATACTATTTTTGCTGCTGCTACTATCACGATGATGATAATGACAACTACAACAACTACAACAACAACAACAACTACTACTACTACTAGCAATGTGACTGGCATAAACAGCCAAAAATAAAACAGAGTTTCTGGCAGGGGTCTGAACTCTTCAACTGCTTCCCTGTTCATTACTATTCCTATTATTATTATTATTATTTATGCGTATGTGCAGATGGAGGAATAGATGAAAAAACAAACAGAATATTGCACAACGTAGCCTTTGGGTGGGAAAACATAATAACAATGACCAGCGACCAGTAGCTAATGGTAGTATTGTAAGTACCAAAGACCAAAATAATCTGGCAAAAGTTGGAACAACTTCAGCAGCAAACACGAATGAGACAGACAAACGACAAACAATGATACAGAGAAATGTGTAGAAATAGGACAAATCACTTGTGCTATAGCAACTCTACATAATAATACCATATTTGCAATAAACGTTTGCAATGGTTTTTATATCAGTTATAAAAAAGCATTTCAAACTTTTATTTTTCCATGTTTTTTAAATGCTGTAAAAGCAGTTTTAAAATAACATTCAGTAAATAAAAATATTTATTACAAAAATCAACGTGCTGCCAATATATTTTGTATTCAAAACAGCATCACAACAACCTACGTAGTCAATGTCAATACCGATGGCAACATAAGTAAAACGAGGCTAACGCCTAACGCAATACTGACTCGGGCCGATGTTCCAGTATCAAAGCAGTGGTTGATGGTACTTCTTTACTCGACCGCCTCGCCATGCGTCCTCTTGAATTCAAAGACTCGAACTCAGGCTTGCCTGTGTCCAGTCTTCTCATTCGCTGTTTAGATTCAAGTGATGCATTAGACAAGTCTTTCTCCGGAGCCTGTTTCGGGGGAATCTTGCCAAACAGTTTCCAGCCAGGAATGTTTGACCCAGCTTCACTGCTTGTCTGGTCACTGATACCCTTGCGAGCGAATAGCAAACTTCTACACAAGTAAATGCACTAGAGCATAAACTAAATAAATTACCATATTCTAGAGGGTGTAAGAAAAACGTCAGTATGCTATACTATCATTAATCAGTTTTGATTGTGTTAAATTCTAAGTCAATATTTCTAGATATAATTTAGCCAAGTTTTGGAAATTGCTACGGTAAAACTTTGTGCAGACTAGAAAACCCAACTAACAGAATTGTTAGACTGAACTGTTACAACAAAGTATTTTCTACTTCTTTTACCACTCATTCATCCCTTTTACTCTGACTACCAGTTACAGTTCCATAGTCTCACATATAATAGTACTTCAATTGTGATTCTGTGCCCTATGTATTTTTATCTTTTATAGATTTTACTGCCACAAGTGTAAAAACGGTTACTGTTTCATTCCAAGAACCAAAATTCCTTCCATGCAATTACACAAATTCTTTCTTATAAAACATCCGTGTCATATCGAGTTATCATACCTCAGTGGTAAACTGCCTCAATACAGCATTTTTTTAGACAAAACTTGATTCTAAAAACAGTAAACTTCATAGTATTTTAACGTTGTGTTTGTTACATAAAGACCTGGCAAAGAAGTTGGCTAAGCCGCTGCCAGTGCTGCGTTTAGCATCAGCAACAGCAGCAGCAGCAGTAGTAGCAGATGTCGTCTGCTCAGTCGGTCCAACACTCCGAGAGTCTAAAGCTGCAGTGTATGAGTGCAGACTGATCTCCTCAAAGCTCACATTGTCCGGTTCCACTACATGAAGACCCTCGTCATCGTCTGGAGAGACTGCGCTGGCAGCTGCACACCCCGGGGTCCGAAACGCTGCACTGTCAGTGTTGGTTGCAAACGCTATCGACGTCGAGTGTCTGGAACCACCACCAACTGTGTGAGATGATGTATCACCATCATCGTCATCGTCACACAACACACTCTGGACAATAGCATCATTGAGGTGGACACTGGATGATGATCCCCTCGATGAGCTGGCGGTGGCTGGCTGCAGTCGGTTTGGTGAACCCTCTCGACTTGATTCACTCGACTGTGATGCAGTAGCAGCCGGAACAGTCAGAGTATTCGCACCCCGCAGTACCTCAACAGCATCATCATCATCCAGATTCACATTTGTAAAAACATCCGCAGACTCTCTGCCGGTGCAAGGCACGCTGAAGACTGATGGTGGGGGTGTCGTGACCTGGACCATCGACGTCAATACGGCTGGCAACAGAGAAAACTGTTCGTCATTGCTGGTACGACTAACGTCTGCTTGCGGAATGGACAGAAGTGGTATACTGTTGATCAGTGGTGAAGGTTTTGATGGACTGCTTGCAGCATGACTAAGACTAAATGAAGCCGGTTCTGAGATCGATGTCAACGATGTGCCACCTATCGGTAAGCCTGATTCAGATCCTGCCTGATGACTTATGTGACCAGCGAATGATGACGACTGTTCCTGAGACAAAGTTTCGCAGCTTGTGGGGGATGCTGTGACTGGAACTTCAATCACCGAACCATTTGCTAGGCACGCTGTAGTGCCGTCACAGTCATACAGATTGTCGGGCGATATCTCCCCAATACATGATGTGGAACATGTTAGTTCCGACTGACTATCTACCTCCGAAACAATCCTACCATTACTTCCAGCCTCGGTTTCCATTCTCATCTGCTGCCTACTGTCAGCCGATCCGGTGCAACCAGTAACAACTAGGTCACCATTGGACCAACTGTCCAAGCAAGATGATGACACTTGTTTGATTCTCCCTTCTCCCCACTCCTCTTGAACATGTCCGAGCGATGCTAGCTCATCAACCGCACAGTGGCTGATCCTCTCTGCAACAGTTGTAGAGTTGAGCCTGTTGTCGGATAAACCGTTGCTACATGTCGTCATAATTCTCCATGCAGAGGTTCAGTTCAACATTTCAGTAATCGTAACAGCCATTGAAACACTGCCTACGACAGTCATCAAAGTCACCTACAACAACACATACACACGAATGCAAATGTTAATCATTGTTGATCATTACATAGGCCTACAGACTATAGAAGTTGCTAACTTATTGCTTGTATAATCTGATAATACTATACTAAATAGCACTGGCAGTTATTTTACTATACTTTGTTTTGATGCAAGTTCGCAGCAGATAGGCCTAATGATAGACATATTTATTTGCCATAAATTTTCGTGGCAGATAACCATTTCATGCTAGCTTCCGTGAAAATTCACGACAGATAGCGTAAATCAACTACTTATTTTCCGTGAATTTTCACGATAGATAACACCTTGCTTTTTATATAGTGGCCCTTGTCATGGATGATGGGCGCTATTCAGTTTATCACAGTTCCCATAATGCATCGGTCAGCTCAGGCGTTCTGGTTCCATAAAGGAAAATCTGATGTTGCTGAAAAAAGTAGCCATAGAATGTCAAATAAAATGTTTATATGCATGCTTGTTTAGCTAAATAGGCAGGTAGTTGGGCGGGGGGTGCACATAATAGGCCTAGTAGGGGCCTCGGCACCTACTCTGCTGCGCTGAAACGTGCTTTACATCAATTTTTGGCGCTGCACGTAAAGGTGCTGCGCGTAATCGTGAGTAGACTGTTGGGGGACAAATACAATGGTGAAAAGCAGATATGCGGATGTTATGTCACGGTTACGGCTATGATTAGGCGGGGCAACATGCAGTCGTGATACTAATACTACCAAAATATGACAAATGTAGCTTGCAACCAATTTTGTCCCGGTTGAATAGGACAACAATTTTCAACAAGCCGACTATGATCGCTGTACCTGGTAAGCACTAATGCTTCAAAGACTGCACGTCGCGTTTGGAAATAAGATTAACACCTTATAATCGATAAACACACAAAATCAATCAATACAACCAGGTACACGCCCAAACAATGTGACGTCAGACGTAAACATTGTAACATATGCCCGGTGAAAAATAAGTAAGCAATTGAAACACAAATGGGTTGACTATGCCGATTGCCGAATGCCGATGAATCATCTGGATTTGGTAATTTTTGTTCTGTGTTATCAAAGCCCTTTTGTGTGTGATAAAACTGCCAAAAGACCTACTACCAAACAAAAATTTAAACGGTTGAAATCTGTTTTTTTTATAATATTATGCATGTTGACTTGGTCTATCGATCTCCATGCAGTACTTTCAATGAAAGATGGTTAGTTCGCAAATTATACTTTCTTATTTGGTCACATATTTTTTCCTTAAATTTTTGGTTTTTTTAAATTGTTACTTTCTGGGTTTTTTCAATGTTCAAATTTGTCCTAAACATTTCCCCCCAAAATTCGTCCTAAAACAATTTCCGGTTTTCCGAAAGTTCCAAATCCATTGTCGACGTCGTTCCAGCTTTGTAATCTTTATTTTGTCGCCCTGTCGTTAGTATGGTGCATGCAGTTCCTGAGTCCTTTAAACTTTAACCGCATTTTGGCTTAATTAGGTTCGGACTCCCACCATACAAGATTCGCAACAGCCAAAGTTGGCAAAGCTGGGCAGTAACGAAATTAGGCCTACATGTCATTCAATTACGTAATTCAATAATTGCAAATTACAATTGTAATTTGTAATTCAATTACATTTGGTTTTGATGTAATTTGTGATGGGTAATTCAATTACATGGTCACACATTGCTTCAGTTTCCGGCGCGCTCTCAACATTCACGACGTCGTCACTGAACGGCGTATCGATTGTTGTTGGTTTTTGCTATAGGCCAGGCCTACATGCAGCATAACGTCAATAGCGAGAGCTCTGACGATCACGCCTTACCATTCTGAACTGGATTAGACTGCACGTATGCCTCTGGATGACTACGTGAATGAATGGCAGCAACTGACTGAGAAAACGGAGCAGAGCTAGGCGACTGCGGGGCATCATTAACTCGTATCGCCAAGCAATGCTGGGGGTGACATGACCTGACAGTGAAGCTAGACAGCCACATCAGAACCGCACATTTTTCCTATATCCTTTGTTCAACCCCGAATTTAAAAGTTTCCGTTGCACTAGATCGCTGACATTTTGCGTTGTGAACAGCTGTGACACTGGACTATGTAATAAACCTGTATCACCAGCGAACACCAACGTCACAACAGACAGACGAACGGCAGCATACGGTGGCCCATTAATGATATGTCTAATTTTTTGTATTAACGAATTAGTAATAAGAATTACTGCAAAAATGTAGGCATGTCATAATTTAAATGGGCTTCAATTTTGTGTCCCTACGGATGTTTTTCGCTGGCTGCAACTGAAAGCATGTCATGCGGAAGTTCAGAAGTCAGATTGCAGTGTTCGGTTCAGTTGGTTGAGTGGTGGTGGTTGATAATTTACACAGATCAGCACTCATTGTCCACAGCCTCTCAGCAAACTCCGCGTCCGTCGAATGCCGCTTGGCGCGCTTCTGCCGACTGTCGCTGCACAAAAAAAACAACAAACGGCGTAAAAAATCTTTTCGCCTATCGAAAATGCCACTAACCCAAAACGTAGGCCTATACACTCTTTTTTATAATTTACTTCCTAACTTTGAATGTTATCTATTTTTGCGCGCGACGGCATGTAATGCTTTCGCGCGTCTTAGCTATCGTCTGGGCGTCTGTCCATCTGTCCGTCACACTCTGCAGCCCTATCAAAACGGTGCAAGCAAGGATCACGAAATTTTCACTGTTGGCTGCCACCAGGAATCTGTTCTTTGTGACAAAATTTCGTGCCGCTGAGTAAGGAGGCTCGATCCTACGACCGAGAGCGTGACATAAAAGTACCTCCTAAAAGTCATTATTTTACCGCTGTTAACTAGTCTAGAGTAAAAACGGTTATTTATAAGCACAGACATGCTGCGTATACGGCCTAATAACAAATACTAGTGACAGGCTTTTATGGGTATGAACATCGATGACCTTGAACGACCTTGAACCCCCAAAATACAAAGTTTTACTAATTTTTTGCAATCTTGGGCTGCGGCGCACATTTCAACAGTAAATCCTGGAGATAGACCAGGATAACCTGCATGCATATGAAAATATTCAGCATTCGACGTAGATTTTAGCAGCTTAAATTTAGTTCCAGGTCATCGCATCCCCAACTACTGCGCTACGTTCACTAGCTAAAGCCTGATCAAGGAAAACGTCAGAAAAAAACTTCATGAAGTTTGTAATCGCTGACGGAAGCTGGACAAACGTCAAACGTCACGGCAAACGTCACGCCGTCCATCGGGTCGTTCCACGTCTGTGGGCCAACAACCAGGAAAGCCCGGTTGGTTGGCGACGGTTGTCAACTTAACGGGAAGGGAGGAACTGCCAGACGGATGGTGCCAGTCGGTGCACAAGAGAAACTAAGTCTAAGTAAATCCTCCTTTAAGAATTCTTTCTCAAGTCTTTCAGTTTCTCCAGATAGATCTAGTACTCTATAGTCCTACCGGGGAACGAACATTCGCCCGTACCGACATTCGCCCGCACGGACATTTCGGCAGTTTACGAGCTAATGACCGCCCTGACGTTGATTGTCGTACGGGCGTTCATCCGCCCTTGCGATTCATATGGGAAAATGACCGTGCGGGCGGATGTCCGTACGGGCAAATGTCCGACACCCGTCATACCTGTAATAAAGTCCGGACTCGCGTTGGAGGATCGGCTCGAGGCAGCAGTAAAGAGTTGTGCGTGCGCCCTGATCGGGCGAGGTAAACTTCTCACGACAACACGTCCAGTAACAAACGAACAGTTTAGAGAAGCACGTGCTTGTGATGTCCCGCGCTATCTCGGTCAACACAATGCCCGGATGTACGCAGTACGTCGTTACTCCGCTACCTACAACAATTTAGGCTACCCCGATTACATCCCGTTACACGATGAAGCTGGCTCAACGACAGGGGCGTCATTCAGGGGAGGGGGCAAAGG
>Ga0209671_1000522_pt1 | contig 26095 bp, 21 predicted proteins | sample WorMetHERISLAND2_2_FD_187401 | JGI IMG/M metagenome (GOLD analysis project Ga0209671, IMG submission 187401) | Marine gutless worms symbiont microbial communities from Max Planck institute for Marine Microbiology, Germany - Olavius geniculatus... | ecosystem: Host-associated > Annelida >...
CCACGACGCCGCTGCTTCCAGATGCTGTCGGCATAATCTTCTATGGTTTACTGACATGCACAAAAACGATACAATGGGAAAGGGGGAGAACAAAGCTCGATTTGAAACTGATTGATAGCGTAAGGCAAACTGACCACTGCCCTGATTTCCGCATACGTCGGTCAATATACGCCTTTGCAGTAAGTAAGAAAGTAAGTGCTGCTGACCGGAATAACGGTTTGGCGTCCTTGACGATGGATGACGATGAAGATGAAATCGTTGACGAGTGGTCATCATCCGAGTCTGATGATGCGCCGCCTGCTTCAGCAACCGACACGTTACGCTCGTAGCCGCAGTCTGGCGATCCCGACTGCTTGTTACATAGCCCATCGTATCACATGTAAAGAAAGATAAAGAAAAAAAGCAGTGTATACTATAGTTCTTAATAGAAAACCCATCACTACGAAACATCATCTGCCATATGAGATCACATAAGGTTGGCTGCCACCCGACACAGGTGAATTCGTCTCGCCTTAACCCCAGCCAGACAGTCCACTACTCGATTCACCTACCCCGGACAAATGGAAGGCTGAGCTGACCTTGGTATTAGTTATATGCCAGCCTATATACAGGGCGGGCCAAAAAACGTGTCAAAATACTTTTGTCCATATCCTCGCCAATTATTGACCTATTTTCAAAATTCTTTCATTGACACACTCTGCAGACAATTTGCGATAATGTGATTATTACAGATCCTACCTCTACCTTGTGAAATATCAATGAAATATGCATATATAACGATAATAACAAACGAACATTTTGTTAAAATTTTAAAAAAAGCACTTCAGACCAACATTGCAGTGAATGGTCTGTACGACGCTAGACTGTGTGGGTATAACGCAGTTTAGTGTCATACGAACCATTCATTGCAACGTTGGTCTGAAGCGTTTTTTCATTTACCTAAATTTTTGTTATTATCGTTAGCTTTTGCTTACATTTATATTTCACACGGTAGTGTAGAAATGCATTTACCGAGTGGTGGAATATATAATAATCACATTATTGCAAATTGTGTGCAAAGTGTGCAAGTGAAAGAATTTTGAAAATCGGTCTATAATTGGCGAAGACAGTCACCCATCCAAGTAATAAGCATAATGAGAGTGACCTGCTATCGTTACGCTATTGTAGTTACATTTACAGTCTTACTGAATCGAGTTTTTTTCGAAAATAAATCTTGCTAAGAATTTCCTAAAGCCATTTCTAAGTTTTTTCCTACAGGTTCATTTCTTTAGTCTATATTAAGACTCATCAAAAATGTGTTCTTTGCTCAAGATTTATAGGAAGCAACTCTTATTCTATCGTACTTGTCCGCAGTTTTCCCCAGCTTGGTAAATAAGTCTCGAGGACAGCAAAAGGATGGGACGCTTTGCCTCAATCAGCTAACTCTTTCAGCAACTGCACTGTTTAGCAGGCAGCCAGCGGCCCAGTTATACCCCGTTTACACGATCGAGCAAATATCGAGCTGGCTCGTCCAGCTAACATATAGCCAGCTCGTCGAGCCAGCTTGATCGTGTAAACGAGGTATTACGCCACTCCATAACGGCGTAGCTTGTCTGTGCGATGTCTTAGTCAGGTTTTCTCCAGCGAACGTACGTAGGCCTACGTAGGTTGGTTCCAAAGATAGCGAAATACTATACTCAAGCCAAACCGTCCGTATCCGCCCACACATCGACTTGGTACTTTTTTGGTAGCCTAAATACGATATAACCAGGGCTGCGCTGGCCTGGAAACAGCCGGCCCGGTAAATAGATCAGCCGCGAATGACGTCAGTCGATAGTGGTTGCGTGCGTCGCTGAAGAGAGATGGCCGGACGCAGCGCTGGGAAAGATCGAAGCAGCCTTCCCTTCTTCCAGACACGCCGTCATAAACTGCGAACCGATGACGTCAACGACGATCGAATGGCGGGAATAGTAAAAGTGAAAAAAATAGGAACTGACTGACTGGCGCTGATTTCTGATATACGCAACAGTCTAGGAGCATCAATGCTATCATCACCATCAGCAGCAGCAGCAGCAGCATCTGAATAAACACAAGAAATATATCCCCGGCGACGAGGCGAAAAATCAAACGTGCAGCACTGTAGCTTCGAAAGACGCTGATGTGTGAATTATTGTTGATAATTCAAAGATAATTCCAGACGAAATGCCGAGCGTACCCATCGGGCGTTGTTTCTACAAGTATAAAGGAGGGGTCACACTGGCGGCCGTTCCGTCCGAACGATTGGTGTTTTTGACGGCCGTTGTGCGGACCGCCAGTGTGACCCCTCCTTAAGTCTTCGTCACGGCATGCAGTTGTCAGTCACTGTGGCAACGTTGAGCTAAAACACATGAGCTCAAACCACGCGAACAGCCAGCTTTAGTTACAGGCCTAATTGACTATAAGAAGTTACTCGTTGTCTACACGGTGCGAAAAAATGGTAACCGGTAAAAAAATCATGTGCTTCCAGTTGGTGTCAGTTTCTAAACAAAAAGCCCAGACGTCACTGGGATAGCCGACCGTACTGGTTGTCAGTGACCTTCAAAGTCATCTAATGTCGATAATTTTCGTCTTATGTGAGAGGGCGTAATGCCACTTCCTATTAGTGATTAATAGTAACCTTGGCCCTATTTTTCACTGTTACCGAGATATGGCCAGTTTTCCGCTGAAAAATGCACGTTTTACTACGACTTTCCATCCAACCCCAAATTCGAAAATGTTCCCCTTGCGTTGAAATTCTGCATGCCTAAGTTTAAGACAAATAGCTAATTACACGTGTAAAACGTTTCCTTTACGACATAACGCTTAGCCACGTTACAGACGACAGACAGACGGATAGGCAGACAGACAGACAGACGGCAACTCGTACCATAAACTCGACCGTTACGTAAGTACGGTCAACGAAAAAACTATACGGTCTTAATTTTTTTCATTGGACCCCCGAAAACACTGCTGACCTTAGAGGTAAAACAGGAGAATTTTTTTCACTATAGGCTACTTTGCGGTGGTTACTCCTATAAACGAAATTATGACGTGTTAGAATAACAATAGCATTACAAATTAATTATTTTATGTGTTATTTTTGCAGTAGGCTTAACGTCTTAGATACTGACGGCTGTTTGATTTGTCATAAATAATGTACTAGGTCTTACTGTTGTACAAACAAATTGATAAAAGGACTGGATCAGAATTAGCACGCTGGTGGCATTACTGACAATGGTGTTTTGCACTGTTCATGAAAATTTTAATTTCCTCCTCTAAATGCTGTCTTGTTTTTTATAGACTTGCAAGCAGACGACAGACCCTTGCTTTTCGACAAGAATGCCGCGTCGTCTCTGCGCGATCCTGTTAACGCGACTGTCACGAACTAGAAAATCCTGTCAGTCCGCACTGCAGCAGGTTGAAGGTCTGTCCGCATCCGCTCACCTCCGTGGAGTAGACTACACACGTTCAACCATGCGCGGCTGATCTCCGCAGAAGCCACTCACTTCGGTTCAGTGCCATGGCGCCGCCGGCGCAGCATCACTCAGCGGAACACAGGCAAACGTAGCGCCGTCCGACAGACATACGTAAGAGTATAGACGTACCATAGCTGCATCCGGTGGCTTCTATCCACACAAATCTCAAAATCGGGCGCAACCTCCCCCCAGTTTTGGGCTGAGGTCCCCCAATTTCGGATTCACGTTTTCCCCTCCATCTTGGGCTTCTTTCCCCTCTAAGGAAAAAGTTCTGTTAAGGGTGTAGTTTGCCCAGTGAAAAAAGGGGGAAAGTAAAAAATAGGGGGAAGTTTTGATTTACAACCTTACCAAAACTTTCCCCCTATTTTTCACTGGGCGCAGGCTGCGCCCACCAAGTATAGGGATAGAAGCCACTGGCTGCATCCGACCGATTTCATGCAGGGCACGGTCATCCCCACACCGCTCCCACCCACCGCGGGCGTTTGATTCCTGGATATTTTTTCAGTGAGCTAATTTTCGCATCACGGCGTTCGGTTTTGGTTAAACTTTAATGTCATTCGCCTTGTTTGTATGATCATACATCCAAGTGAATAGCAAAAATATAAATGCGCGCTTCAAGATGGCACATTTTGAGGCTGAAACTATGTACGTTTTGTTACTCGTATTTTTGCCGGGCTCCAGATCACGTAGCCTAGCTGGATAATCGTAGCTGGATTATGTAGGCCACTTGGGTAATTTTAAAGAATACGAGGTGTCGGAAGTGAACAGGCAGAAAAGAATGGGAATGAGAACATAAGAAGGGAAAGAAAATGAGCGAACGGAAGGCAAGCTCCTATCTCCACTCCTCCACAGCAATTGTCAGGTCGCGTAGCCAGCGCAATCGACTGCTGCTTACCGTAGTTCCGTTCTTGCGATGTTTGCAATACGTTCTTTGCTCGCTGCTAGCGGCCACGCGGCGTATAGACTACACATTTCAGTGTCGAGACCACCCGTCGCATGTACTGTTTGCCCGCCATGCCGAGAACAGATCAGTGTGTACGTGATGCCACAGTGCAGAACCAGGATACCGGTAACAACACGATTAATAATTGTGCCCGGGCCGCGACTCTAGCTATTTATAGACGATGCCACCGTGATTGTTTTCGACGAAATCGTATTTTGGGCCTCTAGGACTGCCAGTCATCGACGAGAAGTTTCTGCTGTGTTGTCGACGTCTCCAGACCTGGCTCTTCAAAAAAACTCACTTTATATACTTCAATGGCTTCAATGTCATAATTATTAACAGGACTATATGCAACCTGAATCGTCGATTTTTTTCACCAATATAAGATTTCAAACCACGACCATACGTCGTCAGGAGTTCTGCATTACAGACCATCAAAATAAAACAACGATGCGTTCGCTCTTTCTGCATCCGTGTCGACTAAGCCGCATTACGTCACTTGCTCGCCTGTACGTCCATTCGTCCGTTTGTCTCCGACAACCAAAAAAACGCAGAAAACCAAAATTAGCGGGAACGTTCCCCAAAGTTAACGGAGTGTCGATTTCGAGTTCAAAATGGTTACGGACTTTAGTCAAAAACTGCGTACGGACGGCCGCATGATATATGTCGTCTGAGCCGACATATTTTAGTTGTATTATAATTTCCACTGACGTGAGTAGAATGAAACATAAAAAATTACACTTTTACCATCACCAAGAAAAGTACACAGAAGAAAACTGTAGCAATGTATATAGTTTAACCACAAAAAGTACAAAAGTGGGATTAACTTCAGGCCTAACTGTGTTCGAAAACTCTTTAGCGTTCGAGGGCATTGTTTAAAGTTTGACATGTCTGTAAAGACCAGGACGATGTCTATGAATAAAAAGCTGTATAGACTAGTGTTCAGAGTAGATGGCGTTTAGTGTTTGCAAAATTATGTTCAATTTTATACAGGTTATATAGTATGCGCTTGTTATTGCAATATATTTGAGGATTCACTTTTTGTGGACGCAGTGTATAGACAGGCTGGCTGACCTGTTTGACGACGGTCGTTTTGTGGCTGGTGTCGTCAAACTTGCGGAGGAAGTCTTCGCTGCAGCCGGCACTTCGCGTCCTCCTCAGCGGTCGTAGCATCTTCTTGAAGCGACTCTTACCACGAGATGACGACCGCGTGTCCGGAGACGCGGAGCCACGCCCAGAGCTCGAGTCGCTGCCCGCCACTGCCACTGTCCCAGCTGTATCACCTGCCACCAACACCACATCCTCGCTGCTCGAGTTAGTCGACGTGAAGAAGCAAACTGTCGGTGACTCGGCGGCGGTGGTGGTAGCCAGCGGGGTGGAGCGAGGGTCTCCAGGGCGGGTGGAGATGGTCAGGCTAGGTCGCGGTGACGGAGGAGGTCGTGACAGTGGGGCCCCAGAAGTCGGCGACGTTGCCGGGGAAGTCACGGACAAGGTGGTCGACGCTGGCGTCGCCTGCTGACTGACGGAGTCCTCTTGCTCGTCAGTTCGTTCGCTCAGCTTGGTCGTCCACGCCCGGCACTGTCGCACTATCCCTGCCACGTGATCGGCCACGTCACGCGGCCCGTGACGTCGCTGTGATGACGTCACGTCGTCGCGACCGGACGCAGTATGGCGGCCTTCCGTTTCCGCGTCAACCGGAAGTAGATTGCTGCGATTCATTGTTCTGCAGTGGACACGCGTCGGACGCAGGAAAATGTCTGGGAGTAAGTAGCAACAGCGGCGCCAGCAGAATGAAGACAGGCAGCGGTTAGCAGAGTGCGCGGTGCCAAGGCCACAAAGAAGCGGTATAGCCGCATACAGCATGGAGCGCGATGATATATGTAGAGATGGGCGATTCGACGAAAGATATTAAACGACTAAATTCGTTATGAATTTATTTAAAGATGTATTTATCGAATATAATGGATAGAGCGTCGCCAGAGCTTCTGCTTTCGACCGGATCATCGTTTTTCACAGCAATATAGATATAAGTTAAGCCACGCTGCCCTAGATAGGCAGCGGTGGGCAGCGATAGTAAGAATGGCGTCAGACACCAACGGGCATTGAGCCCACGGTTGTCGATGATGATGATGATGATAATATAGATATAACAACTTCAGCTACAACTTGACCTCTCTGCACTATATGGCAGAGTTAATGGCCTACTGTATACCTGAAAAGAGCAAGATCCAATGTGAGAGCAATCGTACTGCTTTTAGGTATATCGTACATGCTGAATCTAGTCGGTCGCAATACAGGTAACAATATACAACGAATTTATTATATTATGAGTCCAAAACTGAAAACATGTTTGCAAAGTGAAGACACAATATGCAGCCGTCTGCCCACAGAGTCGGACAACGATTCGAATTTTGAACTAAATCAGCACACCGTTTACCTAATTTTTTTTCTCTACACCTTTTCGAGTTATGAGTCGGCGCGGGACAGACGATAATGCAGCTATTAGGACGGCCGCAGAATAATTCCAGTTTCAGCGGACCCATCACTAGAACAAGACTTGGCGGTGGACTGAAAAGTTCTGCGAAGCCGGCGGCGGGCATGCGGTCAACACAGAGAACGAGCGGTCAGCTGCAGCAGCAGCATCACTGCAGACTCTTAGGGTTCAGTTTAGTGTTCAGCTGGCATTGATTGACAGATTGATTGATGGCATGATTCTGCTACTGCCGCTGCTGCTGCCATGGCAGTGAGGTTTTGAAGTTTTTTTTGGCAAAACAACCAGAAAAGCCCAAATTTTCGGGCTTTTCATTTGTTGTGCTGTTTTAATGCAAATCGAATTGAATTTCATAATTTAATCGTATTTTTTATTTTCGAGTTTCGACGTCACGTTATTTATTCACTCAACAAAAACGATGTGGCACGGAGAGTGGTGTATTGGATGTTATTCCTTGGCCTTAAAATGTGTGCCCCGTATTCTTTAAATACCATACAAATAGTGACTGGCGTCGAGGACATCAGTGAACATTTTTAACCCGAATGTTCGTAAAATGTTGCCCGAGATCGAGAACATTCTTGAAACAGAGGGTCAAAAATTTTCAACGATGATCGACAATCCAGTTACTATATGTTTTGATATACCCCAAAACCAAAAAATTAAATAAATTTTTTTTTGAAGAAAAAAACTGACATCTTCAATTTGGCTGTACACACTGTTGACCGGTCAACAGTGCGTATTTGATAACGTCACGTGACGTAATTTGAACCAATTGTGTGCAGGTATATTGAATTGAAGTATAACAATAATACATAAAAGAATAATGAATAAGAACTTTAAAAAAGTATTTTGGTAATATTACTCTAGAACTGTTCACTCACATCTGTTGGCTCCAATCTGCGATTTTTTGCCGCCCACTTATTGCAAGTTGGTATGCGTGGCGCATACTGTTAAGCCTACTTGGGTAGCGAATGACAATTTATGAGGATGACGTCTCCAGTTGGCACATTTCTGTATCACTGTGGTTTGTCACTGTGTAATAAAATATTCAACGTGTCTGCAAAAAATGCTTGATGCTGTTTTATAATCGTACCTATTGGACATCATATAATTACGGAGTGCAATGTGTAAAGTTAGTCACGTTTTTTGTTTTTTTTTAAACTTCTTATCTGCACATTATGCACAGTTTATAAGATAAACGAATAAAACTACTGTATGTGTAAAGACAGAAAAGCACGTTACTGCACATAATTTTAATGCCAAACTTATAGCAGGAGACAAACGTGCTAACATCTATAGTAACGAATGAATGATTTGCTACAATACAATACTGCACAAAGGTCGTTCCCACGTTGCAAGCAAATCATTGACCGACTCTCCCTTGTCGGGTTACCAAGCCAACTTATGGACAGGCCAAAACCTCTCATATCCTCTTTGACAACTATTAACTTTTCTGCACCTCCATCATAATAAAATCATTAATTCAGCAATGCATCAAGTGACAAACACAATGCTACACAAAACAGTGCACCAGTAGCAAAGAACCAATAAGCCTTACATCGTGAAAGTTGACCGATTCGACAGCACAATGCAAGTGCAGAACGTTGTTGCAAACATGGCAAAAATTAACCACAAAAAAGGAACGTGTAAACGCAGTAATCAAATACCTACAGCATTATCTTCTGCTCTCACTAAAACAAACAGTCTTTGCTTAATTGGCAACTTACGACAATCATCCATTGCTAAGAGAACAAAATTATCGAAAAAAGTGAAGCACAGTGAATCAAACGGAATCATGAATGTAGAAGTAAAACAAAAGATGGTAAAAGAATCGAGCATAAGCAAACAAGAAATCCAAAGTTGTGGCAGAATGTTGTAAAATAAGTCTTCACTTTGCTAGCACTGAGACAAAAAACTACCAGCAATGCTGTAAACTCGTACTCAATTGCGCCATTTCCACAAGGAACAATTTTGGATGCAAGCTAAGGCAGAATTCAGTGTTGACTGCCGCCCTGACCCCTGGTGTAACAGTGATGCCACCTATAAAGGCAGCAACAATTTAACTAACAGAAACTGCAACTTGATGATAATGATAAATAATGTTTCTTAGCACAGATTACAGTGCAAGTTAGTCGAACCCAGCAAGTGAACAATTGGCACTTAGTAAACAGAGAGAAGAAGTACATAGCAGCGAGATGGTTTCACTGGCACCCCCAAGTCGTACAGCAGAACAACTTCAAGCACAGACGATGATTACTTCATACTACTGCCGCAATAAGCAAAAAGCACATGTCCACGGAGACAGAAACAGCCATCTATTTCAAAATGTATGCATTCTCACGTCAGAGAATAACATGACAGCAATTAAGAAAAGTAACTAACAGTATCAACACAGAGTTACACAATGCAACATCACACTTAACTACCGGTACTTCATTTAATTCAATCTGTTAATACTAACAGTAATTTATTTTTTTTTGTGATCAGTCAGCTCCTTAATGAGCTCATAAGTTACAACTGTGTTCTGTTTAGGAAGTACACCACTACTGCATTAATTAAGGAGAGTAAATCTTAATACCGTCTTATTCTTATCATTTGTCTAAATAAAGTGCAAAAATACAAAGCAAACCACAAGAACTAGTAACTATGCAAGTCAATTATCACAGAGACACTGAATGCACTTTTGGCCACACATAATAATCAGTAAATAATCAGTCAATCAAACACAGAAGAACGCGTGTTCAGCAAATGGCATACAGCAACTGTGCAACATGGTGATGCATAAACAGTGGAACAAAAATGCCTTTAACTAAACCCTTTGCCCTTTGCTAAACCGTGTGTTTATTTTTCAAGATCACTGCAGTATACAGTGCAATCATGTTGATCACTAAGGCCCAGTCTTCTGCAAAAAATTCTGCCAAAATCCGCGCGCCAGTTTGCAAAATTCTGCGGCTTACTGCTCTAAAATCATTTAAATTCTGCGGCCTTCCATTTGTAAGTAAACTGAGCTCTATCCTGTTTAAAAACTTTTGTTTCTGATGGGCCAGCTGGCATAGTGACATTGTGCTGAGTTATGCTAGCAATGAACAAAGAAAATCACCTATCTTTTCTCATTTTAAAAGTGCAATTTGTCAAGTTGCATTGCATTTATTTACGATTGCGCCATATTGCAATAGCTATTCGCAGGGCCCACAAATTTTGGCACTTTAGTATGATTTTTTTCAGTGATAAAAATACGTCAACAAGTCAAAAATCATAGTAATCGACGGTGAATTTTCAACTTCTGCAAAATTTTGCAAAATTCCATGGAAATATCAAAATTCCGCAGCCAGCAGAAAACTGTGGGCCCTATTGATTACTGGTGTACCTACTGTTGATATGTTACGACTGACTGATTGACACAAACGAAGCGATAATGAAAAGTTCCACTTTGTTTTGCACCACCCCGTACATAGTGATATGGTTGTTCACCAGTGCACAGTCCTGGCTTGTGAGTTGCAACACAGAAGCAGACGTTAAGCTCATTTCTGCAGAACATCGGGCTTTTCAGTGGCAGCAGAGCTGTGGTGATATGACTCAAGGTTGTGACTTGTCGCAGCAAGCACCTGCCGCGTCTTGTTGACTGTCATGCACAGACCACACACAAAGACCATCATACTCCACTTAAACCCTCCTATACTATCAACTATTGTTTTGTTACTGTGCTTGTGGTTATGGAAATAAACTCTGTCTCTCTTGTACGTCTCGCAATACAGCGTGCACCAGGATAAGCATCACTCAAAGACCATAAACCTCCAGTAAGACTATCATTTCTACATCCAGATCCTGGAACCCAAATGCTACCAAAAGATTCTCTTTTGTCAACACCATGCACTCCAGCAAAGCCATCTTAATTTGTTCCCAAAGTAAGAGACAAAAACTAAAAGATAGGTAAAATGTAAACCCCTTGCTGTGGTGAGTGTAAATACGCACAAAGCACCAATTTACAACCACATCTCCTTAGCACCATAACCAAACAACTAACTAAGTCACACAAGGCTCGGTAAATGTAAGTGAAATCGATAATTACTATCTGCAATAACAGCTTCATCCACATCCCGTTAGCAACACAACTAGATGACTAACAACAGCACAGGGCTTAGTGAACGTGAGTGAAATCGATGATTACTCGCATTAATGATGGCCGCACACGTATCTGTTTAGCAATAAAACTAAACAAAGTGCAGTCTGAGGCTGAGTAAACGTAAGAAAAAATCAATGATTACTCTCACACAAAGCCACACTGCACGAATCTTAGTGAATGTAAGTAAAACTGATGATTACTTTCAGCAATGATGGCTGTATCATTGTTCTTGCGCTGCTGACGCATCAGCTCCTCCTTGCGTCGGCTGTGAGCATCCAGTCGTTCTTGTGCTTGTTTCATTGCTTGCTTGGCATGTGTGTAGCGCTGCTGCAGCTCGGCCACTTGACGACGTAGTGATGTGTTCTATACAACAGCATATCAATGTCATTAGTTCAGATGTGACATACTCTTTCACTGCCAGATTTCTGCTGGTAAATACCAAATTTCCCTACAGCGTATACTTTTGAAAAAACAGAAGAGAAAGCCTGACCGACTATATGTTGACTACAGTTGCCAATGGCACTGATATGTAGTCAATTAGTTGCCAGTGGCAGTGGAAAGTTAAACACAGCAATGTTTCATTTGATAAGACATTAGTGCACTCAGTGCAATAGATACTGCATAAAACTGCACTACAAAAAGTTCACTACTGACACTGAACTGACATTGTATCCACATATTAAACACATGTTTCAAAAATGCAGACATAGAGATTTTGTCATGCTCAGTATTGCTGACATAAAATATTCACCGACTGTCACATTCTTTCACTGACAGACACAAGGGTAAATTCGCAATCAACAAGAATTTGAGTTGATTTTTTCTTGCAGCCAAAAAGTACATCCTTCCATGGTTGCTGATGACAGCCATGACAAAATGAACAAACAACAGCCGAGTAGCGGCAAGGCAAAGTACCTGTTTCCGCAGAGATGAGATCAGCGCAGCTTGTGAGTGAATGTCCGTTGTGAGCTGGAACGAACAAACGACGTCCACGATGCTACGTACAGACTGCCACAGAGTATTCAACAACCCATCGACATCAGCTCCATCAGCCTACAGATCACACACATTTCACATTATTGCAATCAACAACGTATTTATTGTAAAAAATACCCCACAACAGCTGACCAAAGCATCCAAAAAATGTTCATAACATACGATGTAAATTAGCTGCCTAACGATTTGTTTGATGCGATGGACTTGTCACAGTTCACAAAGATTAGAATGACAGAAAGCGAAGCTATCTACGGCACCTTCCTCTAAAGATAAACATTGCACATATTATTTTTACTTGAAACATATAAGTAAGCCAAGTGGTGAACGTGGTGAACTGACCTAGCTTCAATAATATGCCTGGTGTTGACCTAATCCCACAAAGTAGTCTACAGTACTGACTTATCTTCTGATGGAATAATATCAGTTATCCTAAACAAACTGAATCGGAAAGTAGCAGTCCATATATATACAGCTCTGAGCCCTTTTTATGTGAGGTCTTTTCTCACTAAAATTAACTGCATAACTTCCCAAATAAGGCCACTAGCTAACTGCCGAAAGTGCAATGTTTTTCTTATACAAAATCAACTCAGTTCTTAATTTCTAACTAATACAAATTATGTTAATATTGAGCAAAAGTCAGTTCAATTCAACTTGCATAGCATATAACTGCAAGTGTCTAATACATTGCTAAGGACATAGATTAAACAAGTAATTTTTTAAACATCATGTTCAAAATGCTTCAGTTGAAACAGTAGACAGACGACGTCCACAAACTACGTATTCTACGCATCTTGAGTGCTAGCAGTTGATAAGACAAACCTGTGGAGTATGCAGTGTGAACTGCGTCGGCAAGGAACGAACAGCTGAGTCTAACTGTGCAAGTGTTGTGTGACAGCGCTCAATCCCAGCCTTCAGTTGTTCTAAGTCACTCTCTGTGACGACAGCGCTCAGCATTTCTGACAACACTATCGGCAGTTTGCCTACCAACAGCATCGCAACATCTCAATACATGCATCATACTCACAGCAACCATCTGACGATGACAAATACACTATGGCATCAATAATCTACCTAGAATAATAATAATAATTATATGATACCAGTACAAATGACGACGTTCATGGTGCTGTTTTTACAGCACAGCCATTTTGAGTGCTGAGCAGTGCCAACCTTTGGACCAAGTTGATCAAGTTGGGCTACAGATCTACCTAAACTGGCAGCTACCATTTATTATCGGCATATACTATTATTAAACTGCCAGAAAGTTGCTAATACTGATTTTTTAAAATCCCATTGCTATCAGTCAGCTGCCTGCATTCAATGAGAGACAACAGAGAAACATCCTTTCCAGCGACATGACTTTCAGCTCTTCACATATATGTGCTCTTTCGGAGAAAGTCATACAATGTATTTCCAGTGCCAAAATCATCTGGCAGTGGCATATATCCTCTAATATCCAACAGGTCAATTTTCCTCCGCAGAAGAGGAAGATCTGACAAAGTGCCGACCAGAGCTCTTTGAGCAGTTACCATGCTAATATTACTGTACTGGTTAATCTTCGGCTTTAATATCAATTTTGGCTTCACAGCTGTCTACGCCTTCTAAACCATCGACTGTAACCCCAAAGCTACATTCGGGGATGTACATAGGGATGAGCTGATATGGCCTCAGTACTGAGCAGGTGTAAGGCAAGATAAAACAGTAACTGCACATTAAGTCAACAGATACCTGCAGCTGCAGCAACATCATCGGTTAGCATGTTGTCTGTCACATGTTCAGCTGCAGAGCTTGTAGGCTGAAGCTGAGTCTGCACTGATGCATCCACACTGCTAGCAGTATTCAGTACTCCACCGGACATGGCTGATAACACATACAGTCAACTGCAATGACAAACCTGTTGACTTCAATGCCTGATCAGCTCTGAAATTTGTATCATCAATACTGTAAAAGAGCATTGTATTGATGTGGTTGAAAAGATTAGAGTCTGACATTCTAACAAGGCACCAAAACCTGTTTGAAACAACAACAAAACTGTAATTTATTACTAAGGACTAAACTATCTCTATCACTGACACTAACCATGAATGGCCTTTCAGAATGGCAAACCTTAGAAATGGTGGGCTGACACCAGTTAAAAGTGGTGTCACATTTTTTGGCCCAACCGACTATTCTTAGTCTCATTTTCGAATTCTGGCTATCTGCCGAACTGCAGTATTACTGCACAATTGATGGGCAAACTGATGGGAAATTTACCATCACTTCTAATCACTCACCATTCAATGGCCTGATGGTGGCCATGGCACAAAATGGTGACTCCGATCTGTAAAAGTACTGTCATAATGTTTCTTCAACTGTTGTCATGTATAGCAAACAATATAATCAGATGTGTATGTGACTGAAGCCTGAAAACTAAAACCTATAGTAAAACTTAGTCTCGGCACAAACTATGCATTAAAATGTCTGTAAAAAAGTAAATGGCACCAGTGCTCCACAGATCAACAACTTTAAGCATCTATTATATGACTCAGCCAATAGCAAATATTATGTAGAACAAAACACATGTGTTTACAAAACTGTGAAAAAACCAACAGTGCCAGTCAAATTCACAATCTACCCTAAAGAATCAAAGCAATTTACCACCAGGCCGGTGCGCTGACTCGCTGTAGTTGCTGTCATCTAAGTGTGCTGGAATAGAGCCACATTTACGCAGTGTGTGTCGAAGTTGGTCGTTGCTGGAGATGCAGCGTTCCAGCTGGACACGCAGTCTGTTCACCTCACCCAGTACAGCAGCCAGGTCTCCGCTACTTGCAGCACTATCAACTCCCACTCCTGTCAGCATCACAGCATTACATAACCACTACACAACTAACTAGCATGCATCTCATGCTGATTACTGAGAAGCATTATCACTGGTTTATTTAGTCACTGACATGATCCAAAATTCTGCAACCAGTAACCGACGATTTTTCATTTTAACTGCCTTTAAGATACAACTGAGTTACATGTATGTACTAGCGACATCTAAAGAACCTAGCTTTATATCTGGTCCAAATAAAAACATAACAAAGCTGTACAGACAGAGAATGACAAATGACAAAATAAACACAAAGTGCCTGATAATTTACTGATGGCTAAAGTTAACAGTCAAATAAACATCCTGTGCCAGTTTGCAAACCATGGTACAAACCTCGGTGGTTTTCCTTATCATCGTCCAGCGTTCGTGTAAGATGTTGACAAAGCTGAAGCTCAAGACGCAGAGCTTGGCTGACGGCCGTCGCTTCCTCCAGACGCTGCTTTAGACTGCTCAGCTCCAACTCCGCACTGCCACACAGCACACCTTGCATTGACAGGCAAACAAATAGACACAAATATTTTGCAGTGTTTTACATGCTGCAGGCAAAAAAGTAGGACGTGACGTTGCTTCTCCCAGATGCTCAACTCAGCTCCATACTTCATTGGCACATGCAGCCATGCAATCAATGCTATAAGCAGAGCAAATGCTTGAATCAACACCCATACTAAACAAAAGCCATGACAAGATATAGGGCTGGATTTAAGCCTTATTAGGCACTGCTTGGTAAAAAATGTGCAGGCCCTCACATAAATTTTATACACGTAAGTAACATGCCAAAGTTCAAATTTCGCATTATATGGAACAGAGCCGCCAGGCCACAGAATGTTATGTAGCACCAAGTAAAGTTTTAAATGCCACAACATGCCATAAAAAAGCACAAAGGCTGGAAAATGTAAAGCTCATGCACCACGTTTTCTGGCATGTGGGGTTTTCTGCTCAGCCAAACATGCTGAACATATCTAAATCCACCTCTGACAAAATATGCTAGCAATCAAACTGACAGACACCAAACATGAAGAAATAAACACAGATGTAAAAGCACTAGGATGAAATAGAACAAACTGTACTGATCGTAACATGGCAGTAAACAGGAAGACTGGAATCGATGTGTGACACAGTGGATTGGCAACACCATGGTCAAAACCACATCCACACTCTAGAACAATCTCTTGAACTAACAATAACTAAAAATTAAACATCTACAAAAACAAGCTTGCCTCAACAGTTGCTGCCTTGCAGTAGAGAGAGCTTCGGAGGCTGTACGTTCTGACATCTCTGCAGCAAAAGCATCATCAGCAGCTTGAGTTGTCAGGGTTTCTGCACTCTTTGACCGTGGAAGGTTACTCGAAGCAGCTGCATGATTCGGTGCAAGATATCCCGCAGCATCAGACACAGCCGTTGAGCCGTCAGCCACATACGACGGTGCCGACACCTGTGTCGCTGAGATGTGACGCTGTCGCCACAAGTCGACATTCTGCTCATCATAATCCTGCGCATGGCGCATCAGCTCAACTGATGTTGCTGAACCGACACTCCTGGCTTTGTCCAGTGAGTCTCTGAAGTCGGCAGCACTGTGCCTGGATTGTGGTGTAAGCGGGACCCCGGTGATGTCAAGTGAAGTTCGACATAAGGCAGCCTCAAGCTCAGAACAACGACCACTCAGCTCCTCACACCTTCGACGTAGCTTTGCGATCGTCCAATTCTTGTCCTTAGCTTCTTCGTTCATCCGACTCAGTTCTTCACGCACGCGGTCCGCCGTTGACTGGTTTTCACGGACCAGAGCCTTCAGCTTGGCAATCATTGCATCGCGGTCCTGCAGACCAGAACGTCGGCTATCGTCTATCGTCACTGCAGCACATCGCTCCTGCTCCAGCTGATCCCGAAGCTGCCGGACCAATGCATCGAGTACTTCAATCTTCTTATGCTGGTTCTGAGCTTCTTCTCTCAATCGTTCCAGTTCAGCTTCTCGTTCTCGTGCCAATTCCGTCTCATTATTACGCTCAATCATCATCTGCTTCATCTGGTCCTCGCACATTGTAATCTGCTTCTCCTGTTCAACAAGAACGACCTCGATCTCACGCTTGATCTTACTCAGCTCTTCGTTCTTCGTCTGAGCCTTCGCCAGTGAGCTCTGCAGTTCGTCGGCTTGAGCGTCAGACTCGCGGACTCTCAGCGCAAGATCACGGCTCTGCTGTTCGTACTTGTCCAACTTAGTCTCACGCTCGGAAAGGGACTTCTTCACAGACTCAAGATCACGACTGAGCTCAGATATCCTGCAATGTCATGTACAGTACACAGCCATCAGTTGGTACATTTAATAGATGCGTCAAAGCACCATCTATTCTAAAGATCATTCTAGTAGTCTATTATAAATGAATGACAAATGACAAGATATACGTACAACTAAAACAGTGTACACCTGATTTAACTCAATAAAAACTGTATACACAATTAAGCTAAGAATCAAGAATTGACCAGGGTGTCAAAAAATGCCAAAGTAAAGCATTTAAGCTGCTCTGCATGATACTTTCTAGGCTGTGCAAAGTAACTGAGATTAGATTTCACATATTGCAATACAGCAAAACTTACAAACATCAGCAATAACAATACAGTACATTTCAGCTGGAGAAACAACTACCATCTGCAGTTCAGATTAAAATTAAATCAACAGGACATAATTTAAATCCGACAAATGCGCAACACCAACGTATTGTTTCACAAGGTGAGGACTGAGGAGACTGACCACAATGGGGTTTAGGTGAGATGCTCCTCTCCGAGATGATGGCCATTACGTGGAGAGACCAATGAATCTGCGATGCATGGCATGAGATAATTTTGCGGAGGCATGGCCAGTGCAATGCCAAACATACCTTCCCAACTTCCCAGCTGCAGACAATCGCCAATGTTGGTTGGTACCAAATTATTATTAGGCTGCAAATGATTTTGCCACCAAAAATGCCATTTTACATTCACCACAAGGTGCAAATTCCATCCAAAAATTTGCCAAAAATCCTGAATTTTGCCAATTTTTCACCATCCGAAAATAAGGCTTAGTGTAACTGCTGTTAACTAATTCTACCAAGTCGGGCAAAACAGTTCCGAGGCTTTTGACTTCCACTTATCTTTTCATTGCTCAAAAAGTGCAAATTTTGTCAAAAATTCCGAATTTTGTCAAAAATTCCGAATTTTGTCAAAAATTCCGAATTTTGTCATTTTTTCAGCATTCGTAATTAAATGCTTGTTACGATAAATAAGCTCCAATGATTTTGCCGCCAAAATACCATTTTTCATTTGTCAGAAAGTGACATATTAGCACAGTTTGTCAAAATTCGTCAAAAATCAATATTTTCATCATAACCGCCAGTTTTCGTCATTTCATCAGTTTTTTGTCAAAAACGAAATCCTTTGAAAGCTTACAAATTATATTATTATCATAACTAGTGACACTTGAGACAACAAACCAGACAAAGGCCCAGCTTAACCGAGAGTAACTCCAACAAGTTACGTAGTGATTAAAAACCGACTGCCTGTGTGTTACCTGCAGCGACTGGAGAAAGCATCTTCATTGGCTGCTTTGAGTTTCTGTGACAGACTGTTAATCATCTGCTGAGCTGTGGGAACATCAGCGTCGAGTGATGCGGTCTGCACAAGTCCAGTATCAGCAGCCTGTCCCGCCTGATCCTGAGACACCAGCTCAGACCTGGGTAGTGTGTAATCACAACAGACTATCAGTGCCAGTTCCATAATGCTCCATCTACTTATCTGATGGATCACTAGTACAAACAAGTCAATTGCATCTCAATACAGAATACAGGGTGTCACAGAAATATGACCTCAGCAATGCCACGACAATATTTCAACTAATCAGCAAAAATTTTGACATCTGACACTATCAATATGTAGTGCATTAGTGAGAATAATATAGCTGCAAAAATTTGAACTTCAAAAATCAAAATTCCCCATGTTGCAGAGAAAGTGAAAAAACTGTTAAGGTCACATTTTCAAGAAAGCATACAGTATTCATTTTTGCAATATTAAAAAATTTTCCATTTTTTTTGCTGACACGAGAGACGGCCGTTAACAAAGTACAGTGCTACCATGTGGATCACAGTGAACGCTCATTAGATGCAGCTGAGCTAATCTACACATAAGCCGTTTATATAACTATGAAACAGTACGCAATAGACACAATGGGCGACTTCACTTTTTGACTTAGACTTTCGCTGAGCCTAAACTTACCTACTTAGACCAAAGTTTAGACTCAGCGAAAGTCTCAAGTCATTCGCTGAGTCCAAAAGTACCTTCTTAGACCAAAGTTGAGCCGAACTAATCTGGCAAAAGTCGGTTCGATTTACATGGAAGAGATAGCTTTAGCCCTTAAGGCTTAACTTTTACTGAGCCTGAATCCACTTCAACTTTTGACTTTAGCTGATCGAAAACATGGCGACTATTCACAGTCCAATGCGTACGGATAGTTTAGTAAATTAAAGCAGTCTGGTACCAAAAATAAGCGCCGTAATGAATACGCAATGATGTCAGATGTTACGTATTTACGTTATTTGCGTGCGCGGCGCAATCAAATAAGCATCCAAGCGTAAATGGTTGATTTATTTCCTGTTAGGTTTACCTGTTTTTCCACCATTTTTAATCGTTTTGGTCTAAGTCATTAGACTTAGACCAAAGTTTAGTTAAACTGTGGTCTAAGTACAGACTTTAGCGTTCAGCTTTAGTTTTCACTCAGCGAAAAGGCTCACCGAAAGTCTAAGTCAAAAAGTGAAGTCGCCCAATGGAGCAGTGGCATACCCGTCATTGAGAGCCGAAGTGAGATCAAGGTCTACGAGGGAAGACAGTTCAAGCTCCAAGTTGCTCATTTCATCTGACACATCCTCCGTGTCTGGCAGAACACACGACATATGACCCACAGTCACTTAACTCAGTGAGGCAGGATACTACTGATAACGAAGCAGAACAAACTCACACCCCATACAGGACTGTGGCCAACTCCTTTGTACCGGTTTTGCAATGTTGCATACCAGTGAAGTTCAGCCAAGTTACGCAAAAACTAGGCCAAATTTCTGGCCACGATCAAATTTTGACATTGTCCCTTAGATTAAAAATTAGCAGAGGTCATTTGCCAGCTCACACTGTGAATAACAAAAATGAGAAGACCATAAAAACAAAAAATTTCTAAGTGTCCTGAAACCCATATCGCATACCTTCATATAGTACCTATTGACTTGCATACCAAATTTCATTAAATAAGACACACTTTTCCTAGACAGACTGACAAACATACAGATGACTCAGTAAACATAACAAAGCTAGCTTATTAAAAACACTGTTTATTTGCTATAATCCTTTGGAAACTATTAGACTGGAATTCTCTCATGGAAGAACGACTCGCTCAAGTTCGACGAAAAACAGTAAAAAAATGAGAACAAGCAGGCAGCATGTTTTTTCTGAAATATTAGCACTTGCAACCTTATTTTAAAGCAATCAGCTAAAAAAGTTAACTTAAAAACTGAAATTTATACAGGGCGCGGCAAAAAAAGCAGCCGCCTGTTTGTCAGCAATCGTTAACAGTTAACTAATGATCAGATGCCCGAATTTCAGTGTCAAAGTGAATGTTCGAAGTGTCCACCACCAGCTCCAAGATCCAACACAAGCTTTCAGTCACCTACTTTGGTAAGTCTTTCACAGCCTTCTCGATCGATCCTTGTAGCAGGTTGCCCCAGATAACCTGAAGCGCTTCCTTGACTTCGACGATGGTTTTCGGCTTTGTTTTAAGCTTGGAGTAAGCCTCCAACATTGCACCCCACATTCGACAGTCCACTGGGTTTATTCGGCAAACTTGGAGGCCACTGGTCCTCTGGACAGTTGGCCAGCAGCCTGTTCCACGCGCTGCACACTGTGTGCTGCCGCGCCGTGCTGCTAGAAGATGAACCCTGTGGGCAGCCGACGACTGCTTTAAAAGAACGATAATTAAGTGATAATTTATAAACAAAATAAATTACTGTTTATCAAAACGTCACAGTAACGTCATCAACAGTAACCTGGTAACCAGTTTTTAAAAATTAAGCAGTATTAAGTAGTATTTTTAGCTTGAACATATTTAATGCTGAAAAATTGGTAGGCAGTCATGTTAAAAAATCTATAACTTCCGGTACTTTTCAACAGAATCACATTTAATTTGGCAGTTAGATGTATGAGGTTTCACTAAATAAAACTGTACAATTTCACATTAAAACCCCAAGTGGTTGCTGAGAAAACAGCGAAAAACTTTAGGGGCTACTTTTTGCAGCACCCTGTATGCATATCATCAGCAACAAGAATACAGGCAGTATGCTACAGTAAGCTGATGTACCATAGTCGCTATATTTTGTGGCAACTTCTGCAAGCAGTTCGAGTGTTTCATTGAGACGTGACCTCATGTGCTCCGTCTGCTTGTGACCCTGTGCTGGAGTCACACTCAGCAAGTCTTCCATGAATCTGACCAGTTCCTCCATGCGAGTGTGTAGCAGATGGACAGTTTCATAACTTGCAGCCAGGTGGCGCTGCAAGTACGCACGATCTCGACGATGAGTCTGCAAAAAATCACCATAAGCAATGCAAGTCATCATGATAACTGACTACAAAAACTACACTGTGGGCCATGAAAAATGTGGCACTTTACTTTTGTCAATATCTTCGCAGAGTACTGACCAATTTTCAAAATTTTTTTTTCACTCGCACACTCAGCAGAGAATCAGCAATAATGTGATTATTATATATCCCACCACATGGTAAATGCATTTCCACACTACCTTGTGAAATATAAATGTAAGCAAGAACTAACGATAATAACAAAAATTTAGATGAATGAAAAAACACTTCAGACCAAGATTGCAATAAATGATCTGTATGACACTAGACTGTGTTAGACCCACACAGTTTAAGGTCATACAGACCATTCACTGCAATGTTCGCATGAAGTGTTTTTTTTCAATTTAGTAAAAAGTTTATTTGTTATTATCGTCATGTACGCATATTTCATTGATATTTCACAAGGTAGTGTAGAGATGCATTTACAGTGTAATGGGATATGTAATAACAATAATTTTATGCCAATAACAAAAAATATTACTTTTGATTACTATGAATAGTGCTATAAGTCACAACAAACGAATTTCAACCTCTAGAAACCAACAAAAGCATACAAAGTACAAATTTCACAAAATACTCACACTGAGAAGTTTCCTATTACTTTTTACTGCTGTAAATACCTTTATAACTATGAGTTTAGCCAATAATAAGAGTACAAACAAAACCAAAAAATCACAATAGTAAAAAAAACTTACATTGATGAGCTTCTTGAGAAAACCGGCAGCCATTGTGACGTCGCCGGATGCTGAGTATTTTACCAGAGATCCATCTAGAGACAGGGACACTTCTGCCTGTGGACTGATAGAGGGTCTAGCTGCGGTGGCTGCACCAGTGAATGAACCGACAGACTCGCGTGCCGAATGTTCCAACAGTCGTGAGTTTTCCAGCTCTGTCAACTCCAGCCGGCGCCGCAGTCTCTCCACCTCTGCCTGAAGCTCTGCGAATGCTCGTTGATTGGCAGCATTCGCCGAGTTGAAGGGTGAATGACTGAACAACATGCTCTGTCTCAGCATGTTTCTTGTAGATGGACTGCCAAGAAACGATCTCTGATCTCCAGGAATATTGAAGGCAGCTGCTGATGATGGAATAGCAGACACTGCAGCTTCATCTCTTGCTGTGGCTCCATCATGACTCACCAAGGCACCCTTTGTTGTCAGTTCATCGCAAGGTTCCTCATTGTCAACACCAGCAGACTGACGTTTTGTAGCAGGATCAGCGGTAGCAGCTTCGACATCAGTTAGAGTGGAATCCAAACTCTGCACTGACTGAGAACCTGTGGACTGCACTTCATGCTTTGCTATTTCTTGACGACCGCCACTAGCAGATGGCACATCACCAGACTGTGGTTCAGTCTCAGGCGTGAGCTCTACTGCACGTTCTTTCGATCGTCCTTCTGCAGAAACCTTCTCCAGTTCAGCATTCAGCCTTTCGACCTCTTGAGCCAAGGCAACGATGATATCGGGACTGAACGTTGGCTGAGGAGCTCCTTCTGCGGTGGTATTCAGCTCGATGTGTCGCCTCAGCAGCACCACCAACTCATCCGAACGACGCAGGTCGTCACGAAGCGAGTTCACTTCAGCTGTCAGCTTCACTACTTGACTATCCTCCCCAGCCTGATGCATCTTACGACTCTTGTCGGCTTGTGGCTTTTCCAACAAGTCCTCGCTGCTAGGTGAGATAGAAGTACTGACTGAAACCAACCCACTGGACGATGACGACACGTTCGCTATCATCCTCTGCTCTGACTCAATATCATCAGCTTCCGCAGCTGGTCGTGGGTTCTCAGGAACTGTTGAGTCACATTTGGTCTGCACATCAGGCATCTTGTTGCCACCTGCGGTCAACGATCTCTGCTGAGTGATATTGCTCTCAGGGTTCAGCTCTTCCAGGTGACTGACTATATTCTCCATTTTCACTAGAATTAACTTATCACTGTCCTGGCTCGCAACTGCAATCACATGCACTTTTTGTTAACGAAATATTGAAATCACGTTTTAAATTAATTTAAGCTTTTTAGTGTAAACAGCACAAGCAAGATTGGTATAATTAACATGGCAAAGCAACTTATAAGACTGTTACAAAACCTAGAATCACTCAGTGTCCAATCCATAACATACAAGTTACAACTGAACAGCTAGCCGCTTTTCAACATCAGCAGCCACTGACCAGGCTGATAAAAGAAAAGGTCTGTCGGCTGGTGACACAATACAGATGGGACCACTAATTATCAACAAATAAAGCATATACACAAATGGGGGTACATTTTGCATTCATTTCTTAACCCTTTCTGTATTGTAAATTGTGTAATATAGTGCTTGCCTTTGGATCCAACTAGAGGAAATAAGCATAGCCCCCACCAGACCCACTTTATAAATGCGGTGCTTACCATGGGGCTGTGACCCAGCAGATAATCCAGGCTAAAACAATCACAGTTAGCCACTACTATAAGCCCTAACTTCTAATCTGTGCATTTGACGAGACACTTAGGAGTCGGCTTACTACTTACCACTACACATTTTGGGCTATATGTATACATGATTTAAAAAACCGGTTTTTTTTCCAAAAGTCCCAAGCTTTTTAAAAATCACAACTTAGTGGATTTGGGGGACGTTTTATTGCGTTTTGAGGGGTTTAAAAATATGCCGGACCAACGGGTTTTGGAGGTTTATGAATAATATAATATATTATATTATACATATACCACCTTCAGTGCCAGCAAGTAGTGGCAAATCATTGAAAAGAAAGCAGAAAAGTCAAGAAGCATTCCAGCCGAATTCTGTCGACTGAAGTGTGGACTTCACTCTGCTCCAGCTAGCTCTGCTTCACTGGAGCGCATCTTCTCCACATTTGGACATGTCTGGTCCAAGCAGCGCAATCGCTTGGGCCCAGACAAAGCCGAGAAACTTGTTAAAGCCACCGGTTTTTTTGGGTATGTACCCGGGTGTCTGAACCCTGGCTATATATGCCTAGACTGACCACTCCCCAGTTGTTAGACATTGGTCATGACTGGTGTCGTAACATTCAGCACATGCCAGTGATTTAACAAATCATCTGCTAATTACTTCCCCCCCCCAGCCACCACCGTATTACAAACTCCTGCCAACGGTAGATGTAAGTAGAGACTTCAGTCATATCTTGTGCCAGACGTTGGATGTTTTGCCACTTTCACGAGTTTTGTACAGATTTTACGCTGCACGCTCGCACGTGCTGCTTTTAGTACTCGCCAATAACGTATACAGTGCCATTCGTAAGCCCTGTTTGTAAATTTCGTCTGTAATTGTATCGTTAAAGCTTACTGCTTCAGCTTCACGAATGCTGCAGCACCACAAAATGGCCCACCCACATCTCGTGGTCTTGAAACTGGTGAGCAGCTGAGCACTGGTGTTTACGACAGGTCAACACCAGTAGGGTTAGGAGTTAAGCACACGTCGAATTGTGAGGCACGCCCGCCAAATTGATTACGCACCTAATATCAACGGCGGCAGCTACTACAGTTAGCTGATTATTCAAACTTAGACGCTATAAATGCTCAAATGTATAACTGCTAAAATGCGGAAGATAAAAGCAAATTAAAAGCAACACTTTCAAACAACTAATCCGATCAAATCTAGCGCACTACTACGGGACACCGGTACAGGCAGCAGGTGCCAGTAGGCCAGGGAGGCGGAGTCAAGCACGGCTGGGCGGGGCCAAGTGACAAGCATGTGCTCAGCCAGTAACATAACAGAAGCCATGCAAAGCTGCAAACTAGTGGTGAAACTGCTTACGACGCTAGAAATAGAAAGTTCTCAGCAATACTTTGAACAATTAAAAAAACTAGTCATTCTTGAACCAATGTTCCAAAAGCTGCAGTTTATCACATTTCAAGATTTCCAACAGATAATAGGCTCACAAAATGACCCAACCACAAGGTTTGGGTCATCCTTCAAACTCATAATTCCAACTACTAATTCACCATCACGAGTCCATCACTATTATAAACGCCACAAGAAATCTTGCACCAGACTAGTTGTTATCCGTTCCATTGCTATAGCATGGCATGGGACATATTATAAAATCACTTCTGTCATTCTGTCTGTCCATCTGTAAACACTCCTACGGCCATAATTTTCATTCAATCTTGATGAAATTTTGCACAGTGATTCGGGGCCCGAAAAGTAAGATCGAGTTTGGGATAAAAATCTGATAAATTCTTCCCCTATTTTCTTCTCAATTTTTAAAAATTTGCACTACCCCCTATATTCGGGCCCAGGCTATCCAATGGTGTCATTTAAATTTCTCCCCTGCCGACCCGTTGCCATGGCAACAAATTTTGGGACAAAATTGACTACAACTCGGCCCCGTGAAACATAATTGTGCCCTGTCTGCACATACCCCCTTATACGCAGCTGCTAGGCTATATGGCGTAGCCATGGGACAGCTACCTCATTCCACAAAACGTATTTCTAGTTTTAACAAGAAATTTGAGCAAAGCTCACGAGACGCGCGAAAGCCTATAGCATTTCCAGTTCAGTAGTTATAGTTTCGAAAATCGCATATCACTTGGACTCGGCCCATTGGGACCATAATACAC
>Ga0209671_1000523_pt1 | contig 26060 bp, 17 predicted proteins | sample WorMetHERISLAND2_2_FD_187401 | JGI IMG/M metagenome (GOLD analysis project Ga0209671, IMG submission 187401) | Marine gutless worms symbiont microbial communities from Max Planck institute for Marine Microbiology, Germany - Olavius geniculatus... | ecosystem: Host-associated > Annelida >...
ATGAAATCACCATTCGATGACATATAGTCTCATTAATAAGTGTGCCAAAAATTATTATAATCGGACATTCATTGTTCAAGTTATTGCAAAAAATGTAGTCACATGCTTTTTTTTGAGACACAGTGTAGTAGAACACATGCTACTCTACAAATACTGACAGTCATAACAGAGGCCTAGCCAGGGACCCGATTCACAGATGCAGTCGTAATATATGTTGTAAGCAATATATCTTACAATCATCATAGCAGGAGAGCTAAAATGTCATAAAATTACCATATGACATGTCTTAAATGAATTCACAGAATTTATCTTTGGCTGACTGGTTTCCAAGATGTGACATTTAAACATGCAGGCAGCAACAGAAAATTATCCAGTGAGCAAAAAAGTCAAAGTGCCACAGGCACCAAGAGCGAAATGATGCAGGCGTCAAGCAGAGTAAAATTACGGAGATGACTAAAGGGTCTGGGGAGTATTCAAAGCTCCCCCAGTGTGGTCTTGGGTGGAGCCCTAAACTGTGGGAGTCCTGAGCAAAGATTAATTTGGCACATTTTTGGCCTCACAGAACACTTCTGGTAAAATCATAGCATAACAAGTAAGCAGACCTTTTTCCTTTCACAAATTTCAGCCTTTTTCCTGGATATTTTCAGGCAAGAGACTGTCACATCCACCCTCGCTGCTCCCTCCCCAAAATTTCCACCCCACAGTTATTGGGTAGTCACCAGTACACACATCCGGTGTATTCTCCTGATTCGTAAGTTTGCCATCAACAAGGTCCATAAATGACGAAAAACAATTCTCAAGACAGCAATATCAAACAGCACGTATTTCTGTACACCCTATGAACTGGGTGATAATGCAAAATCAATGCAGATGCGAGATGATAAAAAAAATTGTACATTTAGACAAGATGTCACCATAGCTAATTGACACATTTAGCTTTGCAGTCTGTCACACACATATAAATACACAGAGGTGCATGATGAATGACAAAAAGCCACAGTCTTCAAAAAACCACTTCCGATATTACCCTCATGTTGCCTAACTTACATTGTTTGTTTACTACATTTAAGGCAATGACATTACTTCAGTAAGCTTGAATAATAATGCAACAAATGGCATGCAAAACTGAACAGTTTCTACCCGTGTTGTTTAGCATGTAGGAAAAAATGCAATAACATGATTTCTACAGAATATAATTATAGCAGAGTGTTTTGTGCCACAGAGTACGAGTGACAAAATAAAAGTTTCAAGACCATCACCATTCATTATCCTGTCCAAAATAGCAACAACTTACTGTACAATGTACATAATTACTTTACAACTGATAAGGGAATAAATAGATTTTGCTATTTACTACGCACTAATTTAAAACATAAAAAGTATGTGGTCGAGCTGCCAATATCTCCATCAGGTCTGCCACGAAAACCAAAAAATTTTCCAAAAAATGTATGAATTTTTCTGCTACAAAACAATGATGTCACTGAATGCCACAAAAAACAAATGTTTTAGGGACCTATAGTCCACAAAAGGTACAGTCAGTTGTTTTTCACAATAACACTGAAAAATTACTAATTCAGTTTTCACAAGATAGCATTGTGTGGCTGGGTGGTGTAGTGGAGGTGACCCAGAGGTCCACGGTTCAATAACAGCCCAGTGCAATGCCAGGTAACGACCTTGGGCAAGTTCTTCTCACTCATGTGCCTCTGTCACCAAGCAGTATAATTTGGTATTGGCCTAGGTGCCGGGAAGGTAAATGGTAGTATATGGGAGAGGTCTGGCCTACCGCCCATGTAACCGAGCTGCGTTCACACTCACTGCCGACTTGGGGCCCAGACATGGAAATGAGCACCACCCCTGCGAACTACAGAGTTGTGAGAAAGCTCTGTGGACCACCAGACTACCTTTTAGCACAGCAATAGATCTGAGGCAAGGTGGTAGATTTTACTTCGGTTTCTTTTGCCATTTATCTCCCAAATTTTTTAACGACTTTTTCCCATCAAAACATTTGCAGATGAATGGCAAAAGAAATTGAAATAAAATCGACCACCTTGCCTCAAATCTCTTAAATTGTGAAAATTGAATTACAGAAATTCGTCCTAATTTTCCAGTGCTATTGTGAAAAATAACTGATTGTCAAATACGAACAAAATGGCAGTCAAAAGTGAGGGTTGCTTGTAACCATTTTTTTTCCATCAAATCAACCCTCACTTTTGACCGCAGCAGACATTAACTCACCACACACTATGCACACACAACTGCAATGTTACAAGGTATTTACAGCAAAATGCATTGGGAACAACCCACCATGGCTAAGCCATGAAAGAATGTTGTCCGTAAGTAACAAATCACACACAAGATGTAAAAATTTACCACACCAATATTGTAAGTAATAAGAAATCTACAATAAATAGAACTACAGTAGGATAGAAACGCGCAGACAGACAGAACGCACATATACGCACAGAAAGAGTAGTCTTAGAAAAACACGCAACCAAGTTTTTGTTATAACGGCAGCATTAAACAATGACTGTTTACAAAATTAGTTTACTCACACCCAGCACTAAATTTCCAACACAGCGATCACTAAAGATAACTCAAATTCATGCCCTTGCTACAACTGAGTGAGTGAGTGAGTAGGGTTTAATGTCCCACCCGACACAGTACAGGTCATTTCGGTGACAGCCTTTGCAGGCAAAATTGCACACACACATAATAACGGAACGACAAGTTTAACCTTTACAGAAAGTTTAACCTTTACGAGAAACAAAACACAAAAAACGATGGAAACCTAAAATTGTAAGAACTGCCGATTATAATTGTGCATATGTATCGAAAATGGCAGTTCTAATAACCTTCCCTGTTATCCTCCAGACAGTCATCAATCTCATAATGCTGTCTACTGGAGGACAAGGGGGATTGCTACAATTGTTTGTCACCGTGCTGAGTAGAAATAAATAACGACGGTAAACGTAACAACATAGCTGCCAGTGTAGGTGGATATGCAAGTCATATTTGGGACAAGTCATAAATGACTAGACCTACACGAAATTCGGTTCTGAATTTTTTACGATGTGAAAATCAAATCACGAGTAACTTTTTTATGCCAAGTGCAGTGGACCACCCTATCGATATATACACGTTGTATCATATAAAGTTATGATATTAAGTGGCTTTTGATGAGCCACCACATTGTGACATTTTAAAGCTAACATGACATGCAAGTACACGTGTAGTAAAAATGAAAATCTCTAATCGCACACAGCGATATGAAAAATACAGCAAGCCGACATAAGCTACGGCAAGCCACGACAACACAATGCAGATCAGTGCATTCACAAAAATTGAAAATGTCTACATACAATGGTCAGGCCCGTCTTTAAGGGGGTAGCACCTTGGCACTGTGCAAAGAGCCCCGCACCCCGAAGGGGCCCTGCGCTACGGCAGTGATCGCCACAACGGACGACGGATCGGCCGATCAATTTAACCAATTTTCATCACCTTAGGAGACGAATTACCGGCACAACTTAAACTCAGTAATTAAAAGGTCTAGAAAATATTGGAGAAAGCTAAAATCTAAGGTGTCAAAAATTATGTGCTCACTTCACTCACGAAGTTGCATGCCTAAAAACACAAAAAAAATTCACGCCTGCATTTCCTGCAGACTTAGGCCTATCTTAGAAGTTGTTGTATAGTGTGATCACAGGTATGATATGTGTGGTATCAGCGGCGCCGTGGGTAAGTCAGTGCCAAGGAACCCCCGCAGTGGCAATGGTCACTGGACAGTTATGCACACCACTAATAGTCATTTACGGTGCCTGGCTGTCGACTGTACATAAGGTGTGACTAAAATACTCCAAATAAATAATACGTACACACATTTTATGGGAAAGAGAGATGGTACGACATTCAATAACAGAATAACAATGGGCCGCAGCTGCAAAGTTTTAAAAACGAATAATAGATCAAGCTGATAAATTAGAAAACTAGACTAAAGCGCATGACAGCAAAATGCTGCTAGAATTTTACCTTGTTCAATCTTTTTCTTCTGTTCAATGTTATAATCTATGCAAGGCAAACATCCACCTAATGTCCTATCACTTATTATGGACGACATTATGATGCTGAAAAATAGACTACCATTACTTCAATTACTACCATTACATTTTACTACTTTTGATTTTTTAACCAGTCCAGTTTTGTGCAGCAAGGGGTCGTCCATAAAAGACGTCACACTCGGAGAGGAGAAGGAGGGTTCACATTATTGTGACAAGTGTGACAAAGGGGAAGGGGGTAATGTAGTATGCTGACAATCTGCGGGAAAGCACAATGGACAGTCAAATTGATGTCGCAAACTCTGTGGTATGTGACAGGATGAGTATGCTTAGAAACATTTCGGAACATTGTTTAATTTCACATGATTTTCTGCATAAGTTGACAGTACACAATTTTGATAACAGACATAATTTTTATATATCATAATTTTGATACGCTGAAACTCATCCCTGCAGACTACACTATAAGCTGCCGGAGGGGGGAGGGAAAAAAACGGGTAAATGTTTCTGACATCATATTTGATGGGGGTCCAGAGAAGTGTAACAAAATGTGACAAAGGAGGGTGGGGGGTTAATTTTTCCTTAAAATTGTGTGACGTCATTTATGGACAACCCCAAATACAATTTACACCGGTCACGAAAGCAGTATTTCATCACACATAATCTCTTTTGACTTTGGCAACATTTTGGCAGTAACTTAATCCATCTCTTTAGTGGGAATACACACCGCAACACACGCACACAGATTACGGTAGAAAGAATTCCGATTACAGTAAAGCTACAGATCAAAAACACCTGAGCCCTATTCAGCCATTTACTTACTGACCTACTTACTTAAAATGATCGGCATCACCAGGGATGTAGTGAATGTCAGTACGCCATCACAACTCTTCCACGAATAGAACATGTTACCCAGTATGTTACCAAAATCCATGATAAGAATGAATTTTCTTTCATAACAGTTTCTGTATGGGCAGAAATTACAAATTCACAATAATTTTCAATGTACTATAATAATTTTAGTGCATTTTTATACAGTATGGTGTTTAAACAAAGGGGAAAAAAATGTAAAAATTCCAGCAAGACTCTTTTTGCCTCACACTATTGCATTCCAGGTACGCCCCCCCATATTCATTCTACAGACTACACCCCCAGTGTGTCACTGAATGACAGTTGGGGTCTCACGGACCACCGGACGCAGCAAAAGCATCGTCATCATCATCATCGCCGCCGGTGGCGCCAGCAGGTGGCAGAATGAGTCGGATTCTTTGAACGATCTCACTGCGATCTAGCGGACATTCGTGCAGCAGGTCAGAACACTTGGCACAGGTACAAACATGACCGCAGTTCAAAAACAGCACCGTCGACTGCAACAAACAATCCACAACTCACACTACCAGGCACATGTCTATATAGCCCCATGTTGGTCTCGTGGCTGTAGTATAAACCTACTCTGCTTTCCAACCGACAGACAACACAGCGTTCACCATCTGAGCATTCAGCTCAACTGCTCCTCTTATTTGGAACAATTCACCAATGGTAGCATCTATTTCCAACACCGTCCGACGACACCTCAAGACTCATCTGTTCTCGGACAACACCGCCATTGACTAACTGTTACCACCAACGCCTACGTTTCGAACTTCTGTCCCGACATATTTGATTAAACTGTGGTTACTTGACGATCGACTAATATTCAAATAACTAAATATTTCTTTGTTGCCCGTTCCATCACTACTGTCACGGTCCTCCGCAACACAGCCACGAGTTCATCGGTCATCATTCCAGTAACCCTGCTGATGCAGTCCAACTATATTAGCTGCAGCATGATGATGCATTAACTAACACGTTAATGCATGCCTTTAAAAAATTCACGCCTCGACAACACTAATATAAACAGCTGTGAGTGGGTCTAAAAATGAAACCTTTGAACAGTGCAATTACCTCTGCGTCCTGGCAGACCACACACTCAGAGTGCAGTCCGCGAGCAGTCACATCGCGTGGTACGACTGTCGACACAGCGGACGCATTGACATCTGTCACTGGCGGAGCGGACGCAGGCTTCGGCACGCTGGCCTGCTTTAACAAGGTCGGCTTCTTCACCTGACATAAAGTAAGGTATAGGCATTGAAATTCTGAAATGCAACCATCGAGATACATCTCAACAAGTGCAGCACTGCAGCGATAATCTTGTCATAATTGTAAATACTCAGTATTTAATAACTTATGATGACAGCACAAAACTTCACTTACCTACTCATTCATGAGTCATGACACAGGGTAAACAAGAAATCTGAGCTAATGCTCATGAGATGCATGAAAGCCTTTAGCATTTTCCTGTTTGCAGGTAATCTTGGTCTATCTCCATCCATTTCACTGCAATTCACTCTTTTGCAGCCAAAAATCATCAAAAAATCACTAACCCCCCGTACTTTTTGGGTTCAAGGTCATTCAAGGTCATCAATGTTGAAATTCCTAAGAAGCTCGTCGCCAGTGCTTGTTATGATAAGCAGCATGTCTGTGCCTATCTGCAACCATTCTCAAGTGACACAAGGCAACAGCAAATAAATAACCACTTTTTAAAGGGGTACACCTCTTTGACACTCATGCGCCGCCCTCCTTGAACCTAGAGGGTCCAGACTTGAATTGCTAAAATCTACATCCAATGCTAAAAATTTCATACGCAGGTTGTCTTGGTCTATCTCCAGCCATTTCAGTGCAATTCACTCTTGAAATGCGTGTTACAGCAAAAAATCGTGAAAAATTCACTAAAACCCCCTATTTTGGAGATTCAAGGTCATTCAAGGTCATTTAACACAATAAAACCAACATAAAATTACTCTAAATTTCTGGACAGTACCATAATTCTAAACGTTCTGATGACACAATTGCTATCAGTGACACACAGCAACACGTCAGATAAGAAACAATCAGTTAACAGCTGTTCATAACAACAGCAAAATAACAGCTGTGCATTCTGCTAGCTGACCTCATCTGCTTTTGATGCAGCAATAAAGTTCTCAATTTCCTGTAGAATCGCTCGCCGTACGCCAACTTCATGCACACCAACCTGTAGCCAAACACAACAAAAGAATAATATCCGCCATCAAATACACACTAGTTCAAATGCCCAGAGTCTAATTTACAAAATTTCCTAAACATTTTTGTAAGATCTGCAGGCCTAAGTTCTCTGTTGTGCATGTTTTCATGTAACTTGTTTGAACGTTTCGCATAAACACTTCCTAATGTCATACCCTGGCCAGGTCTTCATCTGTCATCTGGATGAGCGTTTCGATAGACACGCGATGACGAGCAAAGTTTGGCATGTAATCCGCTGCACCGGCATTGTTTAGAATTGTCACAATGTCATACTCCATATTACTCTCCTATGCACCATAATGACAACAACTTTAAATACTACAACAACAACAATAACAACAGCAACTGTTACTGACTTCTGTTCCTACTACTAAAGATTAAAAAAGTTGAAAATGGTGTATAGCTCCTTATAGGAAACCCATCTCAGAGCTACAGATCATCACCTGCCGCATGGGATCACACAGTGTTACCTGCCACCCAACACAAGTAAGTGTGCCCTGCCTTAACCCCAGCCAGACAGGCTAGTACACGATTTACCTACCCCAGAGGGATGGAAGGCTGAGTTGACCTTAGCGTTAATCTACTTGTCCACAGTCAGTCACCCATCCAAGTAGAAACCACTAGGTAGCGACCCAAGCGGGAGCTGAATTCACGACCTCTTGATTGTAAGTCTGACACCCTACTGTTACGTCACCAAGCTACTACCACTACATTACCACAAGCAGTACAACTTCATCCGCTGGAATCAGGCTTCAGATCCATCCTGTTCCGGTCGCGCACCTTCACAAACTATGTCACACATCGTGAACGATTGTCCAGATACGAAATTTCCCAACGATCTGTCAGCCTTACATTTGGCTGATGAGGAGGCTATTGCCTGGCTCGGCATGCAGAGCATACGCTAAGAAGAAGAAGACTAATACATGTTCGATTGTAACTTCAAGAAAAGTTACAAATTTCTAATAATTTTTGGTGTGAATATTCCTGACATAACTTGCCGTCAAACGACCATTCAGCTTCCCATCTCACCCAATGTTTGCTTCTGCACTACTAAGGGAATGCAGACCAAGTGAAATATGTGTTGAAATACGTAAAAATGTAAAAAAAAAACATCCTCAACATTATCAATCATAACTTGAAGAAACATCATCAGATTTTTTTTATAATTTTTGATCTAAATATATCTGACACCACTGGCTATTGAATGATTCTTTAAGTTCCCACCTCACCCAACTTCTGCTCTTGCACTACCTTGGAAAAACCGACCAAGCAAATCATGTGCTAAAATGAATCAAAAAACGTCAGTAAATTCTATCTGTCCAAATCTCTGGCCCCAACACTACAACAGCCAGCTGATTAGAAGGTTTGACTGACATAAAGCAGTGTGTTTACCAGATGACGTTCAGGAATGTTCATAAATTCAAGAAGTGACTGGTGATGTCTGGATTAGTCTAAAGCGGAACATTATTATCTGTCCCATTGCTATAGCATAGCATGGGACAGAATATAAAATCACTTCTGTCACACTGTCATTCTATCAGTCTGTCTGTAAACACTCCTATGGCTGCAATTTTGACTCGATTTTGATGAAATTTTGCACAGTGATTTGAGGCCCGAAAAGTAAGATCGAGTTTGTTTGGGATAAAAATCTGATAACTCCTTCCCCTATTTTACCCCAATTTTTTTAAAAATTTGCATTATGGCCTATGGGGACTTCAAAGCGTTATAACTCAGTCCCCGTAAAAGATAATTGCACGCTGTTTGCACCTACCCTCCTATTTTTGGGCCCAGGCTATCCGACGGTGTCATTTAGATTTTTCCCCTGCTGACCCCTGTTGCCATGGCAACGAATTTTGAGACAAAACTGACTACAACTCGGCCCCCGTGAAAGATAATTGCGCCCTGTTTGCACCTACTCGCCTTATACGCAGCTGCTAGGCTATAGAGCGTGGCAATAGGACAGACACCTCGTTCCACAGAACGTATCTTTAGTTGATACTGCTTTCAATAAATGCGGAAAGCATCTCCATGCCTGTGTTCGCACAATGCGCCCATATTTCAAGCAATTTTGCTATAGGCAGTTAAAAAAATGAAACAATTGGATGAAATGTCAGCCAAAGTGTCAAGAAAGTTAACAAAATATGTGTTAGTGTGTTATTTAGATTAAGCAATAATACTGCATTGGGTAAAAAGCAATATTTCATTGGTTCTGTTATCCCCAGGTAGTGCACAAACAGACTTTGGGTGAACTGGAAAATTAGACATTTATTTAATAGCAAGTTGTCTCAGAAATATTCTTGCCAAAAATTATTACAATCTGATAATCGTTCTTCAAGTTACAATCGAAAATGTACTACAGTGTGCTACCTGGTCAATGAGAAACTGCGGTTTGGAGTCCAGGAGTCTCTGGTACTGAGCCAGCCAATAGTCTGTCTGCGTCTCCAACTTCTGCATCTCCATCTCCAGCTACAATCAATGTCAATTAACTGCGCAGTGCAGCAAGCAGACATACCACCTGTCCAACAACCATTCAGTCAATCAGTCCATCATTTGATCAATCATCAATGAAGTTTATGTAACAGTATCGGCCGTGGCACAGCCTAGTCATTGCAGCATTGGCCTCTGACAACCTAACTGCTCCATGCCGAGCACGCTTACTACTTGGATGGACGACTGTCTATCTGCCGACAAATACACGGTGTTTCAGAAAAAGGACCCCCTTTTGTTTTTTTCATAATTCACTCAAATGATGATCAATTTACACAAAATTTGTACCAGTTGTAGCTAAAGAAATACTTATTCAAAATGTTGCAACAAAATATGGCAGTTGATTAAATATTCTTTGCTAGTCCTGACGTACGTAATGCTGACGTCATGTGTCACAGGTACAAACTGGATAGTCTCAACTGGTGCTGTCAGCTGCTAGCGTGCTCCAATGGTGAAAAATCTGGTTCATTCATGACAAATTGTTAAGTTTTACAGTTACAGTTACAAAAACATGCAAAGCGATAGCATTTACGTGTCTGTGGGGATAGTTGGACTTTTATGCGTTCGAGCAAGACAGTGCACTAGCACACCAAGCTTGCAAAATGGTAGCATTTTTGGATCGCAAGATGCCTGATTTTATGTCCCCATGTTGCTTAGTGCTGACACAACAAACATTTTTCATTAGCAAACCAGATAAAGCTCACCATCGAAACAGGGTAGCAACTGACAGCACCAGTTAAGACTATCCAGCTTGTACCCTTGACACATTATGAAGTCAGCATTACGTCAGGACTAGCAAAGAATATTTAATCAACTGCCATATTTTGTTGCAATATTTTAAATTGGTATTTTGTCAGCTACAACTGGTAGAAATTTTGTGTAAATTGATCATCATTTGAGTGAATTATAAAAAAAACAAAAAGGGGTCCTTTTTATGAAACACCATATAGACCACCTCAGTATACAACCAACCACCCAGACCAACTCAGTTTTCCACCACCCCAAAGTAAAACAATTGATTACCGGCTTGCCTGAATGAAATTAAGGCATGATATATTCACCTGTGTCTAGTGTCAGGTAACGCTGTGCATCTGTTGATCGCATATGGCAGGTGATGCTCCGTAGTTGTGAAATAGATTCACACGTGGAGCTACAGACAAGTTGAAATTTAAATCATCTCTTGACGTAAACAGTTCCTTGGATGTAGACCTTTAGAAAGCAGCTCCTGCTTAACTATCAGTAATACCCTGCAGTAGGTCTGCAGTGCAACAGAGCATGCTATGCAAAATATTCGCCTCTATCTTCACATGCCGTTCAACCAAAAAATGCAATCTGCAGCCACAAGAACTGTTTCTGGACTATAAGTGCACTAGACATGTTTGCTAACAGGGCTCTGCCCCAGACACAACTGAGAGGATGGGCTAAATTCCAACAGCATCAAAGCACTAAGAACAAAAAAATTACTGATGATCATGCATCGAAAAAATGACAAAGATAAGATCAAAAACTGACAAAAACAGCAGAAGGAGATGATGAACAGTATTGCAGTGGTTACTAACGAGTCTATGTCGGAGCTCCGCCTCACGTTGGTCTCGCTCTCTGAGAAGTTGAACCAGTAGCTCTGTCAACGATCGACGTCGTTCTGACAACGTGTTCTGTTTACACCGGCCACATAATCACTTCACTCATCACAAAACTTCTAATATAAAACCCCAGCTTCTAGCCTGTGTCAAAACTTAAGAAACTTGCCGCATTATTAATTTTTCCTGCATGCAGCATGTGTGATTTCAAATGCACTACAAAATACGTCTACAATAATTGTAGACGTAAATGTAGACTATACATTTTATTTTGTCAAAACAGTATATCCCATCATCTGCTTCTCGTACTATACTGTGTCTCAAAAAAAACATCCCCGACATTTTCGACTGTAACTTAAAGCCGATTGTCAGATTTTGATAAATTTTGGTAGACATATTCCTGACACAACTTGCCATCAAACGACCATTCAGTTTTCCACCTCACCCAACGTTTGTTTGTGCACTACCTGGGAAAAACACAACCAGCGAAATATCACTTTTTTTATCCAATGTGATATGATTGCTTAATTAACATAACATGCAAAAACAGATTTTGTTCACATTTCTGACACTTTGGCTGACATTTCATACAGTTGTCCATTTTCTAACTGCTTGCAGTCAAATTGTTTGAAGTATTGGCCCACTAGGCGAACACAGGCAACGAGACGCTTTCTGCGTTCATTGACAGCAGTATCGATAATGTTCTGCTCCAGACCAATAAGAGCTGTAACAGTCGCTTCTTGACATCACAAACATTCCTAAACTTTATCTGGTAGACACACTGATGTATGACAGCCAAACCTTGTAATAGACTGGCTGTCGGGGTCCACAGATTAGGATAGATGGAATTTATCAACGTTTTTTTCATTCATTTTAACACGTATTATGCTTGGTCTGATTTCCCCAGGTAGTGCAAAAGCAGACGTTGGGTGAGGTGGAAAATAAAATACTTATTTAATAACCAGTTGTGTCAAAAATATTTCTGCCAAAAATATTAAAATCTGTTAATCTTGCTTCAAGTTATGATCAATAATGTTGGGGATGTTTTTCAGGTTTCTGTTTATTTCAACATGTTTTGCTTGATTTGATTTCCCTAGGTAGTGCAGAAGCATACATTGGGTGAGGTGGGAAACTGAATAGTTATTTGATGGCAAGTTGTGTCAGGAATATTTGTACCAAAAATTATCAAAATCTCATAAGTGGTTTTATTACAGTCAAAAATGTTGGGAATGTTTTTTTGAGACACAGTGTAGAGACCCGGCTTCTATCAGAGGCCTCGCTTGTATTAAAACAAACTTAACCTCTCTTCTATTGAAGACCTGGCTTAACTAGCAACACAAAAACTGAAATAAATTACCTAGAAACTCACACCAACATAATATTCATAAACAATATATTCACATACACGCACAAGCTATCTAACAATACAAACAAATATCCTGTTTAGACTGACTAGTACCTTATCCGACCTAGAGAAAAAGCCAACCTATCCCATAGCACCCAGAACACCCACAGGGCTTACGAGAGGTGTTCAAAAAAATTGTAGACCGACACAGTTATACACACGAGATATCCATCATATTTTGCTACTTCATAACATACTTTGCCAGAATTAAAATGCACTTGGTCTGGTGTCTCCTCAATGCTCTGATTTTGTTCTAAAATAACTTTTGACGTTGGTCCTCCAGCCAGCAATTTACCCTGAAGACTACGTCCTTGTTGTCAGAAAATGTGTCGACTTTCATGATGTCTAATTATAGCCCAGTAATAAGTTGTGCAATATTGCAGTGCTAGATGGTACTAAGCAGCAACACAGTGTTACCGACATTCATACTGTCCATCTATATTAAACTACAAACTTGCTGAATGCCCCGGGCCCTTGTAATATGCATGGCAAATTTCTGGTTGGAAGACCAAAATCAAAATCATTTCTACAGTGGAATGTGAGCTTTGGAGAAATGCTGGACCAAATGCGTTTCAGCTGGAAAAAAATATGCTGAAATGTGGCAAAATACGATATGAATATCTTTTGCTGAATCGTATCAATCTAAAGACTTTTTTACGACCCTCATACATTACACCAACTGTCGTGCAGCTTACCATCTGTGTGTCGAGTCTCATATCTCGCTGTTCTATCTCGAGCATGGTCAACTCAGCAAGCTCACGTTCAATCAGTTCAATCTGAGAGGTGATGCGCTTGTGGCGGGCGTCCTTCTGACACTGAAGAGCCTCAAAAGCTTCCTTCTGTAACTCCTCCTAAATCATTCATCCACTATCAAAAGTGTACTATCATAAGTTATATTAGAAATGCTCAAAAATCAGAGATCTCAAAACTGGTTTGGACGTAAAATCTACGTCACGACTAACTACTTCCAAACTAGAAAGTTGCGTTCGATGGCATGCAAAATGCTGTCGTAGCGAGCGACTAACTACTACCGACGTAGTTGACGTTGGGTAGTTTGACTCTGGAATTTCCTGGCTAAACGCACTCTGCCTCAACCGGCCTGCAGCTAAAAATAGATATGGCCTGACTTGTTGTCTGCTGCAGTCTCGGGCATGCTTGAGCCTAGTTACAGCTCCATGGGCTAAGTAAGAATGTGCAATGCGAATAAGTGAAATTTATCGAATGCTAAACGTTTTATTTGGCAACTTTTAATACTGCAATTAGTTTCAATAGTGTAATTGACTTGCCATAAGTCCTTTACGACACGACGTGATTGCAGCTTCTCCTTAGCGACGTTACTTTACATTGACAATGACCGACTAAATATTTACGACAGGTCGCTGGAGCGACTAGAGTTAGTTCGGACGTAGGCGTCTGACTAGTGCCACGTCGTCGTTATGCATACCGACTTAGCACTACGTCCGACGTAATTCGATTTTAGTTTGGAAGAAAAGTTACGACGTTGTTATGCATACGGCCCCTGGAAACAAAAACCCTGGATCCGGATTATGAACTGAAGTTGGTCTTTGGGCCGCTCTCCACATGTCCGTAAAATGTCATCAAAAATCTGCTGATAATTTGCGGAGATAAATGGCAAACTGTCAGTTTACACCCTATCTTCTAATCAGAAAGGATCGTGAATCATGATCCGAAAACTTGGAAGATCACGAAAACAGAAGTACATCAGAATACACAAACAAAACTGTAATTCTCTGGCATCAAAGATCATCTACACTGCTATAAAAACTAACCACTGTAAAGCCTGCAAAAAAGATCTGTGTGGGATCAAGTGATATCGTACTAGACATAACCCCTGATCCCAACACATGCAGCAAAGGATATTGTTGTAAGTAAGTAAGTAAGTAAAGTGTAAATTTATATAGCGCATACTCAAAAAGATCTCTAATGCACTTAATACACTTTGTTGGAATCCGCCAGTCAAAATGGGCATTGCACGTCGTAGGAAAAGTGACACGCATCTTGCACCAACGCTGCCTAGAGTCGAATGACTATGACCCTTGGACTTTCCGGTTTCACACCTCACGTTTTCAATATTAGCTACATATGCAGGCGGTAACAGAAATAAAAGACAGCCTCTGTCATCATCTGCTGGAAAAGCATAAGACGAATGACGTACAAACAGGGGCGGCGCCAGGTTTTCAGAGCTGGGGTCCAGGGCTATTGGTTGTCGATTAACCGCTGCTACCCCCACACTCTTCGTCCATCCAAAAAGCTCGAATTTCCGCAGATCTCATGGGTCGTTCTGTTGGTGGCTGGGGAGGGGGGTCTGGACCCCTTGACTCCCCCACCCACCGCCGCCCCTGCAAACAAACCTCTTTCATCATCTGCTGGAGCAACATCTGTTTCTGACTCTGTTTCATGTTGAGAACATTCTCCATCTCACTGTCAGACTCGGAAAACCTGCCACACAGACAGCGAGTGGGTGAGTGAGTCAATCGTTTCTTAATGTCGCATGAGCACACAAGAAGCCATTTTCCCTCCATAGCTATGTTAACAATAAAACCTGAGAAGTCCAATACTGACTATAATAGCACATGTGTTATATAAGTCAGATTCGTGACCAGAAATGCTTTAAAATCTCCGAAGTGGCAGCTAGTGTGTGTGTATAAAAATCATGGCTATTTCACTATATCAAAACACACGCGGTAAAACCATGTATGTGAAGATAGTTACTAAAACCAAAGCATAGTTAATACTGGAGATGTTTTAATTTAAAAACCCCTCAAGGTGTAAAAATGCCTTATTTTGGTGACGAAAACGACGATCGTTACAAAATGTGTCATTAAAGTTTGTTAGCATTTCAGATTGTACTGTCTCTTCACAGCCTAGACACTGCTGATCAAGCAACAAAAAAGGCATACAGCCTGTAGAAAATCAGACAGCTTACAGAGCTCTGGTTTTCTTGGTGACTTCATCCTGGTTGTCAAGATATCGCTGAATGAGGCTATCCAGTGCATTGTTTTCCTGCAGTATTCGCTCCATGGATGCTTTTGCAACATAAATCAAACCTTCGATCAGTCAGTCTTTTGCAACTGCTGCAGCTTCTGTTGCTGCTGCTACTCTAGTAGTGTTTTCATTTTAGGCTAAAATTCAATATGCCACATTACAAATATCCAGTTACAGCTGCGGTTTTAGAAAATTAACTCATCAACCGAAATAATATTGAGTGCCAAAAATTCAGAATTTAGCAAAATCGAAAGAAATGAAAAAATAACCAAAAATATGGTAATGGTGACAGTAAAAGTATACAGAACACTCATTGTGATTAAGTGACAGCCATAGTGCATCGTTCGCATTTCAAATCAGTATTCGAACAGTAGCAAATATCATAGAAAGAGCAAGAAATTACCGAGAATGTCTTTCCGTCGAATCATATCAAGTTCTTCCTGTCTGACAAGACACCATTGCTCCGCCTCCATTCTTCACCCAACACCAACACAGCAGCAAATCTTAATGTAAGTTACAGTAAAATTAGAGCTGCCAAATTAATGCATTAATTTAATTAATTAACGCATTGATGCATTAAAAAATTTAACGCTTTGACAGCTCTAAGTAAAATATATGAAATACTATTTTTTAAAATTAAGCAAGTAATTGGTTGACATACTGACTCTAGTAAGTCTATCATTATCATGCAGTTTGCCATTCTTTGATTTCTAAATCTCCACAAGTTGCCACAAAAGTATAAAAAGTTAAGATATAGAGTATCAATTTGTCAACACATCACACCCGATGTCACAGCCAGAACTGAAATCAGACTTAGTCACAAACATCACATCACACGAATATTCTAATCAAAATGTTACGCAAAAATTGCTATCGACTCACACTTTTTAGTTTTGTAAATAATGCATTACGCACAAAGCATATCGCGGTCATTTTTTCGTTTCAGGTACAAAATGCATTTTTACTGTTTGAGAGCTGTAACTGAGTTGCAATTTGTCAACGCGTTTAGACAAAGAATGATACGATACAAACACCATCAACATCATCAGCAACAGCATGTTGGAAGTAAATAAGCATTATACTTAAAACCTTTACAGCAAAAATTTTCAACTGGACCTCCTCCCAGTCATCAGGCATCCTTGAACGACCCTATATACACTGTAAGCCGTAAAACGTGCCACTTTATTTTTGTCCATATCTTCACCAATTATTGACCTATTTTCAAAATTCTTTCACTGGCACACCTGCAGACAATTTGCGATAATGTGATTATTACAGATCCCACCACACTGTAAATGTGTCTCTACATTACCTTGTAAAATATCAATGAAATATGCATACATAACGATAATAACAAACAAACATTTTGGTAAAATTGAAAAAAACTTTAGACCAACATTGCACTGAATGGTCTGTATGACACTAGACCGTGCGTCATAGAAATCATTCATCGCAACGTTGGTCTGAAGCGTTTGTTTCATTTACCTAAATTTTTGTTATTATCGTTAGTTTTTGCTTACATTTATATTTCACAAGGTAGTGTAAAACGCATTTACCATGTGGTGGAATATATAATACTCACATTATTGCAAATTGACTGCAGAGTGTGCCAGTAAAAGGATTTTGAAAATTGGTCAATAATTGGCAAAGATATGGACAAAAGTAAAGGGACACGTTTTTATGGCCCACAGTGTACAATACAAACAAACAGATGTCAGGCTGACCGTTCTTTCTCCATCTGTTCCAGCAGCTCCTCAGTTTTGCGCGCTTTCTCGCTCATCTCCAGCAGCCGTGTCACCAGCTCCGACGCATTACGCTCCGCTGAAATGTAGTCACAACAGCATGACACGACAGTTAATGTCAGATGCATCAGATCAAATGATTCCAGCATGTGCTCGGGACACAAATGTGACCAATATGGCCACGGTCATAGCAGTTATAAATGTGCCTGGACCACTAAATTTGAAATTAACACCATCAAGATGCAATCATTTCCTTCATATGTCATGCCCAACCACACCACAAAATGTCACCAAAAATACACTGATAACTTCTTGAGTAATCCACTGAGTAAGCAAACAAACAGAAATAAAACTGTCACATAATGTCCCACATCAGCAGAGGTAACTGACAATACCACATAGAGAGAATACAATAGATACAACAAAAAAAGTTAAAAATGGTCTAACAGACCTTCAGTGAGCGACGCTCGAAGTCGACTTCGTTCTGATTCTTTGCTCTGATGAGCCGTCATTAACTGCTGGTGAAGTCGCTCATGCTCCTGACCACAATGCAGGTCGTTTCATCAGCGACAAATACAAAATACTAACTTTAAAAAATAAAAACAACAACAACAACAACAACAACAAAAACAACATTTGTGCCTATATACTCAGGGTCCAGTTTGTTCTATTGCTGGTCTGATGAAGGCACTCATGCTACTCACACCAGTCACTTGATCCATAAGAAAGTATTTTTATTATCATTCAGCGGTGCAGCAAAAAGTCCAGCTTCTAGATCACATGCAGCAAACGACATGCAAAATAAAAACGACAAAAACATGTCTAACTGCAACCACCATGCTTGTTCAGCATTCACTGGCACTAAGCAACTAAAGAGTATTTTTCGTGTTTGCACCAAAGCGAACGGTAGTTAGTGCAAAGTTTCTGCAGTCTAAACTAAACCACGCGTAATGTTAACTCCACCTACCCGACGACATCAATAACAGTGGCAGTGACAGCCATGACAACTTTTTAATGCATCATAACATAAAAGCACAATTCATTACGATGATGAAACTAAGACTGTAAGCATAACAGACCTTGGCAACAAACTGTACTAGATGGTTTTTATTGGCAGCCGCCTGTGCAGCTAACATCGCCTGCTGACGTTGGTCGTCTTCCAATTGCTTCTCAAGCCGAATGCACTCGCGACGACGCTGCTCCTACAGCGATACCACACACGGCAGCAAAAATTTACCATAAATAATGCAAAAAGAATGATAATTCAAAATTTCCAACAATCAAGAAAATTTTAATCTTTACATTTCCTATACAGGGTGTGCCAAAAATGAGCCAACTTGTTTTTGTCAGAACTTCATCAAATCTCCACCAAATTTGATAATTTTTGGCACATAGATAGCCAAGATGATAGAAAGACGTAAGGTACACTTATTGTCCACCTCACATAGTCTATGTCAACACACTACCACATAAAACGCAGATGCCGCAAACTGTTACATTACACGGTGATTATCAGTATCAGATTGCTCACTTTTTAATTATCAATTTGACAGAGAGTGCTATGTGATGTAATAATTTTGTGGTATTAAATATTTTATATGACGAAAATATCAGACAACAAAATAACTGATTGATGAGCTTAAAACACATTTTATCCATGAATGAATGTTGTGCATTTTGATCAGGCATGTCAAGAGAGTGGGTATACAGGGGGTAAGTTACCCCTGCCACCACAACATTTGGGGGGCCCAGACATCACTCAAAAATATAAAGAAAACTAGAATGCACCATTTGAAAAAAAAAATCAAAAATTTTCTCCCCAGTGGGGCCCTGTGAGAATGTTTACCTGGGCCCCACTGTGGCTCTCGGCGAACCTGATTTTGATCAGTTGATCGTTGCTGCTGCTGTCAGCTGTGGCGTCATGTCTAAGCCATTGTATACACTTTGGGCATAAATTCTGATAATTTGAAATCAAGCTCTTACACAAACTTATAATTTTGCTAAATAAATCACATTTTAGTTTATTGTGTGCTTAATTAGGTTGTTAAAACTTTTACGGAGACAACAAATGAGCATTATGCAACAATTTGGAGCACCTGCGTTTTACACGGTAGTGCATTGACAAGAATAATGTGAGGTGGACACTGAGTGTACCTTACACATTTCTATCATCTTCGCTATCTGTATGCCAAAAATTATCAAATTTGGTTGAGATTTGATGAAGTTCTAACAAAAACAAGTCATTTTCTGGCACACCCTGTAAAAGCCATGTAACTAAAAGTGCATTAAAAAGTACACCTAAATACAATGACAGGCACCTGATAAGCGATAATCACTTTGTCTAGAGAATATAGTTTGAAATCAAATCATACTGCAATGATATGAAAAAAACACACGATACGCAACACAATACAACTACACAAAAAAACAGAAAGTCCAAACTGACCTTCAGTTCTTCATATTGAAGTACTGTGCTCTGAAAAACCACAAATAACAACAAATGTGGAAAACAAAAATTCTCTTTTCTTTCCTAACAAAAATGACAGCATCGATGCTTGATTTGACCAAAGTCCACAGGGTCTCAGTGCCATCAGGCATTGGCTTCCAACACGCAGGGCAAAACACTGAAAAATCACCACAAGGACATCAAGTTATCGTTCAAACCCTGCAACTTTTGGCAATTGACTCTTGAAACAGATACAATCAGTCTTTTTAAAGCTGCATGCTTATGCAGTCAAACACAGGAAGTAAGTAAACAGATAAAGTTTGCTAAAAAAAGTAAGTAAAACCTTGTGAGCTAGCATCTAAAAATTGACAGTGTGTGCTACTCTTTTTGAGATTCTGAAAACACATTCCAACTCCAAGATAATGAACTTGGCATATCCGAAAACTCAATCTAACCTGTTATGCATTTTCAACCAGAGAAGCTTTGAGTCTCAGGAATAGATATTCTCATGTCGAGAAATAAAATTCTTGAAAATTAACATCCCTAATTTTGATCCCCCCACACATCTCAACATTGTTCAACCAATCTTTCTAAAACATCAAACCAAGAAACATGTCCGGAAGACCACCCCACGAGTTCAACCACTCCTTAAATCAAGAAATGCAAAATATCCCATAAATAAAATTTAAAACTAGCTACAAAATTGGCTGTACGTAAGACAAATGCAAGAACGTACAGTGACAGCCATGTCAGTATCACTTTGTGAACGCTGATCCATGAGAGAATGTTTAGGTTTTGCTGGGTCCGAGAGAACGCAAAGCACGGCTTTAGACGGAGGAACGTACTGTCTCCCTGACTCTGCAACAATTGTCGCATATCATCAGACTAATCGATATGACCATTCTCATTAACATGCTAAAAACTACACCTGCAGAAAATAATAAATCCCACAATTAATCGTTGTAAACTGTTAATGATCAATAAAATTCTGAGCACTAACTTTTCATTTAAAGTCACATCGCTAAAACACAGTTGATTTTATTATATCAGCTACTTTCTGCAACGGACACCGGCTCATTGTACCGCGCTGCCAACTCAACACGTACAGCCATCAGGCTTTACTAGTCGTGGTCCGATGATCTGGAACTCACTGCCAGAAAAACTCAGAGATCTGGCGTGTGATATTGACAGTTTCATACTGTTCTTTAAAATAATCCAGTTCAGTCAGTACTAATGTGACAAGTGCATTAGAGGTTAATCAACAATATGACCATATAAATTCACATTTTACTTACTTACTTAACTATACATACTGAACCTTTTACTTTTTTACTCTTCGCGCGCTACGTTCCTAACATAGCAAAGAAAAGTATATAAGATCAGTGTAATATTGAGGACCAACCGACCGACGACCGACCTCTGTTCCTGAAAGAGCCTTCCTGGAAGAACTTCAAATGGCCATATCTCCGTAACGGTGCCAGATGGACGCATGGTCACTATGGACCTCCCATAGGAAGTCGACCCCCGGGAGTCGAATGGTCATGTGAACGATGACGTCACGTGACCCCAAAAAGTCAAACTCGTGACCCCATTATCTTTAAGGCACCATATCTCCATAACGGCACTAGACAGATGCATGGTCACTATAGGCCACCCATAGAAAGTCGAGCCCCGGAAGTCAAATGGTGACGTGACCAATGACTTCATTTGCGGTGTGAAAAGAAAGGAACTAAAAAGCAGTTAAAAGAATACAGGAGAAAATAATGCGTGAGAGGAGTACATTAGATTGGTCACAATCTAAAATATTTCTTGTTCAGTCAATATTTCCTGTTTCAGTGTTGGCATCACACTTTCACCATATCATACCTACATGCACTATACTTGATGTACATGCTAGATCACTGTATTACTTACCAGCACACAGGAACTTCATAATGGCCTCAGTTCCTGCTGAACAGATCCCTGGAAATATATCCAACCACAAAACACCTCACATTTTTACAGTGCATTTTAAGCTAGACCAAGCAACCAACGTTAACAAATAGAAAATTATTCCAAACATGTTCTATGTATCGCCAAAAACAATCAATCTATTATCAATGATTTAATTTCAGAACAAAACAATAATAAAAATAAAAAAATAAACTGATATATCAAAAAACACGCAAATGACTCTGACCGACGAATTTCTCATTGAAAACTGAAATATGTCCATAATGACATGAGACAAAAGAATTTCTTCTGAAAAACAGTCAATGCAGACATAAGCACCATATACGGTATTTTAGGTCACATTAAATTTCATTTCTAAGAAAGTAAGATGCATTACTTGCATAGAATCACACAAATAAGCTTCATTTTTACATTACATCAATATTAGCAGTAAATTTCATTAACAAACCTGAGCTTGGATAATGCATTTGAGCCGCATCTAACATAATACTCTCAAGTGTCTCAATTTCACACAGCTCCTTTGGAAGTGTGAATATTTTGTTGTGTGAAATGTCTAACGTCCGAAGACACTTCAGCCGTGATATTTCAACAGGAATACTGTGCAAACGATTTCCTACAAATAGTAATTATAATAACAATAATATAAATCGTAATTCACCGTATGTATCGTAGCACAAAAAAACAAATAAACCTAACTGAATTTAACAAATAATCGAATTCACACAGTATCATCAATAAGCATGATATTTAGCTACAAATTTGTTGCATTTCTTATGTATAATAACACTTGACAATTTGACCCATGTAAAAAAAGTTCTTGACATTGTTTAATTCCTGTCACATCGGTAGTTCTAAACAAAATCACAAAAAAAACCACCACAAAATCAAGTTCAAACAGTTCATCGTTGTCCTTAACTACACTGTGTCTCAAAAAAATGGACCCCTATTGCATTTTGAAATAACTCCAACAAACTGTGCCTAATAATAATGATGATTAGCTGAGAAAATCGTCAAAAAGTTGAATACTGCATTTGGGGCCGTGTGCAGCACTGTGTGTACCAGAAGCTGGTAAAAGATGTGGATGAACTGAAGCAGCGCTTGGTGGAGGTCTGGTCTGGCCTACGGCAGACCGTTGTCGATGACGCAATCGACGAATGGAGAAGACGTCTCTGGGCCTGTGTTTGAGTAAAGGGACAGCACTTTGAACATCTGCTGTAACTTCTGACTATGATGTTGCTAATCAACAGTTCGTTCAACTTCAAACGTTGGCGTTATAACATTTGATGATTTCGTAACTGAAGTTGTTGGTTCACTGGAGTACTGCAGTGCAGTTGCCTCTACTGTTGGTGCCACAGGAAAACCTCAGCTGGTACTCTGTTCTTAAAATTTCTCAGAAAGTAACACATGCTATTAAGTGCTGATTCTCTAACGATTATTTTTGTCAAAATCTATTGCTACTGAACCAGGACTGTTGGAGTTATTGCAAAAGGTAGCAGGGGTCCGGGTTTTTCTTGAGACACAGTGTACATCAACGATTGGAAGTCAGTGAATTCCTACCATCAGGTTCTAAGACAATGTGCTAACAAACATTTATGCATAAATGAATGAACAGATGGACGTACAAAGACAAAGAGAAAAAACCTGAAAACACGCCTCACTAATACGGATGTGACAACGTTTGCTGTTTTGCACCGCTCTCTGACATTGCGTAACATATGAAATGAAGAAAATGCAAGGACATACACTGAGATGAATACTGGATATGGAGATACAGTAGTTGAGGTCAAGTTTTGATAAGACTTTAGTCTAAGACTAAAGTCCTAGATGAAAGTCTCAACTTTGGTCTTGACTTTAGAACTGACTTTTGTCTTAGATCAAATTCGAACTTAAACCAAAGTCAACACAAAACTTTAGTCTTAGACTAAAGTCTTAGGAAAACTTGACCTCACTCAGTAAGAAGAAACGATGACAGCATTGCCAAACAAGCACTACACTGAACACCACAAGGCCACAGAGACAGAGGAAGACCAAAAAACGCCTGGAAACAAAGTTGGAGAAAGACATCAGTTTTCAAGTACAGCTAGAGAAAGATGAACAGATAGTGGTGGCAGGACGAAACCAAGCTGGATAGAGAAAAGTGGTCTGTGACCTACGTACCACTGGGGGTGACAAGATATAAGTCAAACAAATTATTTTTTCACCAGCACGTGAGTGAGTGAGTAGGGTTTAACATCCCACCCGACATAGTATAGGTCATTTTGGAGACGGCCTTTGCAGGCAATGCACATACACATAATAACGAAACACCTTTACACTAATAAAACAGAAAGTTTAACCTTTACAGTAACCCAAAACATAAATAAGACCTAAACCTAAAATTTTAAGAACATATGCATGCATATGTAATAAACAATAGTGGTAGTTCAAATAATCTTCCCTGTTATCCTCCAGACAATCATCAATCTCAAAATGCTGTCTATTGGAGAATGTGTACTAACGTATTGTGCTGCAGTATTTGCAAAATAAACTGCACTTGAAACATCTGAACCATGTTGACATACCGCGTAGGCTGAGTGTCTGCAGGGCGGACAGCATGCCGACAGATGCAGGTACGGAGTGAAGCTTATTATTCTCCAAGTTCAACACCTGCAATGTCTTCATGGCAGCTACGTTCACATCTGACAACGTGCTCAGATGATTGCTGTGTAAGTCTAACACCTACAGCCAACAAACGTCTGACTTGTAAAAGTAAAAATAAAGATAAAAGCAGTGTATGACTCCTAATAAGAAACTCTTTACAAAGCATTGGAGTGTCACCTGCCATATGGGATCACACAGAGTTAGCTGCCACCAGACTGATAACTTAAGTCTTCTTTTTCTTTTTCTTGTCCCTCGATTAATAACCATTGGGACCAAAAACAATCTTCCTCTATGTCTCTCGATCTTGAGACAGTCTCACAGCTTCACACAGGGTCAACTCGGTCCACTGACTAATGTTGTCTTTCCATTTCTTCGGAGGTCTTCCTCTCTGCCATACACCATCGACTGAGCCCAGCAACACTTTCTTTACTAATCGATCATCTAGCATTTGACAAATAACTTAATGTCTTTATACAAATTCATCGAAATACAACTTTCATCTGCTGACTTTGTTGACGTCTCTGCAGCTGCTGTTGCCTTCTCCATTCACCATCTGCTAGACCAAATTTGCCATGGTAAAGAAATGTTCATAGATCATTACAGATGTATGAAATAAAAAACAGAAAAAAATTAACAAGACCAGCTGACAAACAGATACAAAGGATTCTACCAACTTCCACATACTTATGAACATTTGTTTGCTGAGGCAATACCCAGTACTACAGCTATCACAGGCTGAACGGTAGTTCAAGCCCTGTGTTAACGGCGACTTCTCTTTCTTAGGGAAAGCCAAAAATTCGACCCCCACAGAATCAAAACCCCTGATCTGATTGAGATAAAATTTGGCACAGTTGATTATGTCGGCGAGATGACCCCTCATGCAAAATTTCATGTAAATCCCTCCAAGGGGGGCTTCCCGGCAAATGGGTGAAATATACGCAAAAATTTTTATAGCTATCCATATACTTTTTTTTAGTCAACTCACCTACAGGTCAGACCCTTCAGCGGATTTTTGCGTGCAATGGCTCAAACGACGCGGTCTTGCACAAGGATGTGCCTTTTGGGGGTTAAAAAATTTGAAATTAATATTTAACGTATTTATTTGCAAAAATCGAAAAAAATTACAATGGCGCCTATGGGAAAAATTAAGCAATTATTTAAACAGTCATAACTTTGGCTGTGTATAAGACAGAGTCATAATTTTTGGTTCTAGGGTATGGTTTTCGCGGATGGCGAATCTAACGGTGTCATATAATTTTACCCCGGACCCTCCCTGGTTGCCATGGCAACGAAATTTGGGACAGAATTGGCTATAACTCGGCTTGTATAAGAGATTTTTGCGCCTATAGGGGGGTTTTCGGGGATGGGCCATCGAATGCTGCCAATTGCATTTTTCCCCGACCGATCCCCGTTGCCATGGCAACGAAATTTGCGACAAAATGGGCTGTAACTCAGCTTGCGTAGAAGAGTTTTGCGAGATTTTTGCGCCAATAGGGGGGTTTTCGGGGATGGGCCATCGAATGCTGCCAATTGCATTTTCCCCCGACTGACCCCGTTGCCATGGCAACGAAATTTGGGACAAAATGGGCTATAACTCGGCTTGTGTAGGAAATTTTTGCAAGATTTTTGCGCCTATAGGGAGGTTTTCGG
>Ga0209671_1000524_pt1 | contig 26057 bp, 18 predicted proteins | sample WorMetHERISLAND2_2_FD_187401 | JGI IMG/M metagenome (GOLD analysis project Ga0209671, IMG submission 187401) | Marine gutless worms symbiont microbial communities from Max Planck institute for Marine Microbiology, Germany - Olavius geniculatus... | ecosystem: Host-associated > Annelida >...
GTATTTTACATTTAAAACATCATAAATTAGCTGATGATGTAAGCAGTTTTAAGTTGTGTAACCTTTACTTTAAGATCGTTTCCTTGCAAAATCCATTCCTTGCAAATTCTATTCCCTGCAAAATGAGGTGACCCGACTAAATGGGCACAGTGCAAGTTCACTAATAGGCTTTGACCTAAAAATTAAAAAAAACAAATTTAGGCAAAATATTTATGTGAAACTATACTTTATATTTTGTTACATTTCTAGCAACAAATAACGTAATAAAAACATGTCTTGATCTTCACATGATCTGATCAATTGTTTCATCTCTAAACTTGACTTCACTGTAGTGCAAGTCTATTGAACAAGAATAGTTAACTCAGTCTCAGCAAGTGCACAGTTTAGTGCAAAAATATTTTTACTCACACAAATGCTTTCATTTAGAACAATAAAATGCATTAAATTTATAACTATATAACTACACAGTCTACATGAAACATGTAATCAAATATAAAAAATATATATTATAACTAGAAATTCGTTCTGTGAAACGAGGTACCTGTCCCATTTCCAGAATAGCTGTCGCATTTCAGCGTTTTACGCTTTTACTTCATGGTGCACGTCCGCAAGGCCAGCGTACAGTGTAACTAGTTGAACGTAGATATTTACAATTGTGGTGTCAGCGATTTGTAAAGTCACGATTAACTACACGGACGTTCAAAAATGCAAAGAAATCATATGGGATTTGTGGTATAGACTTAAAATGTAGGTCTACGTATGCAAATGTAAAATAACAGCACACGCAGTAGCTTAACAAATTTAATATAAAAAATAATGCATACGCAGGTAGCACCCTATGGCGAACACAATTACAATGTTTGAGATTGGCATTTCATTTACCTGTCGAAGATCGTTTATTTTTTCGATATTTCTGGCATTTTGTTACCTTTTTATACATACATTGTGTAAGTTAAATACTGTAACGAATACTAATTCAGCCGTTTTGTTAGAATGATCTGCACAAAAGCCACTTTATGTAGCAAAAAGTTAATTGTTTCTGTAAAACTTGTGGACAGTTGTAAATGACAGGCCACTGAAAATGCAGTGATCACTATTTTGGGGGTTAAAGTCTCAAATTAGAAGATAACATTATTTTTCTTTTTATGTTAATAGCCACCCCTGAAACACGTTTTTTGAGCTATCAGCCGTCACCATAAACCCACAGGTTTGTTTACGAAAACCTTCTCTTTGAAAATGCATTGTGGGGGCAAAATGGGGCAAAATAGGGAAAGAAGTTATCGGATTTTTACCCTAAACAAACTCGATCTTACTCTTCTGGCCCCGAATGACTGTGCAAAATTTCATCAAAATCGAGTCAAAATTGCGGCCGTTGGAGTGTTTACAGACAGACTGACAGAATGACAGAATGACAAGACAGACGCAAGTGATTTTATAATCTGTCCCATGCTATGCTATAGCAATGGGACAGATAAAAATAAAGTTAAAAAAATTAAAAGCGAAATTAAAATTGTAAGCATGCAATACCTCCCCTGCCGGAAATTTGCAGCTGTCTGTCAAAAAATCGCAACTTTCTGGTCGCCTTCCTTAAGGTGCGGTCACACTAGCGGCCCGAACTGCCCGTCCGGACGGCCGTTCGGACCGCTAGTGTGACCGCACCTTTAGTTTCTTAATCCACGACGTCGTTGGCCCGAGACATGGCGGCTATAGGTTCAATGAAGGTGTCAACTCACTGTTGACATAAGCCGGTGATAATCCTCCTCGTCAACGCCGAATATATCGAACATTCACGCACCACTCACAAGTCGGCAAATAGTGCTGCGCGGGTCGAGAAATGCTCGCACCCAGCGAGAGAAAATCTAACAACGGAGTTAACCTCACTTTTTAATAATACAACAAAATACAAACACACCTCACCTAGAATAGTTGCCGTAACAGTAGTACGAGTAGCACAATAGCGGTACTGAATTTATTGAAAACCCGAAATTTTTCTTCGCTTTCGGGAAAAATAAAGCTGAAATGTCATGTGAATTATGAACAAATACGACGTTAGTTTAAAGGGTGATACATCGTCCATCTCCAGTACCCGCCAAGTCAGTAATTCCAGGAAGACGGATTTGGTGCTTATGCCATGCCCATTCTGTTTGGGATGTAGGCCTACGCCAAGGCTAGAGTAATTTCGTCCAGACTTTTATTGTTGATCGCTTATCGCAATGCTGCCACCTTATGCAAGTAGGCTATGCTAGATTCGGTTCGAATTAAAAAACGAGTTGTATAGTATAGGCCCTTAAACCTCTTTGCAAATTGCAAGTCGCTATCCCAAGAGCCCCGCGGGCCGCATTTTGACGCTTTTATAGCTTTCAGAACGCATCTCGTAGTAACATCTAGTAGTCAGTGCAAATGACTGTGTATTGATCACCAGAATCTGTTAAAGTATAAATTTCCATGTTACCGGCATTGCGAAGTGTTCAGCCCATCAGCCCCGTTTGAATACGGCTTTGTTTAACTTTTTTTCCGAAAAATAACGTAATTTAGCCTAGTTTCCACTTATAGAAATAATATTACACAGAACTATGCTTACAATACTATAGATTTCGAACAGAAATGATTTAATTGAGTAATTGCGAAACGAAGGATAAGTTAGATACCCGGAAAAACAAAAATCTTGACTTCTGTAAGTGCTCAAGAAATGTTGTCGACCTTCTAGCCAGTGCTGTTGGTTGAATTTTGAGATATGCTTGGTCTAAATACAATCTGGAACATAACGGTTACAAAGTAGACAGCTATAGGCCTATAGCTATCCAGAATGCTTTGTTTGACTAGTGACATGGCATCAGAAAGAAATGTGGGCGCTACGGCATACAAATTGTTTCGTTCTTGCAGCAGCGCCGAAGTCAGACCATCCGTCCGTTTAGCACACGGCATATCGAACGTTTCTTCGCAACGAACGACATCTGTCGAATCGTTTGCGAAGCTTCAAGCCAGGTGCGCTCAGGCGAACTGCTAACAATCCACCAAGGTGGTCTAGCTGTCTCCGTCTGTCTGTATGTCTGTCTTTCCAAGATGACCTTACACACCGCGCTAAATGGGCCATAACTATACACCGCCGAGCGCTACAAGATCGCCAGGTACGAATCGGTTTATCTGACGTGCGCCGCCGCTTTGCACAAAATTGTCACCAATGGACAACAGGCACACATTGTAGAACCAGTCAAACACGCATTCAAGGAAAACACGAGTCTCCTCACTTTTTCTGAGTGGAAGCACACGATGCCGTTTGCCTCCTAATGTTTTATACGTTAACTTACATAAACTTTTGTCGTTGACTTTAGGCCTACGTTGCTTAGCCAAAATGAAAGGCAGTAAAATATAGACCTGCGGCAGCAAAGGGTAAAATGCGAATAATCATGTGGTGCAAATTCTACACTAAGGGCCTATTTACTATTTCAACTTCAGCTACTTAACCCCCACAAGGAGCTTTGCCTCTGCGCCCTGTTTGCAGCTCCCCTAGACCCCATAGACCCTTGTTATAGGCCTAAACTAATTCTACGGTGTTTTTTTCTTTCTACCATACGTATGGTAACTAAAGCTACACATAATGCGCCGAATTCACTGGCAGTTTAAAAATAACTTACGTTTTCAATAACACTCCAAACCTAACCAGTGGCCGCATCAAGGGGGGGTCCAGGAGGAGCACGGCCCCCATTTGAGGCTTGGCCCCCCTTTGAGTTTTACAAACATGAAACAAAATACAGTCTGTGGATAACTAAACTGCAGTAAATAAATTAATATTGCTGAATTATAACTAAGTACAAACTTTAAGTTATCTATATGCCACAAAGTAGAATAAACAATTTACGAACTGCCTTGTCCCCCTTGGCCTCCACACTCATAAAAAGCTGGCGCCGACACGACACTGAATCTATCATTCACGTTAACTGTATTCGACGGAAACGGTCCGAGGACAGTAAATGGCAGTAACAGATCGAGTCTACTCTGGTGTGCAGAATTTTCACGTACAATTTCTTCCCAGTTACCGATGCAATTATTGCGTAATCACTGACGCAAATCTAGGTAGAGAGAAAGAACGAAAGATCTGAACATTGCGGAGTTGATTCTTCGCTGCGAGTTCAATTTGAAGCGCCGGCCCGCTAGCACTTTCTAGCTAGGCTAATTGCAAACGCTTGACGCGCGGCCGACAGCTAAGTGGAGTCGACCGAGAGCCCATTAGTGGTCAGGCAAGACTCGACCGCCCCGCACGATCCTCTTAAACTTGGCAAAGTGCATAGAGCGTATTTAGGGAGGAGATAGGTGCAGGTTTGCGTCTGCTTCCCTTCAGAAAAAAAAATTCTATGTAAAAGAGCGAAATCACTAAGAAAAGGGTCTTTTGCCAGGCCCAAACGTTGAATGTTTCTCCTATAGGTAGCTTACACCTGGTCCCCCTTTTCTCACATCTTTAAAAAGGTCATTGACAAAGTGCCACGACTGGCAGTGGTTGACCTTGCCTACCGTGATTTCAATGAACGGCTACGCCGCTACGTGTCCAAATGGCTTGCAATTCATCACAATGACTGAAAACTGAGAACAAGCGTCAACTAGAAAGCAATCATAGCTCGCAGGTACCTCCGCCAAGGCAATGCTATTCGCCAGGTGGTGTCACCATATTCGCTTTGCCAGCGGTTTCGCTTATGCCCCCTTTAACGCAATGGTAACGAAAATTTCAAAGTGATCCAGAATCCAGGATTCCTGCCGGATCATGCCCAAAATTGAACCACTGGTAGTTTATGCCATGCCCGACATACCCTCAAAATTTCAGAAAGATACGTCCATAACTTTTCGAGTTATCTTGCTTACACACAGACAGACAAACAGACAAACAAACAAAGTCCGACAAAAACATAATCCTCCTTGGCGGAGGTAATTACGAGAATCGTTCACTAGTTTCATGTTATACTTCAGTGAACGCGAATAACTTCAGTCACAGCAAATAGACAAGCCGGTAGGCGACGTGCTTGCGAACTGCAACGTAAAGCAAGGGCAGACGCGCGGCAGACAAAGTCGCAGGCGCAGACAATCAGAGACACGCTGCCTGAATTTAAGAGTCGCTATATATATAGCTTGCAGCTCACAAGCCAATAAGTAACCAAGTAAAGCCGTGTTCAAATTAAACTAAAGCGTAAGTTGCATAGCGGCAGTTTGGCTTATTTGGTAACGTTATTAACGTATCGGCAAAGTTAGTCGACGCCGGGCCCGGTTAGTACTTGTATGGGTGACAGTATCCAGACTGGTAAACCATCCCGGTATGTAACCAGCCACGCAGATCAACTCAGCCTGGCCATCCCTCCGTGGGTAGGCACAGCGAGTACCCGCGAAATCTGGGGTAAAAAGCAAACGCACACGATTACCTGTTCTGAAACCGTGGTTTGGCAGTGTAAACTGGTGTCTGGCTGAGGGCTAAGATCAGCGCCACTCTAATTGGGCCTTGCAATGTCCTATGAAAAAAACATTTCTTGCCCTAGAGAGATTTTGCTCATTAAAATGAAACTAAAAATAGTGCTGTCGAGACGTTAGGCCTATTTTTTCACGGCGTTAACGACTGACTGACCAAATCAGCAAATTGCTCTGCCCTGTGGTTGAGTAATAAATGTCGAACTGACACAAGGAAGAAACGCTGCAGTACATCCGGGACCCGTACAGGACAATGACGTCACGTACGCGTGCGCGCTTCAATACGGCTGGCCTGGGATCAGCAAACTGGACAGTAAACCAAGTCCAGACTCACCTCGATCGAACCACGTGCCATCTCTCTTTGCTCCCTTACGTATGTCACATGGAAGGCCCGGTTCCTAGTCTAATTGGGCGCAGGTGACTTTATATGGAGAACGGGCACGCTTGGGGACTGCGCTGATGACCACGGGGGGGGCCTGACCGCTCGATCTCCGAGGGGCACTTCACGACCAATGGTCATTCATCGTCGCCTTTCCTCATTTATTGGCAGCATTGTCAGCCGGCGCTCGCGTTGTAAATTGTAATCCAAGATTAGCTCGAAGCTGCCACACAATGACGGCAATGCACTGTGCAGTCCAGTTCAATCTGCCCGTTACTCTGCCAGTCTGCTGTCCGTCTGCCTTCAAGAGTCTGCTCCGCTCATCGCACTTCTGCTGAACGGCCGCCATGCGACTGGCGAGGCAATCAGGTGGACAAATAATCACGTTGCAGGCAGTGGCACCCGTACAGATAGTGTGACGGTTGCTGTTCTTCATAACGCGGTCTTTAATGCTCTAGTTGACAATCCATGTACATGGCGGGGAGTGGGTAGCCGCTGCTGGAAACGCAGAGAAGTAAATTGTGGTTGGTTTGATAATTTTCGACGTGGTTTTAGCCCCTGCAAGAAATAGTCTTATTACTGATTTTGGCTGCTATATAAAAAAAAAATTACGAAGCTAAATAAATGCCACGAAGTAGTTTCTTTAATTAAGTGGGACATTGGGACTGACAAAACAGTAAAGAATGAATTAAAGTATCTTTCCACCCTACACCATGTGCACAGAACGTAGCACTCCAGACTTGAAGGAAGTATAGGAATCGTCATAATACCCAGTGCGTGAACACCCACCGACCAGATCTCGCTCCGACTCTCGCGCGACGCGAGATTTGGACAAGTGCTACGGTACTCTAGTCATTGGGCCGTTGCAATTTCGGCCGTGACAACGAAACGACGTACGACGTACGTCAGCTAGCTATAGCTCTCTCTGTTTACTTTTCAGAGCTGATTAATCAAACCGCATCGGCGTTGATTTACGCTCTGTGCAGGTTCTTAGCTTCTTACTGCTGTTCTTCCGTTCTTACAAAGTCGTGAGTCGCCACGTTTCGGTAGCATTCTTTGATCTGTGAGCTGGAATAACTTGGAACTTGTTGGAGAAGCAACATGGCGTAAGCTGTGTCTGCAAACAAATGGTTGTTTTATCATCAGAGAAAACCTATAGTGACAAAAAATCAATCAATTCATCGATCCAGGATTTTTAAAGTGGCCTAGTAATACAAGGCCTAGATCACTGAAAATAAAATAAATTAAATCCAATCCTGACCAGAAAAAAACTAGTAAAAAACTTCGAAACAGGTAAGTTTTAGTCGCTGACGGAAGGGGGACAACGACTCGGCAGACGTCGCGTCGTCTGGCAAATCGTTCCACATCCGTGCGCTGACAACCGAGAAAGCCCGGTTGGCTGGCGACGGTTGTCAACCTGACAATAAACGACGACAAAAGATAAATGTAACATGTTCTTTAAATGTCAATTAATTAAAACCAATCAGAGGCGCATATTGGTCGAAACCGTAGCCTACGTGTGTTATCCGAACTTATCTTTCAGTGTCAGCTTTTCACTCGCTGTTGCCCGGTCCAAGGTTTAACCGGAAGTTGAACTAATATTATTTATTTCATTTTCAATGCAACGCTGCTGGATTTATAGTTTCGTCATCAATTTTTGGTCTTACGTTTTCGGACCACGCGAGTGGCTCTGTTACGTTAAATTGTGCAGGATTTTCAGCATCTCTTTTTCTCCATTTTGCCAACATTATAATTTGAGACATAAGTTAAAACTTGAAAACAGAACCGTTCCTGTCTGTGTCGTGTTCACCAATTCGTCCCGGAATCTATTCTTTTCCAGCTTCACGCGGCAATTTTGTAGGTTAAACTGTTATCACGCTGGCCTATTGTGGAAGGCGACAGATAGTGTAAACACTGATCACGCACAGCGTCAATCTGTCCAGCTGTTCACGGTAACCCAAAGAACGCCTGACTTATACCGTCAGTAGTCTATTGCAGCTGTGTATCGCCCCACTGGCTATTGGCAAGTCACGATCTGTGGCCGAAATCGTACGTCGTGTGTTATTCGAACTCTTCTCTCAGCTTTTCACTCGCTGTTACTCGGTCTTAAGTCTCGCTGGCAATGATACCAATATTATAGGTCGCATTGCACGTCTTGTCCGTCCGTCCGTCCGTCTGTCCCGACTGTACGGCTCATAACTCAACAAGAAAGCTTAGCTGTCGCTAGATAAAACGTGCCACAGTACTGTTTCTGTTGCAGTACTGATCTTTAAAGTCATCCAACGTCAATAATTTTCATGTCATTTAAAAGCCAATATGCGACTATAAGTGATCAATAGCAACCTCTACAGACCATTATCTCGCCACAGTACATCTGTTAGACACAAAGAGACCGACAGACGGCAAACGGACGACAACGATGTCAGGACTCCGTATAGATAGCTGTAGCGCTTCAAAAACTAAGCAGCGAAAGAACCAAAAATAGGTACGAACGTTCCACAGTGAACGAATAATCGATATACCAATTATTAGTTTGAAATGTCACAGCTAGAGGTCAGCCTACGACAACAATGCACATTTTGCACAACTACGTCTTATGCAGTGATCCGATTTACTGTCAACGCCTGAGACCCTTGGCGTCGACGGACGCATTTCCTGTTTTCAATACGTTTATTCGTTAGTCTCAGCTAAAAACGTGGAAAATGAATACAACTATTGCACACATATAACATTAAAAATATTGGAGAATCTAAGATCCAGATTTAGTGTATTAAAGGATTTTATTGTGCTTTCCGGTACAATAAAGCATGACACTGACAAGCCCTGTGAAGCCATTTGACCAATCGCGTACGCGCTGATTTAGGTTCTTGGAAGTTGGAATAATGGCTGAGGCCTAAACTATTAGTCACAGTCACTAATGGAACGTGAGTCTACGACGCATGCAGAAAGTGCGTCTAATTGGTGCTGAATCAAGCGCGAAAAAGTCGATAACGACGCGCTGGACGCTCGTGTCCGACTACGGAAGTTTTTCAGCATTCACAGAAGCGGATTTCTCTTATATCAGTTGACTCATAAAGATTTTCTTAATGCAGGACATTTTGGGTTTGATGAAATCACTGTTTTAGACTATGCTAATCTAAACTTAAATCCGTTATTATAATGTACCTGTTATTATAATGTGTTATACGACGTGTTTTAGTCGTTTTTACTGTCTGTTCGTTTATTTGAATATTCACTGTCATCAAATAAGTTGAATGTACATGAAAAACCTGCATGGTAAAATTTTAAAAAAGCAACAGCGAAATAGGTCAAAAATACAGCACCATTTAAGCATGAAGACAAACTGAACAGATACCTAGGAGTGACAGCAGAATAACGGCACTCGTACGAGCCCGGTGATAATTGAGCAGCTGATCGTTGCAACAGTTACACATCAGCAGTCTTACGGCGACACGATAGCGCGCAGTTCGATTCGACGACGATTAATCGTATAGGCTATTATCGACAGAATATCCGTAGCCCCAATATCGATCGGAACAGCGTGCAAGCAGATATTAGCACGGCGCATAATCTTACACCGTGATATTAGCGAGCGTTCGTGACGACGAAGAAGCTATTGAACTGAAGTGCTGAGTGACGACGGATCGAACGAGTGAACATAGTGCGAGCAAGTGCGCGGCTGAAAGTCAACTCAACACCTTGCTGCTGCACTGCTTGGCCGACGACATTCCTAGCACCAGGACGCTGGGTGTGATGCAATGGTACCAATGATTTAGCCTCGCGATGGGATGCCGTGGTCACATAGGCGACAACATAACCCAACGTCAATAAGTCTTATGATATTAATTAATAATAATACGACTGACAATGTTTATGGTTCTGTCATCGTGGCACAGCCACTGCGAGAGTTCACCCGGTTCATCCGATCTGTTACTAGTTACCAAGTCGACCTAAAAACTGTAATAGCATAAAGACGGACACAAAGCGCCATGGCGGCATCACGTTGGGCTTAGCCCCAATATATTTCATATTTATTATCGAAAATCGTACAATGGGTACAGAAACAAATGAAAGAGTAAGAAAAATTTTAAAAAAACAAGCACTTAACCGACGCAGATACAATCTACGAACTGTCTGATACAGACATCATCGAATTCGGGCAAATCGAACTACCTTCACGAATACTAACAAGTTCAATTAGAACCTGAGTGACAATCATAAGCTCAGGACTAATACTGCTACGCCAAGTCTTATAAATGTGTGAAACAGATAAATTCATAAAATCAGCAATTGCGACGTTGAATCGTTGAAACGAAAAAAATCAAATTTATTTCAATTTCTGTCATTTCATTTCCATTTAAATCATTTTTAGTTTTTTTTCGTTGTTGGTTTATGTGTCAAATTTAACTAGCAGCTTTGTTGTCAGTTTTTCTGTGCTAATTGTATATCGTAACGCAATAGAATAAAGTTTGTTTTACTGATTTTTAAAACTATTTTTTCTCAATTATATAATTAATACAAATGCTCGCGTTTGCTGACATATCATTCTTACTTCTTTGCGGTCTAATTTCTTGTGTAGTTTTCTTTGATTTTCGACGGCTGTCGTGGCTGTGACAAGTTGACAGTACAAAACAAATAGGCCTAAGCCTACTAGGCCTATTTACCTTGTCAGCAGCAGCATGCCATTGGCATGCGAATAACAGACGATGTTGTTGATACGTCACTTTCTCGGACAGGTGCGTCGAACGTGATTGGTTGAACGGTGCTAATGGCTAATGTCTGCATTGTTCGTCGTGCCTTAATGTGATTCGTGTCGGGAACAACTATACAGGCTAAGTGTCGCCGTTTTATTGCTTACTGTTCTGTGATTGTTAAGACAACAGCGCCGCTTTGGGTCTACTTCGCAGAACTCAACCAATTGCCACATACCCTCAAGAAGAGGAAAGGTGCTGACTAAAAATTAAAACAAGCAAAACAATAATCCAACTAAGGAAAAGGAAGAAAAAGACGAGATGGGAAATAGGAAAAAGTTTCTTTCCTCAGTTAGTGCAATAAATTTGTGGGTGCGGCCTTTCAAAGATATTGAAAATTGTTGACAGACTGTGTAAGCCTAAATGTCATATAAGGCCTAAAAGTTGAAACAGTGTTTGCTATTGTCATTATTAATTAATTTTTATTTATTACGGCAAAGGGCGAAAAAGCACTTCAAGTTAACTTTTTCTCGTCCAGAGATTAAAGTGTATTCAGTCGTATCTCTGCACGCTTTGATTAAACTTCGATTGAGCTTCGATTGATTGATAACCTTTCTCATTTGCGTACAAACTCGCAATAAACATGTTATTTGAAACAGTTTACACACACGAAGTCACCTATGTCATTATACGGTCCAGAGAGAAACAGCCTGCAGACGGATGGCACGATGTTCACTGGAACGATTTATTGCGGAGGACGAAACTTGATTTATGTGTTTTCGCGGTCGATCGTCGATCAGTTGCAATGGGTTCTATCCCCACAAATCTGGAATCGAAATCGGGCGCAAGTTTGCTTACTTTTTTGGCTTAATTCCTCTTTTTTCGGGCTTTTTTCCCTTCCCCTCCGCTTCCATCCGCTCTCTTCTCTTCCCTTTTCCTCCCTAGGCCTACTCCCTTTTCCTATGCTTTATCCTCTTTTCCTTTGCGTGCATATTGCCCAGTAAACAATAGGAGTTTTGCTAAGAGTGCAGTTTGCTCAGTAAAAATAGTGGGAGTTTTTATCTACGTGTTTAACAAAACTCCTTCCTGTTATTTTTACTGGGCGTGAACTGCGCCCACCAGGTATATGGATGGAAGCCCCTGATCGCATGGTCGTTCTGGGCTGCTGAGTCTGAGTCCAACAAACGTCTGACGTCAGACGTCGTGGGTCGCAAACAAATAAACAAACATCGCTTCTTCTTTGTCGTCGTCTTCATCTGCACCGCATGGCCGCATCCGTGCGATCCACAGCAACCGGTGCGTGCGAAATGGCAGAACAGGAACGATAACGAAAATACGTGATGAAAACGGAAACTGAAATGATATCAACACTCAAACACATTGTGGCCGTTGACATTAATCGTCAGTCACGACGACGATACACGTCACTGCATCCAAAATAAACTGTTTGAACTGCCGTGGAATTGGAAGGCTGAATTCCCCGGCTTTCGTTTTCACCCCAATGATCCAAGACATGTTTAGTATATCACACATAGGCCTACAATTTTCAGCACAATTTTAACTGAGCTCCAACAGCCAAAACCATCTCTGTACTTATCTGCAACCGTTTTCACGCTAGACAAGCAAATAACGGTGTTTTTAAAGGGGAACGCCTTTCTTTCACGCCACGTTCGAAGGGAACCCTTTCACCCAACTGCATGAAATTTTGTCACGAAATATTAGAGCCTCTGTGCTATCATCCGGTGAAAACCAGAAGTCTCTATCTCGTAAAGGGCTTGGATCGGTACCGGAACTTGATACCAAAACAGACGGACAGACAGAATAATTTTACGGTATAGCTAATATGCACTCTCAGCACCTATATAGCTAGGTGCTGTCGGTCGTCCCCTAGCTATTTTTTCCAGAATTGTTCAAGCAGTGCCTAAATCACACTCTCGTGGCGTGTGTAGGCCTACAGTCTTCATGGCTGACGTTGTCCGGTCAACAATCGTCGAAAACCTGCATTACTGTTCTTGCCGAGCGGGCGGTCAATGGGGCACGTCGTGTAATAGATGAGACGGTGGCGACGCCGCCGGAAGATCACTGAACTTGTGGATGCGGAACAATTTGTCAATTTGGCAGCAGCTCATAGAGCTAATATGTAAGCAAGTGCAGAGCCACAGAGAGCTGTGCAGATTCTTAAGCCTTCAAATACAAGAAACCCAGCTGTCGCTAGGATAGCCGACCGTACTGATTGTCAGTGACCTTCAAGGTCACCCAAGGTAAATTATTTCCATCTCATCTGACAGAACGTATGTCACTTCCTATAGGGATTAGGCGTAACAGTATGCCTAACCTTGGCCGTAGCTCTCACCGTTTCTCAGATATGACCATTTTTTCCGTTAAAAACGCACATTTTCCTACCTCCCTTCATTTAAACCCAATTTTGAAAATGTTTCTCTCGCACTATGTCGCTGAAATGTTGCATGCCAAGGTTTAAGACACATAGCTAATTCGTGTAAAAAAATTTTCTAAGGCCTAGGTTACCCATTAGCCGTTACATTCGATACAAACGACAGATAGACAGACGACTGACACACAACAACCGTAGCCTACCATAAGCTCGACCGTTACGTACGGTGGCTAAAAACCAGCCTTATTTTGGTGTTAAGGTCATCCAAGGTCATTGCTTTCGGTGCCAATTGCAAGCGCGTGTACGACTTTTTATTAGTGCTTAATAGTAACCTTAGCCCCATTTCGCACCGTTTATTGTAGCCGAGGGGACCCGTAGCCGACCGTACTTAAGTAACGGTCGAACGAGGCTATTAGTACGAGTTGTCGTCCGTCCGTCTGTCCGTCTGTAACTGATGTGCTGTGGCTAAGCTTTAGGTCGTATAAAACAATTACATGAAAAAATTAGCCATGACCTTAGATGACCTCGAAAGTCAGTACGCGCTATTGTGGCTAAACGGTGCTAGATAGGTCGGGGGCTTGGGTTACTATTAATCGCTAATAGAAAGTGCCATACACCCTTCAGATGAAATAAAAATCATCGATCTTGAATGACATTGAAGGTCACTGACTAGCAGTAGGCCTACGGTCGGTTATTCTAGCGACAGCTGGGCTTCTTGTTAACTGATTTATTCGCGTGACAGACAGACAGACGTACGGAATTGCGGTGGCATATTAGACTTTATTTTTACGCTAACCCTACAGCATTAGCATCCTGTCGTGCGCAACAACAGCAGCACAGCTGTGGTTCCGTCATCTGGTGACTGTCGATAGAACGCTACAAGTCAAGATAGATTGTTGCTCTAAAGTGTAAAGAAAACTTTTGAATGTAGATCGTGAAAATGTACTTTTACCGAAAAAAATTAGCTGTGTTACGACCAAATGTTTAGCGTCTTAAAAGTTGTCGATGTAAAAGAAAGCTGCACAAATTCACTCGTTAGTTCATTTGGTTTACAAGACAGCCTATAATCGCAAAAGGACACCATTGCGAAGGTAAAAAAATATGTTCCAAGTAGTGAGTTCGTTGTCTTTTTTGCAACTGCACAGTTTTACTGGTGGAGCGATAACACATTGCACTGTTTGCACACGAGTTTTTTGGCGTTTATTTGTAATTTTGAGAAAACCGACGCTGAACGTTTACAGTTTTATTACGCGCGAAAGCAGCTACTGTTTTCAGCGGTATTGACAAAAACGGCCGTGATCCCGAGATCCCGGAATTCAGGATCACGGGATTGCAATCTGTAATTGGTACGGTACGTTAGGCCGACGTTAGACGTTACAGGGTACGCAAATTAACGCTCTATCTAATGCATCCTTTGCTCCAATTTTCCTTCAAACCGGGGAAGACCACTGAAATGACCCGTCATTTTCATTTGCTGCTTTTGAACACCGGCATGCGGTCGGTTTTCCTCAGCGATAGCTGCGTAGTTTGTCTTGCATCGTCGACGTTGGGTTGTGAAAGCTTTTGTTGTGTTCTGGATTTTTTTGTTGTTGTGTTGCGACTTTTTAACGTTGCGTCGTGTTGTGGTTTTCGGGGAAAGTCTGGCTGCTGTGCGCCAAAGTACGGTCTTTTGTAAGTTACAGAGTTTGCTTCTTTTGCATCTTCGCGCGATGGATCGATTCGGCATAGCATAGAATATGCAAACGTCTGAAGTCTGGGCCCATCTGTGAAGTAGTAAAAACTTTGTTTACTTTCATGACGTCATGTGTCATCAATGAGTTATAAAAAACTGTAGAATTTCATTTTAATTATACCGTTCTTGATATATCAAGGTTCAGGTTAGTTAATGCTTTCAGTTAAACAGGGTCATGTTGAATTTGATGTAGCAAACAAGGTCCAACTGCTGTGTTTAACAGTTTATACTTCTTGCGTACAGGCTTCCGGCAATACGATTATTTATGTTATTGATAATTCACGAAAAAGCTGTTTCAAATAAGAATATGCAAGTAATTTAACGTGAAAGAGTTATGGAAAGGCCTGATTTTAACGTAGTTGACCACAGAGCCAGGGCACGGGTAAAATGCGGACTTGCGGACCTGCGGACCGACTAACGGGAAAACTGCGGACCAAACCTGCTTACCAGGTCCGCAGTTTACCCGTTGGTCGGTCCGCAGGCCCGCATTATCTATATGTCTTTCATCCCTGACGTTTGTATTATAACTGCGTTAGACGTAGCATACCTACGGAGCTTCACCTGCTATATGGGATCACACAGGTTAAAGGTGGTTATATAACTCTTTATGGGAAGCCCATCTCAGAACTATGGAGCGTCACCTGCCATATGGCATCAGTGATCTGTGCAACATCTGCAATGCTGTGGTCTTGCCATCTGTCAAGAAAGGACGTGGGAAGAACAGCCACAGCACTGACAAGAAGCTGGGTCGAGTGCAAGAACTGCAGCTGCTGGCATCATTGCCGCTGTGTGGGATACTATTGCGAAGCATTTGTTTGCGAACTCTGTTGACAATTTTTTATTGACATCTGACGTTTCACTTGTTTAACTGCTAGTTCGTTTTGAAGCTATTATGAAAAAAATATTTCTATTTTTAGGCCTATTGATCTGAAGACGATTTTCATTTTTAGGCTTTAGGTTTTAGTTTGTAGGTAATCTTGGCCTGTCTCCATCCATTTCATCACAGTTCACTCTTTGGCAACCAAAAATCGCCAAAAAACACCTATTTTTAGGGTTCCAGGTCAATCAAGGTCATCAATGTTGACAATCCTAAGAAGCTTGTTGCCAGTGCTTGTTATGTTAAGCAGCATGTCTATGCCTATCTGCAATCATTTTCATGCTAAACAAGCCAACAGCATATAAATAACCACTTTTTTAGAGGGGTACCCCTCTCTGACAGCAGCGGGCGCAGGCCTCCTTCAACCTAGAGGTCTGGACTTGGATTGCTAAGATCTGCATTCAATGCTGAAAGTTTCATATGCAGGCTTTCTTGGTCTATATCTGTATCTAGCCATTTTGGCACAATTCACTCTTGAAATGTGTATCGCAGCTCGAAATTGCAAAAAATTCAATGAAATCCCTTCATTTTGGTGGTTCAAGGTCATTCAAGGTCATCGATGTTGACATTCCTAAGAAGCTCGTCGCCAGTGCTTGTAATGATACCCAGCATATCTGTGCCTATCTGCAACCATTGTCACGCTAAACGAGCGAATAGTGCTAAAATAGCATCTTTTTAGAGGGGGTGCCTCTGTTTCTCCCTTTTGTTCGAGGGGACCCCTTTGACTCAGTGGCACAAACTTCCAGTCGCAAAATACTAGAGACATGAAGCTGTCATATGGTGAAAATCCGATGTCTCTATCTTGCCCAGTCTTCAAACGGTACCGGGTTGTGACAGACGGACGGACAGACACAATTACCATAGCTAATAAATACACACTATAGCTATGCTAGCTCTCGCGCATAAAAAAGTATTTCTATTTTTAGGCTTATTGATCTGAGGACGATTTCCATTTTAGGTTTATTGTTTAGTGACATTTTATTAGCTTATTGCATTCAGTGAGTACTGCACTGCAGCAGTAAATGCTTAGACATGGGCCTAAAACATCAGTGCTATAGTAAGATTACCTATGAACATTACGGCACATCTCTCATTAAGCGTTCGATTGTGCTGGGTCCTCATTTTAGTGGTCTGCAGTTTACCCTCTGGTCCGCACTGGTAGTCCGCGAGTTTCGGTTCGCAGTTTACCCGTTGGTCGGTCCGCAGGTCCGCACTTTACCACAGCCCACAGAGCCTCTGTATTTCAGTGTAGACGATAGCAAAATATCAAGTTAATTGAGCAGGGAATCAATAATTAAATATTAGTTGGGATTCAGAATTTTTTTTCACTTATTCATTTTGGCACTTGCTTTGTTTCAGAGTATGTCGTCGAAGGCTACAGACAGCAGTCTGATGAACGAGATTGCAGACATTACCGAATGCAGCATTTGCACGGGAGTATTCCAGGAGCCGCGTTGTCTGCCTTGCGCTCACACCTTCTGTCTCGGCTGTCTCGAAGTTTACGGCAAAGGCCAAAAGCCGTCCAGCAAAGCAACATGCCCGATGTGTCGGAAGGCGTTTACCCTGCCAGCCGGCGGTTGGAAAAACTTGCCGCGAAATTACATAATTGAGAAACTTCTGAGTACCTATCCAGGCAGGGCAGCAGCGAAGAACATCTCACAGGAGGGAACAGCTTTGTCGGTTGATTACCTCAGCAAATCAGTTGCTTTGCAGATAGATAAGTGTCTGCAGTTGGCAGGTCAGTTGAAGGGGCATTCGGCGCGCCTGTTCCGAAAGTCTGAGGATGTGAAGCAGGAGATAATACAACGTCGAGATGAGCTGAAGAGATTGGTTGACAGCAGTGCGGACGATCTGCTTCAGCAGCTGGGTCACTTGTGTGACTCCACCACTCAGAAACTAGCGGCCGACCAGACAGCCCTGGAAACCAGATGCTCAGGACTGAAACTGGTTCAGGTCAAGTTGAATGAAACTGCCGATGTTGAAGATCCGAAGAGCCATTTAGAAATGATCGCTCTGGAAATGAAGCCGTTAATGTCGGAAGTGAAGTGTGATATAGCTGATGCTGACATAACTTTTGCAGAAGCTCAACTGCCGGCATTCTTAAATGTGAATTTCATTGGTTTGGTGACATTGTCCAACAATGCACAAACAATGAGTATGTATTTGTATGACAAAAAATTATATTATGTTTTTCATTGTGTTTGCGTGTTCATATTTTGAATTTCTGTAGCCCACATTCATAGTTTTGAATTCTTTTAATGCAACTAAATGCAGTGTTTTGCTAATTTTGTAGTAAGCATGTAGTCTGCCATTTTTTAGTAAAATCACTCTGCCAAAAATGCTTACTCAGCAAATGCCTGTTTTTGTTTCGACAGTCTAGAGGAACTGTGGAAAAGTTTACCAGTTAGGCAGAAAAATGAAAGTGTTGCAGTAGTTTCCAGCAGTGATTATAAAGTTATTCTTAGCCTACTGTAATAATTATTATTACTATTACCACATGGCTTTTAAAACCTGAGTTTAAACCTTTCTACCTGTCTGTATCGGTATGCTGATAATGCTATTGGCTGTAGAAGTGCGGATACTTTAAAAGTGAGAAGCATAGCGCTGGTAGTTTGACTAGTAATTTACAGCTATTGCAACTGCTGTTATTCTTGTAACATGGCTTTAGATACTTTGGAAATAAAGATCTTAGCTCGTAGTAGTTTTACATAACAATTTCAAAGTTAATTGCTGTCTGTAATGCCCTTATTATTCCATCATGCAGCTGAACTAATTTTCTGTTAAGAGATGGGGTGATGCTGCCGGCAGGTACGTCAGCGGAAGTTTTGCCGAAGCTAGTGCAGACGCTGAATCCGAGTGCCAACGTGGATGCAGTCATCGGGCTTGGAGTGATCAGCGATGTCATTTACGTTGTCCGCAGTTGGACGACCAACGTTGAACTCTACAACACTGTCTCGCTCAAACCAATGAAACCGATTCAGGTCCTGAACCTCGACCTGCCTCACGACATGGTCGCGTGCAGCCGCCAGAAGTGCCTCTACCTCAGTGACTACGGGTCAGACATTCATCGCATTGAGGTCGCCGGCTACTGCATGCAGACCAGGTGGAATGCTGGCGATCGACCGACTGGGCTATCTCTCACCATCGGAGCGGCAAATGTGATGGTTACCTACGAATATGGCCAGAAGGTAATATCGAAAAATGAATGTGTGCATTTGTTTATATGTTAATTGCTCTTGTTGTCTGATAAATAGCTTTCTGTTAAGTTAACACTGTTGGCTGGGGAGTGGAAGTGCATCTGCCTGTAATACTTCTGCTACGGCAGCTAGCCTGATTTAGAGTGTAGTTATTCAGGAAAAATTGCACATTTGGACTGAGATTGAACGTATTGTACTTGTGGTAGTAAATGACGGCAGATTGGTAGTACTTTTAGACTTTACTACAGTATACACTACATATGTTGCTGTTGTTGATATCTCTACCGAAACAGAAAACCTGTGTTGGTTTGTTTTCAAGAAGTTGCATCGGATTTTGATGAAATTTTAGGTTAGGTGGATAGAGCCATGTAGCAGGTGACTTGATCTTAGTGGCAATCTGGATTATGACCTGGATTGCAAGATTTTTTTAAAGGATATGTGAATGTACATATACCTGTTAGGCTTTTTGAGTTATCCAAGTAGCAGCATTGTTTATTTATTTGGACAGCAATGATGGGCTTATTGCTTACTTATAGCATTGAACTCGAAGAAGGGTCATGCTATCTTGATGCTCTTTCTTACACCTCTGATGAGTTAAAAGGTTATTTTTTTGCATATATACTGTTTGTATGTGTGCGGTATAGCTTACATCATGAACAGATTTTTGTTGACATTTTGTGGATGGGTTTGGGAAGGAAGCAATTAGATTTTTTTGCGGTAATCTGGATTCGTTTGCTAATTCTGGATCATTCGTGATTTTTGCCATTAGGACTACTTTGTATTTGCTCACCAGGTGCCAGCATCATTTGCTGCATAGGTTTGAAACTCTGATGGTTTTTCGTTGTTGTCGTTTTAGGTCCGTGAATTCACGTCACGCGGCGAGCTGCTTCGCGAAATGTCTCTGCCGACTGACATCCTGAATCCACACCAGTCCCTTCTCCTGTCATCCGCTGAACTGCTTGTGTGTCATGGTTTTGAATCTGACCCAGTTAACCGCGTCTGCCTTCTGGATATGGCTGTCACGAAAGTACTCCATGCGGTTGGCACTACAACCAGGGGCGGGGCTTCGGGTCCGACGGAATACCAGCTTATGCAACCGATCCGCATTGCTGTCAGTGAGCCACAGGGTGTCATGTACATAGCTGACTTCAAGAATGACCGGGTGCTGGTTGTGAGTTTGGCATCACTAACCGTTCTCTCCGTGCTGATGGCTGGCGGCATTCGGAGACCGTATCGCCTCTGTCTCGATGACAACGGTCTTCTGTATGTTGGCAGCTGGGAAACGGGACAAGTTCTCATCTATAACACTCTGTAAAGCAGCTGGTTGGCAGATATAATCTGTGGGGCAGGGCAAATCACTGAGCCAATTTGCATTTTGGTTTATATGTGCTAGGGTTGGGGTCGATTCTAAAGTTAGGACGAGCTTTATTTTTTTACTGTGGATCTGCCCCACATTTTCTACAGTATTTATATCTGCCCCACGTATCCACCTTGCACTAAAAGTTGTAGGTCAACTTTTGTACCATGATGTAATATGCAAAGCTCGTTGTAGATACTTTAACGTACTGCTTTTACTTTGACTAGCGTGCTGTTTTGCCAACGTTGATCTAGTGTAAACTGGGTTCTATTTCTGTATTTTCTGCAACAGTACTGTTGCCTTGTGCACTTCATGTCAGCTAAACAGTGGTGAAGGAAATGTTTTGATACTGATAGCCAGGAACAGTGATTCATATGCATGGTAATGGAAAAAGGTGGGATTAATGATGGGGTCAGGTGTCCCTGTGTGGCAGAAATCCAATAGCTGATGGTTCGGTACCTGTATTGAATGTTGGACAAGTAGTAAATGCTGGATTTGCTGAATTACAGACCCTGGACATTCTGCCCACTACAAAAATTTAGCATGATGGTGAAAACAGATAGAAGGTCAAGGTGATGGTGAAGACGAATGGGCATCGAAAAGGGACTGATGGAGAATGCAATGTCCAGTGCAGACGGCGAAACTTATTGAAAGCTAAACCTCTTGTGGGCGAAATGTTCAGGCTAGGGGCAAAATGTCTAAGGGGGGAAAGGCAAACCATTCTGTTACCAAATTGTTGGTGAATATACACCTGCAGAATTTGTTAAAGATACAGTTGCTGGTTATTATAGAATCTGCAGAAATTAATTTTATACTATTTTATGTAAAAATTAAAATTTTGTTGGAGCAACAAAATTGATAGACACTGCAAATTCTTTGTCGTGAACCTAGGGCTGCAGGAATTAGTGATCAGTTAATTGATTAATCATTAAAAACTTACCGGTAATTGGTCAAAATTGAAAATTAATGAAAATGATTGTGGACTAGGAACATCACTAATCTGCACATTTCAAGTCGATTGTGAACTACAGTAAGCAACAATTGATGCTAAGCACTTATATCACATAAGACATGTGATCAGGATTTGTATTTGTATTGACAGTTTTACTACACAGTTTGTGTCTTAGATGAATTCTGCAGTTTTTGGTCTTCTGATTAAAAAAATGCTTTTCAGAGGGTCTGGGAAGACGACTCGGGTCCACTATTTCGAAGGTCTGCTGTTCCGAAAGTCTACTGTTCCCACTAATGCTGAGCCTAATCCTAAGCCTGACCCTAACACTAACCTTAAAGGGGATGTCAGACGAACGACAAAATCGGCCGATTTTATCTGCCGACAAAATCGCCCGACAAAAATCTGTCGTGTGTCATGCAAAAATCGCCTGATTTTGTCGGACAAGATAGAGCATGTTCTATCTTCGACGATTTTGTTGGCCGACTTTTTGTATATCGAACAACAAATTTTGTTTGTGTTGCCATGGTGATTGTTTACAACGTAGGATGAATATTTATTTTAGTTATTTATTGTGTTTGTTATTATTTTCGTTCATCAGATGCAGAAAAAAAGTGATGCAAGTATTATTTTGCGATCTGCATTTGGCTGATATCATACGAAGTAGCAGACGAAAATATCAGCCGTGTGTCATGGTTCACCGATTTTGTCGGGCAACTAAACCATGCCCGCAAAAGTCGGCCGACTTTGTCGTTCATCTGACATCGCCTTAAGCCTGATCCTAACCTTAAACCTAACCTTAACCCAAATGTTAGCACCGTGGCGTGTATCTGCACAGTGGACTTTGGGAATAGAGGACCTTTGGAATAGCGGGCTAATACCGGGAAAGCACTGCCCAGGCCTTTAAGTAGTAAATACATCTGGAGTGTATGTTTGATATCTCACAACTACATTCCAGTATAACAGTGGCAATAATATAAAACGAGCAATTATTGCATATCTTGTAGATAAGTGATCATATTTGTATTGTATTAACACTGTTGCTTGTACTTTCAACTGTACCGGTAATGTAATTACTGCTTGTGTATATATCGAGATGAACTGATAATATGTTATAATATCCCCGGTTAACTAATAATTTTGTTTTGGTTTATGTTTAATCGGCAATTTTTGTCCTCTTTAATAAATGTTTTAGTTCTATGTGTTGTAGAATTTGTTTGAGTTTTGCACTTTACACCAGTTTGTTGTATACAGTAATTTTGATAATTATAAATGTGATATTAAGGTTGTAGAAGCTCAGCTGCTATATTCTCATGCAATAGAAATCAACTCCTGAACCTGTGTGCTGCTGCTCTTCCAGTTATTGGTGTGTACGTTAACTGCAAGTCTGTGAGCAACTGAGTTGTGAAGTTTTTTCAGTGCATAATTGCCGATTTTTAACGTTTGTTTTCATTAAACAAAATTTTACATTTTAAGCTCTCGTCAGAATACGTGGATTTAATCAGGGCTGTACCGAATAGCAGATTTTACTATTTGGCCGAACAAGAATAATTTATTATGTTATTAGGCCAAATACGAATAGAATACGAATAGTTGACACAAGTTTAAACATGTTGCACAATGCCCTGGTTTCATCTTGGTGCAACCAAAAATTTCTAAATCAGTCTTTTTTCATCCATGTTACACGAATGATACTAATAGATTACTGACACTAAGAAAACATGACAGTGTTTCATAACAGACTGTTGACTAAATGGTTAAGAAAATGCCATAGAGCATTGCGGGCAGGAGTTATGCTGCTGAGAAAGCTCATATGACAGTGGCTGTTTTTGGGACTAAATTATTCATATTCTGTCAATTTATGGCACTACTGTTCGGCTGAATACCAGTACATTATTTGGCCTACTATTCGGGCTGAATCAAATACGAATAAAATATTTGGTACAGCTCTAGATTTAATGGTCTAGTCTTGTACCATGTGAAATGAACAAGAAGCATGGCTCTCCTTAGCCAACTGGCGGCCCTGGGCATCCACAGAAATTTTTCCAAGGGGGCAATGGGGTTGAAAGAATGAGACACCTCCTGAGTCGTCGATTAGGGTGAGCGATGAATACCGGTTCCTGGTATCTCCCTCCCCAGCCAACCAGGGTGGGTGTGGATGAGTGTCGAGAGCTTTTAAGCAGTGATATTCCAGTAACTGAAACTCAAACTGATACTGAAATGATTGATTTCAGTAAAACTCATACTGAAACTAATACTGAAATGATTTTTATGCGCAAAAGCAGCTACTGCTTTCAGCGCGTCTTAGCCATCGCAATTCTGTCCGTCTGTCACACGGGTGGATCAGTCAAAAACGGTGCAAGCTAGAATTACCAAATTTTCATCGTCGGCTGCCTGGAAGACTCTAGTTTCAGGAACCGTAAAGCTTTTCCATAAATTTGAAGGGGGTCACCCTGAACGATGGCGCTAAGTGAGAGGTGGTGGGCAAAATTTGCGATTTTTGGCCAATAAGTCGCTGTATCTCAGTAACGGTGCGAGATAGCACCTAGGTTACTATTAATCACTAATAGGAAGTCGTACACTGGCTCTCGATTGGTGCCGAATTTAGTGACCTTGAATGACCTTGAACGCCAAAATAGGGGGTTTTATGGATTTTTTGGCGATTTCGGGCTGCGACACAAGTCTATATCATTCACAAGGTGGCGCCATGTAACTATCGTTATGCGATCCAGATAGAGAGATTGGTATCTGTGTATTAACTTAGCGTGAACACCCAAATTTTTAGCTAAACTACTGAACCGGAACTGCTATAGGCTTTCGTGCATCTCGCTAAATTTGGCCCGATTTTGGACACCTTTCCCACTTTGAGCGAGAACATCTCCAAAAGAGATAGATATATCCAAAATCTGAAAATTTGGTGCACTAGGCCTAGGCTTACCAAACGACGGTTGAGTAAATAAGAAATTTGATCTAATGCTCATGTGACGCGCGAGAGTCTATAGCAGTTCCTGCATGTTCGCATGTTTGGTCATATGTCCATCCATTTCATCGCAATTCACTCTTCTGCAGCCGAAAATCTCAAATGAAATGACTAACCCCCTATTTTGGGGGTTCAAAATCATTCAAGGTCATCGATGTTCACAACCCTGAAAACCTCGTCGCTAGTGCTTGTTATGATAAGCAGCATGTCTGTTTCTATCTGCAACCATTTTTAGGCTGGACAAGCCAATAACGCTAAATAACGTCTTTTTAGAGGGGGTGCCTCTATTTCTCACCGTTGCTCGAGGAAAGCCCGTTCACCCAGCAGCGTCAAATTTTGTTACAGAATATTAGAGACTCTAGGCTATCATATGGTGAAAATGCGAAGGCTCTATCTCACCTTGTCTTGGATTAGTACCGGGTCGTGACAGACAAACGGACAGACAGACATACAGAATTACCATAGCTATAATACGCGCTATATCTCTCGGGCAAAAAATGACGGATCACAAATAAGTGTAAATCGGGCAACCAATGAGCGGGGCCAGCGGGTAGGCCTATAGGCGATCGAAAAATCAATCGCCTGACGGGAGTTTAGGCGTTCGATTTAGGCGATCGATTGATTAGTCGCCTCCAATGGCAAGCCCTGGGCGTGTTCATTTGTGTCGAGTGGTAGGTAACACTGCGTGATCCCATACGGCAGGTGACGCTCCATAGCTCTATAATGGGCTTTCATTAGCAGGTTAACTTATTAATAGAACGCCCTTGGTTCCGCGACGTCGAAACTAGAGAATGTGTACGAGTACCAGCTTAACGACGTCAGTTGTCCTTTGCAAGGAGGATTTATCTATGGTGTATTAGGTCGTGTTTCTGAGGTGCGTTTGACAAATACTCGTTTTATTACGATTTTTCGTAACTTATTCGTGATCGTAGTTAATGATATGACGCACGATAATGTGTATAATGTGGTTGTCGTTTTTCAGGCCCGAAATGTCGAGTGTTCTCGAGCTAGTGCGGAACAGTCCGTTCGGCGGGCCTGTATCGCATGCAAAGTGCGAGGGTCTCAAAGTCAACGATCAAAGAACTGTAGCGGCGTTAGCCGTAGCAGGCGGCTCAGGTACGATTGCTCTTTAGATTTCAAGCAACGTTCTATTTTCTGAAGAATGCACGATTTCAGATATGTTGTGTAGTCGTCAAGGTCAAACGAGTACGCGATTGGAGGCACTGCCTAAAAACCGGCTCGTCCTGTCGTGGCCCGGGTATAAGTAATTCTTAAATCTCCGTTTGAAAATAGGCTGTTTTGATTTTTTTTATGTATAACACTGGCTGCCTGTGCGGAATGGATACAGCAGATAACTCGACTGTTTAGTTCAATGGTAAAAAGAGGATCGGCGGATGTGCAGATCTGTGGATGTTGCAACAGGGTTAGGGTTAGGGTTACGAATAGGATTAGGAGAGTGTTAGCTGTTGCAACATTCGCAGGTCCACACATCTGCATTCTACAATCTGCTTTTTACCCGTAGTTGACTGTTTATTAAACTTTTGTGCTCGTCGATTGCTCAGAATTTCTTTATTAGTTTTGTACTTATCAGTTGTGATTATTTGAAATTATTTTTATATGAGCTAGATTAAAAACCTGCATTTTTCTGTTCATATTTCTGATGCTACTCATATTATACCTAACAGTAATGGATTTTGGATGGTAGCAGCAGGGAAAGGTTGTTGCATTGTTTTATATGTCTACGATGGTGATGTTATCCTCCTCGGCGGTAATCCCGAGCGTTATTCGGGGCGGTTGTTATGTACTAAAAATGGTAACCCCGACTGAGACTTGGAGCGCAGCTATAGCAGTTTACTGCTATCTGTGCTGCGAGGTGCCGGGGTGCCAGTCATTAAAGGTCCACGGCCACGGTCAAACTCACTCGCGCAGTTTCTGTAGATTTAAATTAGACATTTAACCTCGCATATATAATATGTCGATTTGAGCTTCATAAATATATGAAATTAATGCGTGAATTCAAACGAAATGCGGCATTACGTTACGTTATGCGAAATA
>Ga0209671_1000525_pt1 | contig 26054 bp, 20 predicted proteins | sample WorMetHERISLAND2_2_FD_187401 | JGI IMG/M metagenome (GOLD analysis project Ga0209671, IMG submission 187401) | Marine gutless worms symbiont microbial communities from Max Planck institute for Marine Microbiology, Germany - Olavius geniculatus... | ecosystem: Host-associated > Annelida >...
CTTCGCTACGTTCCTAACGTAGCGAAGCGGAGTATATAAGATCAGTGTAATATTGAGGACCGACCGACCGACGACCGACCAACGACCGACCTCTGTTCCTGGAAGAGCCTTCCTGCAAGAACTTCAAACGGCCATATCTCCATAACGGTGCCAGATAAATGCATGCGTTAACTAGCGTCATCGAGCATTATTGGGAATTTTTTCCTCTCAGTTTCTAAAATCGGGCAATATTTTATGAACTTCAGAAAGACAATTTCTAATAACGACGTCGACGCCAATCACTATTAGACGCCGGGTCTCTAATATACAAGCCGAAAGGAACGAAAGAGCTCTTAGAAGAATACAAAAGAAAATGATGCGCGCGTGGAGTACATTAGATTGGTTACAATCTAATAATATTTCTTGTTCGTACATCGTGAAAGATTTTTTATTTATCATAAAATGGCAGCAAAACATTAGCGAGGCGTACATACACAGTATCACAATTAGCTAACGAAGTAATTAAAAAAGCAACACATAGCAAAATATTTTGTAGAATTTCTATACTACTTGAAAACGTTTGTTTACCATTGAGTCATTGACTTATACAATAAATTTAACTACCAATTTATTTTTGTGTTTATACATATCAGTGCTTCTCAAAACTATAGCTATAGTGATTTAGTTTCCCAAGATTAAACTTAATTTTAGCACCGATTTGGTGTCGAAACGCTTGACATAAATTAAGTCACCGTTAGATGCAAAAAATTGTTTCTTTCGTTGCAGAAATAATGGGCGGCAGCGTGTATTTTTGTTACGTGGCTAGCAGAATTTTAAGGAATGAAATACTGACTGTTTTTACAGTGGCGAATGGCTTTAAGACTGAGACGTCTTTAAAATTAATTGTGCAGTTTCTATTCATTGTATCTGCTTTTGTACGATTTTGTCTTTTTAATAAAATTGTACTTTGTGCTGATATCTGGCGTAATAAGCGATTGATCGACTGATCGGGATGCGGTTGCCGCGTGTTTGCTGTTGGCAGCCGGCCGAGGTAATTGATCAGGAACAGAAGCTGATCTACGGTCTCAAGGCGAACTCTTATTTCTTCCATGATTGGCTGATAGCTGCTCTGACGTCACACAAGGGCTGCGAGATCACCGAACTCAAGGAAATGGCCGAAGCCTCGGACCCGGTAAGATGAAGCCTAGGCCTATGCAATCTTATACATGCAAAGCTCGTACAAGATATACGAAACTGCGGGCATAGGGTCAGATGGGTAGGCAAAACACAGAACGCGGGCTATTTGACTATTTATCCGGCGGCTGTGAGCTATTTGTCCGATCAAACGAAAAAGAGCCCGATTCAACGAAATTCGCTAGGCGGCGGCACCAGTAATCGCACGCTACGTTACCATTAGCGCAGCGCTCTACAATTATGGCCTGTGGTAATTATTATGGTTATATTATTGGGTGATCGTACGTACCGGCTAAGGCCATCCAAGACGGCTGCCGGATAAATATCCTGTGCGTTAAAAACTATATCGACACGGTAAAGCTTGCCGGTAATGTAAATCTTTGTTTGACGTTATAACAAATTTTCGATATTTCAAATGTTATGTTGAAGATAACACGTAGGTACATGTAAAATAGAACATTTGCAGAACTGTGATAATAAGATACATGTTACACCTTCATATCTTCAACACGCCTTCGAGATCCAAACAACGTTTGCAACATTTTTGGTAGTTGTTCTATTTTACACGATGTAATGGCGTCTTGATAAATGCTTTTGTCGGTGCAGGTGGATTTGTCCATTGACGATATGGACATTATGGTGCTGAGAAAGTGTTTTCAACAGCGTTTGGAAGAACATCTCATTTATCTGCTGGAACACTGTGGATGTCGGACTACTGCCCAGATCCCGGTACGCTCTAGTCACTGTCGGCAAGTTTAAGCTTATACATGGTGGGCCAATAAAAATGTGGCACTTTACTTTTGTCCATATTTTCGCCACTTACTGACCGATTTTCAAAATTCTTTTACTGGCACACTTTGCGAACACTTTGCAATCATGCGATTATTATATATCCCACCACACCATAAATGTGTTTTACATTACCTTGTGAAATATCAATGAAATATGCATACATAATGATAATAACAAACAAACATATTGGTGAAATCGAGAAAAAACACTTCAGACCAACATTGCAGTGAATGGTCTGTATGGCACTAGACCGTGCGGGTATAACACATCTAGTATATTCACAGTCTAGTGTCATACAAATCATTCATCGCAATGTTGGTTTAAAGTGTTTTTTTATTTACCTCATTTTTGTCATCGTCGTTAGTTTTTGCTTACATTTATATTTCACAAGGTAGTGTAGAGACGCATTTACGGTGTGGTCGGATATTTAATAATCACCTGATTTCAAATTGTCCAATGAGTGTGTTTGTGAAAGAATTTTGAAATCAGTAATTGGCAAAGATATGGACACAAGTGAAGTGTCACGTTTTTTATGGCCCACGATGTAGAACGTTTTCTGGGGTTTTGCAACTGAGTATCGAAACCGAAATCTTTCCGTTACCGGACGATTAAGGTGCACCAACTTCGAATAGATAACACGTCTTTTAGCCGCGGAAAACTCCTTCGACGTTTACAAGTACATCTGGATTGTAGCGACGAAAATACGAAAAAAAACGTTTTGATTGAAGGTCAGCAAATCGCTCGTGTGCTTTTTGTTTCAGCGCTGAATTTTGCTAAATTTTGCTATAAATAAACGGCTCTTGTTTTCAAGCAATAGTTCCGACGTTTTCAGCCTGCGCTATAATACGCGATCCATACACGTTAGACCTAAGCGGTCGAATTTAGCCGCCAAACCAATTCTTTTTAGCCGTAAAGGCGCCAAATATTTCTACCGTTAGCCGAAAAACAACCAGAAACAAACGTCGCTTAACCGCCCTAATTTTGAATAAAGGCCTTTGATAGCTGGGATTTTTCAACTGTACGTTGCGTGACAAGCATTATGTCCTCTGGATTCAGCAACAAGTATGACAACTCGTGCAATTTTCATGTTCAAAATTTCTCTGTAAATCACGATTCGTAAATTATAACAAGCCATGGTCATAAATGTGACAAATTCTGTTAGGGGTCTAACGCTTTGTTGGTGTCTAAAGCATTACTGCAAGAATATGAATTTTCACCGTGTCTTACGCCGCTGCCAGCATAGCTGCTACTGCTGCTGCTGTTGCTATCGTTGTTTTATGTTGTTTCGGCCTAGGAAAGCGGCGACCGAACGGCGTCGTTAATCTCGTTTCCGAATTCGTCCAGTAATTAACACAAATTTACGCCGAGTTGCCACCTCTATTTCTACATTTCACGCACGCTCCGCGGTCGTCGTCTCGAAGTCTCAATTGCGCGGATATTTACGTTTCAGCCACGGCAGTTTTGCTTTCGTCCAGAGCTACACATTTCGTCCTCGTCGCTGTCTCCATCGCCAAATTTTCATCCCTGCGTCGGCGGCGGTTTGCTGTAGTGGCTGACGCGTTGTCTCCATCAATTAGGCCTAAGTTACTCTACGTCGAACCCGGTTACAAAATGGATGAGTCACTGTCAGCGGATAAGCCATCTCGCATATAACCAACCGCCGAGATTGTTACGAATTTGTAGTCAGTGTTTAGCCTATGCTGGCCTACCAGGCCTATAGCCAGCTCAATCAAAAGAGACAATTGGTTAAATTTTTAACAATAAGAGATTATATTCAACGCATAACAAAAAAAAAACAAATAAAACAGCAATCGACCAGCAGAGCAATCGAACAAACAGACAATAATAATCTGGCCACACAGGGCCCAAAAGAAAAAAAAGGCCAGCTCTTTAGCCACAACAACCTTTACTGTCCTTACTGTCTGTGACCGGTCAGATCACTGACCCGTAACCGTCTGAACAGCTGACCATTTGCACGTAGGCTATACATTAAGCAACAGAGACTGTCCCTGACTGTCCCTTTTCGTTTCTCCGGGATAGGTTAAACAAATACTTGTTTGGCTAGTTAGGGTTAAAGCAAAACGCCTTTATCTGTGTATAATGGTAACAGTTAGGGTTATTTTTTATAAAAAGCCATAGCCACGTTTAATTCATTTGCTGATCATTGGTGGCGTATATACGATGTCATACGTGTTGTGTTGATGCAGATGTCGGACTCGCCGACGGCGCCGACGGTCGCACTGATGAAGTTGGCGAAGGACAACGAGTTCGAGGCGCTGACTACGTACGTTCATGAGGTAAACGGGGTCGACCTGCTGGCGGCAGGCGACGAGTCGGACGACGTCGACACGCTGCCGCGGAACACGATACCAGACGCCGAGCAGATGGTTGTCTGTCTGGCGCTGCCGGCAAGCAAACGCCGGGCGTCGGGCGCGTGCAGCAGGTTTGCCGCGCTTATGGAGAAGGAACACGCCATGGCAGAGACGTTGCCGGAACAAGAACGGAAAGACGAGGAACACGAGGAGGAGGAAGAGGAGGAGGAAGAGGAAGAGGAAGAGACGGGTGATGCTGGTGCAAGACGGTCACAGGGAGATGGCGCTGACGACAGACAGCGACCCAGTGCTGCCGCCGCAGCCGGTGACAAGGACCTGCCGTCTGCAGACCAGCAGGACGAGGTAGCATCATCCACGCGTGAGAACGAGACAGCGCAACAGTCAGACGATGGTGCAAGGCAGTCGCGGGTAGACGAGCAGCGAGCCAGTACCGCAGGACCGGCGGAACAACTGGAAACAGCTGAAGACCAGAATAAAGCAAGATGGTCGATGCGTGCTTCGGAGACGCGCGCTTCAGACGTGGACAAGCAAAGTCTGGAGCAGACGAGCGGTGCGAGACCATCAGCAGTGGATGGAGGCGACGAACAGCGAGCCAGCGTTGCTGCTCCGGCTGAAGATCTGGAACGCTCTGGAAGCCAGGCTGAAGGAAGAACGTCAGTGCCTGCTTCGAACGTGGACGAGCATCCAGTTGGTGGGAGATCATCAAAAGCAGACGCCGACGGCGAGCAGCGGGTTAGTTTTGGAGAACCGGCTGAAAATCTGGAACGCTCTGGAAGCCAGGCTGAAAAAAGATCGTCGACGCGTGGGTCGAACGTGGCTGAGTCGCGTGGTTTAAGCGTGGCCGAGTCGTCAGATGATCAGAGAATGTCGAGGGTCGACGAAGGAGACGAACAAAGAACCAGTACCGCTGCTGCTACTGCCGCTGAAGATGCGGACATCTCTGGAAGCCAGGCTGAAGTGAGAGTGTCAATGCGTGGATCAGATCTGGCCGAGAAAGGCTTGCCGCCCGAGCAGTCGAGCGATGCAAGATCGTCGCGTCTAAACGGTGCTGAAGACCAGAGAACCAGCACTGCAGCTCCGACTGAAATCCCTGGCGACATTTCTGACAGCCAGACCGGAATAGATCCACCCGAACAGGACAACACTTCAGGCGCCACCGACAGGAAAACATCCGAAAAAGAATGATCATACTGAAGACACCAACCAAGACTACGCTAACTAAATGTACGCTTATCAGACTTTTACACCTTACTACACGACTCAACTAATGATAAACATATTACTATCGCTACTCGATTTTTAACTGTGTCCGAATGAAGAAGTGGACTCCGAAACGAATTGCTAGAATTTAACAAATACTCATCAACTTTATTTCTGTGCCATTTTAGACATGTGACAGTTAAAACTTGACAATAAACTCGACGATATACACTTACCTCACATAGAAATAGAGTAAAATAATTTTAGTAAACCGGCAAAAAATGTTTCGTGTGATTCACAAATATGTGGTTTTACTTTTGCAACATTCGGGCATATTTCAAATGCGAAATAGGACTCCTGTGCGTTTTTGCGGCTATACTTCACTCATCGGCGATAACTCGTTCGTGATTATTGTGCATAAGAAAAATAAGAAAATATCTGTGCGTTTTGTCAGTTAGCGGTAGCGCACCAATACAGACGTTTGTGATATATTCTAGGTTTGTCATTCGTCGTCGTTATATTTGTCATCGAAACTCAGCTGATTTATGTAATTTTGTAATGTCAGAAACTATGTCTTTAGCAGAAAGTATTTTTATTTTTTTTTCAAATGTGTCGATCGTGTTCGCATAAAAATGATAACTACAGTCTCTCGTGTGCTGCTTTATGAAGACATGTTTGGCGATTATAGTTTGTAACATTTTGACGCAGTCCCTGTGAACTACTCAATTTGGATTTAGATAAGAGAGCAAAATCGGCACTTCAGTGACCATTAAATTATGCAGTGAAAAAATATATTGGACAGTTTTTCGTACAAAATAATTTTTATTTAAGACGAAAATTGACTGACCCACTTACATAATATATTATTATTTTAGTTTTATTTGTTGAAAACCCAAACCTTTCCAGACTCTGTATGTTGACTATTTCTTTGTTACAATGACTGACTGCTGAGGCCTAAACTAATCTCTAAGCAACAAGTCGCACAACACACTGTACACTTCCAGCACGTTCGGATGTTGCAAATTTTTTAGCCGATCGTACTTACGTAATGGTCAAGCTATTGGTACGGTTGTTGTCTGTCTGTCCGTCCGTTTGTTTGTCCGTCGTTCGTAACGGATATATTGTGGCTAAGTGTTAGGTCGTGGATGAAAACTTTTCATAAGAATAATTAGCCCTGTGCTTAAAAATGCAAAATTTCAGCGATTTAATGCAAGGGGAACATTTTCAAATTTGAGGTTGAATAAATAAAAATGTGCGTTTTCATCGGAAAATGGCCATATCTCAAAAATGGTGAGAGATACGACAAAGGTAAATATTAATCACTAATATGAAGTGGTATACAGCTTTTCAGATGTAATGAGTCATCGACCTTGGATGACTTTGAAGGTCACTGATAACCAGTACGGTCGGCTATCCTAGCGACAGCTGGGCTTCTTGTTAATGGACATTATTTTTGTGGATCTGCTACAAACGGTCAATATGTTGTATAGCTTGTTCTCCAGCAAATCTACAACAGATCAAAATAGGTGGAGTCTGAGCCTCAGTAACACAGTTGATCCCATCACAGGGTCAAGTTGCTCTACGTCAAGCCAGGTTAATACTGCGATGGGTGACCGAACGGTCACCCATATATACTAGATATATTAAATAAAAGTTGATATAACGTTAAAATATTTGACCAAACCACCAAGGCCATCCCTCCGTGGGTAGTCAAAATGATGACTGGTGACGGTTACGGCCAGCAGCGCCGGCGCCGGAAAAGAAACGGCGAGTTCTGCGTAACAGTGTAGGGTCTGGCCGTGACCAGAACTGCTGGCATACTTTAAATCTTCTATAATCGTTGATGCTGGAGTGTGCTATACGTCATAGTAACTAGCTACTAACTCTGAGATATGCCTAGGCGAGGCGAATGGACGCTAAACGGGACGTAGCCTAGACCTATTATGACGACAAACGTTCTATTCGTTGGACGCTGATCTCTGCATATCGTTCATCAATGAGTGACCAACGAACGACATGTATAGGGTCTACATATGCTTGCGGGCGACTTTTTTCCGATCAGTCCAAGCCATTTTTTCTTCATTTTTTTTGCTTTTAACGTCGTTCGTTTTATTTTTACTTTTACACATTTCGCTGTTTAAATCCTTTCCACCATTGAGTGCCTTCACGGACCTTTGCAACTTGCTTCGTCGGTTTTAGGCCTACGTTTATTTTTTGTTAGGCTTAATTGGCCATTTGCGGGCTGGTCACCATCGTCGGCTTTTCTATAGCGCACGTTATGCACATTATATCATATTATATCGTATAGTAAATTTGCTGTTGTCGATAAGTCTAAACTTGGGGTTAGGATACAAAAGCGGCGCTACGGTTATAAAGCCCCTATTTCCATTTGCGCTGTAAACACGGATATATGTGACCGTGATATCACGTCCAATACTGAGCAAAAAATATGACTTGAAATTTACATAAATGTTATTGACCTTGGTGGATTTTACGGTCAACGACCACGGTTTACGCCGGGTTTTTGAACAGTTCGTCCAGAAAACTGTTGCAATTGCAAAGTGCATAAAATGGTCATTAGACACCGCCTTTGTCCATAGATCACGGCAAAGGTTCGCCTTCCAGACCTCTCATGTATGGTGAAAGCGTCCCTCAGCTTGGATACGCCTACTATTGATGCCGTCATCGCTCCGACGTTTGCTGCTGCTGCTGCTGCTGTCATTTGCAATTACGTCATCGATGCTTGTCGCTGTATGCGATGTACCTGACTTTTACCGTTACAAAAACAGTGGATTATAGGAATGGTCGCGTAGGCCTACTATTTGTGCGACGCACTCTGTCCAGTACGCTTACTTCATTGGTAGACTTAATTGCTGACATCAGAGGTATACGTTCAGCAATACTTGTCTGTTAATTCACCTGCACCTGAATTATTCTTGTTAACGCTGACGCTAGCACTAACAATAACCCTGACTCTAACCCTTACCCCAACCCTAATCTCAACCCTAACCCAATCCCTAACCTTAACCCTACCCATAAGCCTAACCCTAGCAGTTAATTCGGGTGCGGGTGAATTAACGGACAAGAAACCCGTTCATTTGAGCGAGCTACTATACTACAATGTTGAACTAACCCTGTTTTCTTATCCCCCTATACCAAACGCACCATCTAAAGGCCAGTATACTTATGTCGCTTAAAGCTACAATTTCCAATTAAGTCTTTTAATGTGATCTGTCATTGTGGTTTTTTTCTCCAGGAAGTTGCAATATTTTTTATCAGTATTATTCAACTTGGAATTCGATCAGTGCAAAAGTTTAAAAGTGAATCATACACCACTATCATTTAATTGCTTTCAAGAGTTTTTCTGTTTATTTTATCGTAATTTAACAACGCCTTTTACGTGTTTTTCCAGTGTTCTGTTACATGCTCGCAATCTGTATACTTACCCAGTGATCACAGATAATCATCGCGACTTTGTCGTAGATGAACTTATTTGTATATGAGCCTAGTCGTCTTATAGGCCAAATTACACCAGCGACATAAATTCGAAAATTGCAAAGTTAAATGTGAAGCTCCAAAACTTGGATCCGAAATGCGTTCAACGAACAGTAGTAATTTTGCGTATAGAACCTCATATTTTAGTAGCGTTGTGATAAGGCTGGGGAGGGGGCAACTGTTCTTTTCTGCTTATTTTTAACCTGCCGGAAAATAATTTTTTTCGTCAGAATAAAATTTGTCATTTTTACACTCTTGCATTAATATGAATATGTAAGTAAATTTTAAAGTGCAATTTTTTATGTAAGCAGATGTACTGTATGAGTAAACGTTAGATTATTTTTTACATATGCAATCTAAAATTCGCCTTGATACTTATAAGGCTTAATTTTGCTGTGGAAATTTTTAGCTGCTTGTCGGAAAATGACAATTTTCTGCGCCCAACTTTGTTTCTGGTCCACAACGCCGCTGGCATATCTTGTTATCCATCGATGCCGTACATCATCGTCTTGCTTATCGTGTGTATAGTAACAACGTCATTTCGTCCGTAACTGCAATCTCTATTGTCGCAGTAAATCGTTGTAAAGGCGGCGCCGTTGGTTTCTGGAGATATGAATCGGGTCCATCGATGGAATATGATTGCTGCGTAACTGTTGCTTTTATTACCACTGTGTAGACAGACATTCGTGCGCGTTATCGAGAGTTGTCAGAACAACGTCTCTCGAATATTTGACGTTTCAGGGGCATATTTCTGACACCTTTTCTTCGGCCTCTTGCAGTATTAAAACATATGTCTACAGTTTGTAGAAAATAAATGCTAATAAAGTTTAAATTATTTTTAGGGGGCGTTAACCTTAAACAAGTTTGAAATAGACATCTGAAATGTATATTTTTGCGTTTGCGAATACGCCTCTGGGACGTTTGTCACGACCAATGCTGCCATATGTAGACATAACCACATTTTATAGGCAGTAACGTGCATTTTGACACAGTTTTCACGAAACGATAATTTAATTTGTTTAAAGCTTACGTGTTGTTCTGCAATCGTTTCGTCTGGTTCCATGACGATATTGTGCCTTGTGCGTGAATCATAAGTGTGTACATTGTTGTAAGTAAACACTTTGCTGGCACTACACAGGAAAAAGCATGTCAATGTACTCTATATTGTACATCTACACTGTGTTTCAAAAAACATCCCCGACATTTTCGATTGTAACTTGAAAACCAATTATCAGATTTTGATAATTTTGGTGCGAATATTTCCGACACAACTTGCCATCAAATGACCGTTCGGTTTCCCACCTCATTTAATGTATGCTTTTGCACTACCAAGGGAAAGCAGATCAAACGAAATAATTATGTGTTGAAATAAACAGAAAGCCTGAAAAAACATCCCCAACATTATCGAGCGTAACTTGAATAAAGATTAGCACACTTCAATAATATTTGGCAAAAATATTTCCGACACAACTGGTTATTGAGTAAATGTTTTAGTTTCCATTTTACCTAACGCCTACTTCTGCACTACCTAGGAAAACCAGACCAAGCATAATAGCCTATGTGTTGACATAAACAAAAAACGTCAATAAATATTATTTGTCCTAATTTGTAGGCCTTAACAGCAGGTTTATTACAATGTTTGACTGTCATGCAGCAGTGTCTCTACCAGATAGAGTTTAGGAATGTTTGTGAAGTCAAGAAGCAACTAGTACAAGCCTGGATTAGTCTGAAGCAGAACATTATCGATTACTGCTGTCAATGAACGGAGAAAGCGTCCCATTGCATGTGTTTTCATAGTGGGCCAACACTTTAAGCAATTTTACTGCAATGACGTTTATTGTAATCTGCATGTGGTACCTTTTAATCAGTCGACTAAATGAACGATTACTTTTTTCCGAAAAGAAGATCTACTACTAATTCTGCTGCAGCATAAGAGCACAGACAGTACACAGCAAAACGTAGCCGTAAGACAATATATTCGTAATTGCTCGCTGTGGGAGAGCAGACTGGCCCAGTTCTACCGAGAACGCTGTTTAAGTAACGATTATAACAGCACTTGCTGCGAGGATTTACCAAATAAATCATGTTTAAATCATGTTTATTATTTGCTATTTTTCAACCAGACAAAAGACAACTAATTGCAATACGCAAGAAACACATAAAATAAATACTGTCGTCAAATAACGGCCGACATTTATAATTATGCTCAATCCAACTGAAGGAGTGCGCCGTAAAATACGTGCTGGCAATGCAATCGATTTCTTTCTGAACGTTGGTTTGGTGTTTGCAAAAATACAATAAACAAGTAGGCCTAAAACTTTTCTTTAATGTTGCAGGTGTTTACTGTTTTATTTTGTAGCAACGTGCAAATGAACTATTTACACTGAAACATGTGAAAAAATGTTTTGATTTGTTCAGTTGCTTTATTTCTTTTTGTAATTTGCTACCAAATTGTTAATGAAAAATATTCATGTTGCCACCACTTGGAAGATATGCGGTAGTTGCGTGTAAAATAGAATGCACTTTCGCAAACCATTTGCAAAAGACCTCTGAAAATGTTTTTGTTTAACACGTAATCAAGGTACACAGCACTGGTCCAGAAAACCGTATTAAGAAGCGATTTTTCTTTCATTTAAAAACGCGATTCTCAACCAGATCGACTTACGTGTCAATCAAGCAGGCAAAATAGAATAAACACGGTGTAGATATGTAAGGACGAGGGGAGAGTGGCAAGGACGACGCCTTCGGTATGGCCACTTTTCATAGCGTATCGTATCCGAGGTTGCTATAGGTCATGGCTTTGGTCATAGCGATTTTCTTACTATGCTGGAAAAATTTTTGACGTAAACTTGACAACAATGATTTCTATAGTCGAATCCAGCGTTGTGCGTCACCATGAGAAATAACTTCTCAATAAAACCGCTTCGATTGAAACTTTTTTGGAGGATTTCACTTATCCACCAAACTCCTGAACCGGGGGCTTTATGGCTGAAGTCTGGATAGGACTCTTGACTCCCAAACCTCAACCATTCGCTTCTGCCATGCGAGGCCACAGCAGTTGCCGTCGCCCCTGACTTTCAGTGTCAGTGAAACAAAGGCACAAACACTCATACAAATGTCGGCATTGTATACAGGGTGGGCCAAAAAAGTGAGCTAATGTACTTTTTCCATATCTTCGCTAAATATTGACCATCTTTCACACTTTTTTCACCAGTAGACGCTGGAAAAAAATTTGCTACTCAGTGGCATGCACAGCACACTTACTATGTCGCTACACTACCTTGTAAAATATAAATATCCAAAAACGTACAATATCTGCAGGTAGAGTTGTAAATTTTTAAAGTATTTCAGAAAAATGTGAAGTACAAGTTATAAACCTAATAAGTGTCACAAAGATTTAAGTGCAGCTACGGAGTACGTTTTCATTTTTCAAAAAATAGTGCAGAACTTGTAGGGCCGCACAATTGAAATATTTTGGTCTGTATGCTCATGCAGTTAACTGAGTAAAATTGCAGTCATCAACCAGCATTGATGTACATTAATAGCTTACTTTTTTGCCCCACCCTGTACGTATCTAGCGTGGCCTAGGCCTACTGTACATTGTATATTTCAAAAATCCTACTTTTTACGCGCGACAACGGAATGCTTCGCGCGTCTTAGCCATGGCCTGGGCGCTGAGCGTCTCTCTGTCCGTCCGTCCGTCTGTCTGTCTGTCTGTTTGTCACGTTGCTGTATTGTATTAAAATGATGCAAGCTAAGATCGCGAAATCTTCACTGTAAAATACGGCAAAAACTCTAGTTTTTTTGCGACAAAATTACATGCTGCTGGGTTAAGGGTACCCCCTAAAATGTCCGTATTTCACTGCTGTTGGCTCGCATACAGTGAAAACGGTTACAGATAGGCACAGAGTCACAGACATGCTGCTCATCATAACAAACACTTGTGACGAGCTTCATTAAAATATTAACATGGATGACCTTGAATGACCTTAAACCCCCAAAATAAGGGATACGTATTAGTGACATTTTGCGATTTCGAGCTGCAGCACACATTTTAAGAGTGAATTGCGCCGAAATGGCTAGAGACAGACCAAGACAACCTGCGTACAAAATTTTCAGCATTAAACGTAAATTTTAGCGTTGCAAGTTTCGACCTTTTAAGTTTATGAAGGCCAGCGTACGCGGGTGTCAAAATTGGTACTACCCTTAAAAGTGGTTATTTTACCACTATTGGCTCGTGTAGTGTGAAAACGGTTACAGATAGGCACATACATGCTACTTATCCTAACAAGCACTGATTACGATCTTTTTAGTGGTATTAACATCGAAGCTCTTGACTGACCTTGAACCCCAAAATAGGGGGTTTAGTGCTTTTTGCAATTTTTGGCTAAAAAGCATGCATAAATAGTGAATTACGACAAAATGGTTGGAAATAAACCAAAACAATTTGCGAACAGAAGCTGCTAAGGCTGTCGCGCGTCTCACGAGCTTGGCTCAAATTACTTGTTCGATCACGCGCGCCGGCCGGTTCTGGTTGTTATAGTGTAGGTGGCAGACAAAAATACAAATGTACCATAATTTTCTGCGTGTCCTGCAGATTTTTTTTGTATTCAAATAGCATATTACGTTTTTTTAAAAAAACGGGCAAACGTGCAAAAATTAAAACAAAATGTTGAATTACGTTATCGAGTGTCAAGGCAGCAATTTCCACTTCATCCTGGAGATGCATCCCTGAGCATAATCACTCTCGTGGTTCGTTCGGTTTATTTCGTATTTTTATCCTTTAATTGACGACGTTTCACCTTTCGCCAGTGTCGTTACAACCAGTATTTTATAGTAGTACTAGTAAACCCGGTAACTTAATAATGACAGAGCGTCCTTTGCAGAGAGAGTACAGAACGGCTCTGTCAGTTGGACTGAATAAAGCAGAGACAGGGTAGCCGCGGTCGATATACTGTGGTGGTGAGGCTATACGGATATAATAACGGCAGTAAAGGAATGCAATAATCAGACGTCATAATATACAGAGAGACAGTCAGCCGGTATGCGATGATGATGACGACGATGACGATGCAGTTGCTGCAACCGCGGTATCACACACGAGGTCGTTGCGCGCATCTCAACTAGTCGTACGAGTTAAACTCAAATTCCACTACTTCGACTGGTTACAGACTCGGTGAACAAGAAGTCGTACATCGAGCTATTTATACGCCATCCTGACGCGTTGTGGAGTGTTCGATTGTTTAAGGATTTTTGCAGAGCTCGCTGTACAGCATGTTGTAAAACAAAACAAGAGGCCCAAGCTGTCGCTAAAAACTCGCTACAGCCTATACAGTTCCTGTTGCAGTACTGATCTTCGAGGTCATCCAAAATTAATAATTTTTTTATGTCATTTGAAAGCCAATATGCGACTTCCTATTAGTGATCAGTAGCAACCTAGGCCCTATCTCGCACCGTTTAGCCACAATACATCCGTTACAGACGGACAAACAGACGGACGACAATCGTGCCATTGACGTTGTACAGCATACGCGTCAAAAATCTACAAAAAGTCGACGTGAATGGAGTTTGGGCGTCATATAAAACTTATTGGATTTTTCTGACGTGACCCAAAATCAGTTTAATGCAACGCAGGTTACGTGGAATTACAAAACGCAAACACATAAAAAGTTAGGTACATACACCGTGTCTCAAAAAACATCCCCGACATTTTCGACTGTAACTTTAAAACCAATTATCAAATTTTTAAAATTTTTGGTAGGGATATTCCTGACACAACTTGCCATCAAATGGTAATTCAGTTTCTCACCTCACCCAACGTTTGTTTCTGCACTACCTGTGGAAATCACAACCAGCGATATATTCTTTTCAATTCAATGCGATATAATTAAATAATTAACATAACGCGTAAAACACATTTTGTTCGCATTTCTGACACTTTGGCTGACAATTCATCCAGTTGTCCATTTTTCAACTGTCTGCAGTAAAACTGCTTGAAGTGTTTGCCCACTATGCGAACACAGGCAAGGAGACGCTTTCTCCATTCATTAACAGCAGTATCGATAAAGTTCTGCTCCAGACCAATCCAAGCTGTACCAGTCACTTCTTGACTTCACAAACATTCCTAAACTTTATCTGGTAAAAAAATTGCTGCACGACAGTCAAACCTTGCAATAGGTCGTCTGTTTGGGCCCACAGATTAGGATAGATGGAATTTATTGAGATTTTTCATTTATTTTAGCACGTATTATGCTTGGTCTGTTTTCCTCAGGTAGTGCAAAAGCAGATGGTGGGTGAGGTGGAAACTAAAACACTTATTTAATAACCAGTTGTGTCCGAAATATTTTTGCCAAAATTATTAAAATCTGCTTATCTTTCTTTAAGTTACAATCGATAATGTCGAGGACTTTTTTCAGGTTTTCTGTTTATTTAAACACATTTCGCTTGATCTGATTTCCATAAGTGGTGCAAAAGCATACATTGGGTGAAGTGGGAAACTAAACGGTCATTTAATGGCAAGTTGTGTCAGAAAAATTCGTACCAAAAATTTTAAAAAATTGATAATTGATTTCCAAGTTACAGTCGAAAATGTCGGGAATGTTTTTTGAGACACAGTGTATATACTCTACTGCTCCATCTGATGTCCAAAGAACAGTGCGAATTTTCACGTCGCACAAATACGAGTCTGTAGGAGGGTGAATGGTATAGATGTCTAATTCTAAGTAACGCACAGCCCACAATGCCAACGGAAAACCAACTGCATAATATGTAGAAACATAATCCCATCATTTGTCTAAAACCACACACCAAACACTTGTTCATATCTTCCCCAAATAACTGACCGAATTTTGCAACGCTTTCGCTGGCAAGTTTAGCTAGAAAATTTTCAACAAAGCGGTCATTACTGGTAGTCCCTACCAGCAAAACTCACACAACCGTGTAACTATTAGTTTTCAACAATTCCACCGACCAAAACAGCATTATCAATACGGATCATTGTTTGTGTCACCGCGTGTAGAAAAGCATTTTAAATGCAGTCGCATTAACTGTTGCTTTGTTTTATTTTACCTGTAAAGAAATGTGAAAATCGGTCAATATTTGGTCAAAGTAGACGTGTCGCTGTTGGATATATCCTATTACGCGTTCTCGCTTTATCCTATCAGAAGACTAAATAAATATTTCAGCTTCACGACTCCCGCACTCGATCCGCTCGATCCGTTTGAGGAGCTTCAAGGCCCATACTCCATTTGCTTCGGTTTTTTTGTGGATTTGTCGTGCAACAACCTGTTTGTCAAACTTTACTACAAATCGGAAGTTTTCAGCAAATCTACACGACAAGTTGTACGACACTATTTCTTATCAAATTGAAAACCCACAACACACCCAGAGCATCCAAACATGTCCAGATGTTGCATCGTTTGTTGTACGACTTGTTGTCCAACAAATATATAACAAGAAAGCACAGCTGTCGCTAGGGAAAACGCGCTACGGCCTATACAGTTCCTGTTGCAGTACTGACTTTCAAGGTCATCTAAGATCGACGATTTTCATTTCATTTGAAAGGGCGTAGGCCTGCTACTTTCTATTAGTGATTAATAGTAACCTTGGCCGTATCTCTTAACGTTTTCGACATATGGCCAGTTTTCCGCTGAAAATCGCCAATTTTTCCTACCCCATCCATTCAACCCCAAATTTGAAAATGTTCCCTCTGCATTAAATCCCTAAAATTTTGCGTGCTTAAGTTTTATGCACAAGGCTAATTACTCCTGTAAAAAAATTTTCTCCTACAACCTACCGTTTAGCCACAAAACATCCGTTAGCGACAAACAAACGACACATTGTGCCAAAGACGCCCTACAGCTGTAGTTCGTCAAAAAATAGAAACAAGTGGTGTTTAAGCTTTAAAAGCCCGAACTCCACTACACCGATTTGTGGTGTGACTTTCTGTAGACTTGTGTTGTATAACTTGCTGTAGACTTGCTATTGACTTTCCATTCGTTGTACGCTTGCTGCACAGGACGTTGTACAATAAATCATCCACAGCCAGTCAAAGTCAGTGGAGTGTAATACCCCGTTTACACGATCGAGCAAACATCGAGCAAACATCAAGCAGGCCTGATGGAACTCCGCCCCCTGACTCAAAATAATGTAGGCCTAGGCTTAGCCAACAGCTGATCACGTGTTACACGGGCCTTCCAATTACAGTAGAACCCGCCCGTTCTCCTAATTAGCATGCTAATTACCATAGCTCGTCGACCTAGCTGGATGAATGCTAGCAAACATCAAGCAGACGTCGAGCAATTAGCAACAGTATTTTTGAATACATTTGCTCTACGTTTGCTCGATGTTTCCTCGATCGTGTAAATGGGGTATAAACCTAACCAGGTGCAACGCAAACGAACGCAGTTTCGCCCTCTCGACAAAGACCCAATCAGATATGTGACTATTTGTAGTCTGCTGCGCCCGTAGGTCGTACGTTTCATCGCCGCTCTATGTCCATCACGTGACCGGAACCGGAAGTGTGGTGGGCGTGGTTTCGTCGCAGCCGGTACTCGGCTACGACGTACAACACGACTGATAGGATGACTAGCGAAATGATAACGTAAAGGCGAACGGACACACAGAACAGTGCACTGGATGTGTATGCCAGCGCCAGGCCGACTCCCTGCAGGAACCGGAAGTTATAAAACGCGACTTCCGTTTGAACTCTTCCGTCCGCGCAGCACGCCGTCACCAGACCTTGCGCAAAGCACATACACGAGAAAGTCAGCAGCGGAAGCCTTCGTTGTGGTTAATGCTGCCACCAACATTGTCGTGAAAATCTAAGAACCACAGATAACTTTCCATATCGAAAAACAAACGGTGATGATAAATTTCATTAGTCTGTATTTTGCTAAAAAAGATGTATAGGCCTACACAAAGCTGCTCTTTCTGTTCGTAAATGACGATCAATATTGACGAATAGCCAATAAATCTGGACCAAAAAACTCAGTCTCAATAATATTCCAATAATACTCTGAATAGTACTACAGAGCAACGTAGTCAAGCGTAGATTATTGATGAGAAAAGAATGCTGCACTGAAACGGCGTTCCACGGTTGAAAGAACAACGTTTGATCCACTGAAAAGCGGCACGAATCTGAATGCGATGCAATCGTTGTGTTGCTCTAATTACGATACAGAATTCATAAATAGTGACAACAATGTGTAGTGCGCAAACTGCACTTGTTTGATTAACTGTAGTCTTTTTGCAGGCTTGTTGTTTAACGAGTTGTGCAACTTAATGTTCGATTCGGTATAACTCGTTGTACACCGTGGGCCCGTGGTTAATAAAATTTATGTAAAAACTGTTTAGTTTATATACAGTGTAAAGATGACATCGTGGTTGTAGATATAAAAAAGCACTAATCACAATTCAAAAATTTAAACTATACCATTACACAGTCAGCAAAGTTCTTCTGACAATGGCTGGTCACCCTTACGACAGTGCTGCGCTACCGCGCAGCCTGTGATTACTTGTCGCCACAATGATGTCTATATCTTAACAAAATATTAGTCGATTAAATAATTTTTTCACTCCCACACTTTGCAAACAATTTGCGATAAAACACTGCTAAAGTTTCCAGTCTCCATCACACCGTAAAAGCGTTGCTACACTACCTTGTAAAACACGAATGTTTTAAACTAGCGCCACTCTCCAAATTTTGCAGCGTATTTAGTGTGAACACCATTACGTCGCTCGTGATGTAAAAAAAACGTTTTATTATTCTTGCTACGTTTTTACGTTTTTAACGTTTTTAAAAAAAATTTTTCAACGTTTTTTAAATTTTATTTGAAAACGTGCATTGAAAACCCCATCAAGCACTTCGTGAAGCACTTTTGAAACCATAGAAACGAATTAATAGGTCATAGTGATGGCAGTTTATTTAGTCCAAATATTTATGACCACACGGTTAAAAAAATTGCATAGGCCTACAGTTCTATTCTATCTATTTAGATTATAGTTCCAGGTATACTGCACCTACAACATTAGGCATTAGACAAGAAGTTGAACCAAAAAAAATATGGCCAACGTTTTTTATTCAGTGTTTTGATCGATTTTTAAATATTTTTTATTTGGAACGTTTTCACATCAATGATGTCACTAAACCAAATGAAAATAGCACCAATCATCACTCATCAGCGGTTTTGGGCAGCTGTTGCAGCCTTTGGTGCACGTTTTTTATGGACCACGGTGTAGATAATATGTTGTACGCTTTTGAGTTATTATGGATTTGGGGTAGGCCTACAACATATTCTATGACATGCTGTACAGCGAATCCTCAACAAATAAAATAAAGCAGAGCTTGAGCACAATTTACTATCTTTCACGTAATAAAGTTTTGCGTTAAGATATGCGAATTAAAAAATTCGACGAACTCGGACCTAAATAATACAGCAACAAACCCTTTCCGACCTTTTTGACGGTCACTTGAACGACAACGGCAGAAGAAATTAATGACGTACAACAAACGGATGGAAAGCAAGTGATAAATATTCATATAATTGTGAATATTTTAGAGTAATTTGGTGAAATGATGGGGCCATGCCGTCTGCGATACTTTTATGGATCTCTGTCAGGCTGTCAGGTTGATGCTACTTGACTCTAAAGCCTGCAGTTCTCACAGGACGAGATCTCCATTAGACCACTCTTTCATAAATAAGTCAACGTCGCAGACACCGGATTCGGCCTAATGCTGTTTGCTGATTTGCGAAGACTACCTTACTTGCTGAGGTTCACCTACCAATAGGCGAACTGCAGTGGATTCGTGGACATAACGAAACGTGTGTAAAATAAACTAGAAAGAGGAGATTTTGAAGTTATCATGGGCCTAAAGTACAAAACTTTGCAAGTCAAACATGCGAAAAACTTACGCATAATCAAGTTTCTGACTTAGAAAAAAACTTGGAAAAAACTTACGAAAATTCTAGGACGAGTCTGAAAAGGGTTAGTAAACTAAATCTACTTGTTATTAAAAAGACTCTACCGTAAATGACTCCACAGTGAAGCAGACGTATTGCCAGGTTTGTTGTAAAAAAAGGCAAAGGGAGCCATGCCCCAGCTGGGGCGCAGGCGGGGTACTCATCTCCCACTCAGGTTTGTTGGCCTCATATTTTCGGGATTTCTCAAGCGTCCTAACTATTTTTTCCCGTTGACGATTATCTTGTTTTTGTCTGTTTAATGGATATTAAACAAAACATAAAATCACTCTGCGTCCGTCTGTTTTTAGTCCCAATAAGAGCAAAAGGCTAAGTTGGTCTAAACACACAAGAGGCTAACAACTTGTTTCATCATTCGTGCCAGCGAACACGTGAACCCACGACGCAGGATGCGAATATACCACCGCTCTAATAAAACAGCCGTGTGTATGCCAAGGTATACATTTATACAGGTGTATGCCGGTAGACCAAAATAAACAATAAATAAATAATAAGTTCAATAATACAGGTAACTAAAACTTAACTAGAACTTAACAAAAATGTGAATACATGATGTCTATAGTCACAACTCAATTGATGCAACAAGCCAGCAGAGTTGACATAAAAAGTTGTCAGACTAGCTAAACTGTGAAAAAAATTTTCTTTCACGTCTAGAAATTGCATCGGCTACAGGTAAGCACTTGAACATAATCCATACATTTGTCAATAACGTCATCGGACCTAATTACTCAGCAATAAAATCTGCTATACTCACAAGTGCACTGCGTGAGCCAGAAGCCGTCGCAGACGCCCGAGAAAGCGGACACGGCGACGTAGACTCCGAACAGGTCGTCAGGTGGAATCCAGACGAGCAGAAAGACGAGAAGTCCCAGCTGAAGGACCGAGGCGACGCCGACGAGCGCCTCCCGAGACACTCGACGTCCCTCGGCGTGGTTTGACAGCAGGGTCGAGACGACGCTAGCGACACCGTACGCCAACATGTTGTAACCGACGTGCTTCACTCCAATCGTACACGTCAGGAACGACTATACACACGCGTACATATTATCAGCGGTCAGTCAGAAAAATGTAAGTAGGTACCGGGTGTTCCAAAAAAAGGGACCCCTGTTTTAATTTTGAGATAAATTCCAAAAATGTACACCAATTTTTATCGAAAATGGTGTAAGTTTGCGGAAGTTATTGCAAAATTAAAACAAGGGTCCCGTTGTTTGGAACACCCTGTACGTAAGTGAATCTCAGGCTGCATAAAACAAACGTAGATGCAAAACCAAAAAACCAAAAAACCAACACCAACACCAAAAAATAAAACATCCAAAAGCTAAACAAACTTAAACAGACAATGGTTAGCAAAACACTTTTAAAAACTAAAACCACAACTAAGTAGCTAAAACTAATGTCTGGAGTTTTTTTAGCGCCATGTAATAAAATTTTAGACAATGCTCATTGTGCCATTGAATTTTGTTGAAAACTCCAGGATAACATTATCAAAAACCTCAGATACGGTTACGGTATAACACTTGCTGAAAAACCATTAACGATGTACTTTCTTCAAAAATGCGCCAGTTTTACCAAAAGTTTAGAAACAAAAAACTAACTAAAAGAAAAACCGACATGTTTTGTCTGTATCCTCTGGCTTAACGCTTGATCCTGTCTATACTCGCGGTCCCTACGGCAAAATCGATCATCAAGTAAGTAAGTAAGAAAAGCGAAAGTCGTAAATAGTGGTTTTCTTTGAGCCAGTGTTTTTCTTTTCGGTTATTACATTGCGTCAACGTAGACTAGTTTCTGGCGACAATATAACCTTTGTGCGACTATCGGCGTCAAACAAAATATTATGTATACGGAGTTATTAGAATAAGTGTGATCAATTACTACTACGATATGCACAATTGCTTTAAAAAGAAAAAAAAGTAAAAAAAAAATAAAACGACAGAAAGAGAGTAAAAAAACTGAATATAAATAGGGTAGATAAACTCAACGAAGAATACAGGAATAGCTGCAGTAGGCCTATTTCAAGTTTTCAATCAAGTTTACGTCATTGGCTGACTGGCTGAGAACTAAAAACGTCAAAGTACAAAGATGTTACATCCTGGAGCTGCACATATTTCAGCGTCACGAACATATAGAGCGGCCACAGTTGTCTAGCAAACTGCTTTCTACTAGCCGAGTTTCTGTATAACCCAAAGTTAGTACTTTCACTTGTTCTGCAACACGTTGTTCGACAAATCCGAAACAAATCAAAGAAAGGGGAGTCTGGGCTTCAAAAAAACTGCTTTGGTGGCGCCGAGTTTCTGTATGGCAATCCATTGCCCGTGCTACAACAAACAACTGAACCACGCAGCTATACCACCGCCCAGCAGCCAGTTGACGTGCAGGGTTAGGAGGCTGAGTTTCTGTATAGCGGCGTGCAATGGAGCTCGCTCGGCACGCCGGCCAGACGCGTCTGATCTATCGTCCCCCAAGTCGCAATGTAGTTTGGCAAGATTTGCTGTCGGCGAGACCGGCCAGCAAACCGAAGTGCACTCTCAGCGCCGAGTTCGTAAAATATTTAACGGCCCCGTATGCGTTATTGTCGTCGTAAAGTTGTACGCTACCGACTTAGACGAGATAAATAGACGTTCTGGCAAGTCGGCGCGCCGGCAGGCTATAACACGCTCTTTCTGGTAACGCAATAAATGCTGCATTACTCTAGTAATAACAACAACAACAGTGTAGTAACAGTAGCCAGAAAATTAGTGCGCGAACAGCATACACCTCTACCGAAACCAGTGCTGCCATGCCGAATAGAATGACTGCAATAAAATCTGCTATATATAGGCCTATAATAAACATCCGTTTTTAAATTCATGGATCCAAAGTGGGATCTTAGCTGCCACGAAAATCTAATTACACGGTTGTTGGGTGACAGCCCAGCCGTTCCCAAAAATACATTAAAATCATGACTTTTGGAATAGTACCGGTAGTAAACGGGTAAGTAGCACAGCCTTCTTATTAACTTGTATATTACAATATTTCGATAAGCTACGCTTTAGTCTTTAATAAAACTTTGCATGTGTCACATCTCGAAACAAATTTCTGTCGTAAAATTCAACAGCACAACTGGACCCGCGGTACAGCAAGCAGACATAACACCGCTCTAATCCACCACGTTTGACCTTCACACACTAGCCCAGATTGTAAGCAAGTCAAGGCACGTACTAATTTCATTAAGTTAAATCATTACTTGAATGTAAATTACAATAAAAACATAAAATTTGTTTTTTTTTATGAATGAGACGATATTAAACGTCTTTGAAGCATACGCATAAGCTTGTACAGTATACAGCTAAATGGGCCCAGATCGTATTGTGCTGCAGATTACACACGGGAGCCATATAAACCACGTGCCGGTAGCCAGACGGTGCGAGGCAGCCAGAGAATTGAATTGATGTATTTGTACGTATAGAATAGATCGATACAACGTTGTTCGATCTAAAGCTGATAGAGACAGGATTGTCTCGTGCAAAGATCGAAAAGTTCAGCAAACAACATGATTATAGTGACGTAAATGAGCGACGAGTTTTAGAAATAAATGTGTGGGTGATCTCTCTTACCACTCGTTTCCCTCGCTATCTTCACCCGTTCCTCCACTTTCCCCCCGTTAGCTTTCCTTTTCCTTTCCTTCTTTTTGCTTCCTTTTCTGGTTTTCTTTTTTATAGATTATACATTCCAATATATCTCAGTTATACGCATAATGTCAGCCTAGCCTGCTTGCACGCAATAAAGTTGAACAAGACGCCGATACGTAGGACACAAATTGATTTATTTTACTGCTGCAAAAATCGTCAGGAATTGAAATGAACGCCTGAGCATTGGGCGTTGCTTTTGCAAGCGTTTTGTCGTGGGGACGATCGCTGGAATCGCCCCATGAATTGAGTCGGCGGCTGTAGCACTTGACGTGGTAAGCCCGGAGATAGCTGCCACAAGATTCACGGCCTAGACCAGGCTTAGCGACAGTAGCCATCTGCTCAGTGATCTAAACCGTTCTGATAGCAGTAAGTTTATTTCGCCAGATCAGCAGTATACTAAAATAAATGCTGAGAAAAAACAAATATAACGTCAAAAATATGACATCTGTAAATGCACGTGCACGCAACAATTATTCCAAACGTCCACTCGCTCTGAAGAAATCATACATGTGCGTAGGCCTAACGCACAGATACGGTTAATATCCAATAAACAGTCCAGTAGCGGCAGAGAGAGGAGGCCAAGATCAAAAAGAACATAAAAAGGAAGACTAACGAAAACTGAGGTGAAAGAAATGTCAACTCATAGTGTATCGCTGCAACACGACGTTTATTTTCAAACAGCAAAGTCCGGCCAAGATTAACGTCAGACGTCATTGGACAAACCAGATTTTATCGGCTTGGGGGCCGTCTTAAGCGCAAGGTCCAGTACTTCGACCAGTTGCAGCACTGTCGAAAAACAACATTTTTTACATTTAAGAGTGTTGCAGATTTGATATCGCCTTTCAATTTTTGTGCAATGGTATAACGTGTTGTATCATTTGTCGTAGACTTGTCGTACGGCAGGTTCTACAAATCAAATCAAGTGGAATGTGGGTGTCATTCGTCGTTGATCAGATGACGGACACGAAGCTATATCGTATACGATGACGTTCACAGATTGCTCCATTTGTCTTGCTAACGCTCTACGACGTTCGACTGCAGAATGCAGATTACTTCCGACCAGTCGCCTTTAACATCAAGACAAACGCCAACACTGGCACAGGCACAGCGATTCTTGGTAGTTTGGTCCATATCATTCTGTTACAAAATTTGCCAATAAGTTGGCGATTGGCGCATGCACAGAAATGCGAAGCTTATTAATCCTGTTAAAATGAGAACATCGGTTAACTTTTTAATGGTAATTGAATAAAGATAAAAATAATGAAGTAAAACTTGGACTTACAATTATTACGACACCTCCAAACGACATGCTTATCATTTATTATTTATTCTCACGGACTACAGTAAAGTGTAGCCAGCTGAAGAAGCATGGCGACATGTCATACGAGTGTGAGCTAGATTATTCATAAGCTCACGCGAGACTAAAAGTAACCCGGGAAGTTTAACCAGTAACATCAGTTAGTGTAGATACGCTTCATAGAAACGAGTTACTTCATTCGTGGGAAATCCATTCCATCTTGTATGCATTCTGATGTCCGTGTTATCAGACCCAAAAAAAGTAACACAGTAGCATAGCTTCAGAACTAGAAAGTCTAGGTCAACCAAAACTAGCATTCCCGTAAACTTTCCCAGGGCAAAAATAGGTTCTTGGCCGTTAATTCATCCGAATTGACCACTATGTTTAAAAATAGGGATAAGGTTAAGAATAGGGTTAGGGTTGGGGTTACGGTTAGGGTTAGGGTCAGGTTTAAAGTTATGGTCAGCGTTAGCGTTAACGATACTAATTCGGGTGCGGGTGAATTAGCGGACAAGTACCCCAAAATAACCCGTGCTAATTTTCTGTCGACAGGTCAAAGATCAAGGTTTAGGTCAATGTACATCAAAAAGCTCATGAGAACAACGGATATGAGCCCTATCGACAATCTCGGCTATCCACGATAGCCGCGGGCTGAGCTTAGAGTCCCAGGCAACAGACTATAGAATTTCAACGCTGAAATTGCCACAACCAGCTAAATTTTACAAGTGTAACGTTTATGGCGGGAAACACCGACGACAACGGGGATGCGGACGACCGCATATTGTGTTGCCACTGGCGCCGACATCGTTTTCTGCTATTTAGGGCTGCCGCGGGTACCCGGGTACCCGCATAGACTATTTAATTTAATTTACTTTTAATTAATATTAAATATTCCATTTATTTTACTAGCATTAGTTTTACATTTTTGAGAAATTATGTTGTTTTGTTTGATGTTATTGTAACTTTTAAGTTTCGAATTTTCGATTGGTGGTTGTCCCATCTCTAAATATTCGAGGACTCATGGTCCTAATTAGTAGGGCTGTACGAAAATCACGGTGCAAAGGTGTAAAAATCACGGCATACTTTTAGAAAAGTCGCAAAATTCACGGCGAATTCA
>Ga0209671_1000526_pt1 | contig 26051 bp, 23 predicted proteins | sample WorMetHERISLAND2_2_FD_187401 | JGI IMG/M metagenome (GOLD analysis project Ga0209671, IMG submission 187401) | Marine gutless worms symbiont microbial communities from Max Planck institute for Marine Microbiology, Germany - Olavius geniculatus... | ecosystem: Host-associated > Annelida >...
ACGAATGCCTGATGAAACAGATGCAAAACAGATCTTAACAGCTTCCCCCGCAGGAAACTGGACGAGACCACTGGGACGTCCTCGTATTACATGGATGAAAACCATTCAGCAGGATCTGAAATCCAGCAACCTCAATATGGACGATGCAGTTGACCTGGCTCAGAACCGTCCACTCTGGAGATTGATGTCTACGTTCGGCGCTACGCACTCTTAGTGGTGCTTGCCAGAAATGATGATGATGGGGGTAGTGACGACAGTAGGCCTATTGTTGTCAGCATCGTGACGAAGTTTGTTTGTTTATCTGTTTCTCCATCGCCACGATAACTCGTGAACTGCTGCACTTAGCTTGATGAAATTTTGCACGATCGTGTATCTTGACAACCACAAGAAACCTATTGAATTTTAAGGTCATGGGTCAAAGGTCAAGGTCAAGGTCACATGGATTGTTTGTGGTTTGTGAAACATGCTACGGTGGACAGTATTCAGACTTGAGCAAGGTTTGACAGTCCAGTTACTCATGTGGTCGTGGATAACTCAGGAAAAGTAGTCTGTCTAATTTAAACTGCAATTAGTCATACTGAGAGTGGCTGATGTTATGCGTACTGTGAAGATGAATGTGGTAATCGACTGTTGATGATTGCAGGCAGATCCGCGGTTCATGTGGAATGGCTTTGTTCTGCGTGAACTCGTGCAGCAGGCCGAACTCAGTCGTTTCTGCCTTCCCATCATGCATGGCTGTATCCTTTGTTCAGTTGCAGTGCTCCATGCGTGGCTGAGCTTGTCACTGCTTAATCTGCCTGTCTTTGTGTTTGTCAGTCAGGAAGTGAATAGAGTATCAGACTTGCAATCGTGAGGTCATAGGTTTGACTCTTGCGGTCGGGTGGCTATCAAGTGGTTACCACTTGAGTGGGTAACTGTCTGCGGAGAGGTAAACCGTCTAGATAATATAATTAACAGCAAGGTCAACTCAGCCTTCTATCCCTTCAGTGTATTTAAATTGTGTACCCACCTGTCTAGCTCTGGTTAAGGAAGGGCACGTTCACCTGTGTCGGGTGGCAGGTAACACTGTGATTTCATGTGGCATGTGATGCTCTGTAGCTCTGTAGTGGGTTTTCCATAAAGTGCTATACACGACCTTTGACCTTTGAATGTTAAGCACGCCATGCCACCACCCACACTATTATCTGTTCACACACAGTAGTGGTGGTCATTTTCTTGACGCATTGTCAGTTGTCTCAATCACCGACTGCACAATCAAAGGTCGCTCGTTTCGCTACACCCTCATATCTCGTCGGTCGTGCTATCGTGCCGGCACGCGCTATAACATTCGCGGAATTGATGATGATGGGCATGTTGCAAACTTTGTGGAGACTGAACAGATCGTTGAGTGTGGAAAATCTCGCTGTTCATACGTTCAGGTAATTCAACCGGTTTATTACATTATGTTTTACTGTATTTATCTGTTTTACTAGCACTCTTAGAACACTCGAATAATACATGAAATAACAAATCAGTGTTTCTTGTGATAGTTTTGTTTGTTCTTGTTGGTATTTTCAAAATATATTTTGGTGAAAGCTTATTCTTTATGTAGGCCTAGAGTTTTTTCTGTCAAAACATAACCAATCTGTTGTTGCTAGGTCTTTTTGTTTCGGAATTTTTGTGTGCATATTTCTGTCGATGTATGTTTCTTTCACTGTGTTTTAGTTACCGTAGTGTAGATGTTTTCATTGTTTATCAGTTGTAGCTTATTTTTCTTCAATTAGTAAGTGCATTGTGACCAGAAAGTGTTGGAAATTTGGTTAAATGATGGCTAATTAGGCTACTTATTTTGTCATGTGAAATGATAGTGATCACTCGGTTTGTTTAGTGTTGCTATGATATTGGTTATTTTGGCAGTGTGAACAGTATCCAGTCAGTGGATAACCCAATTTTGACTATGCGTCTAGTATTCCTTGAATAACCATGGAAGAATCGGAGTGTTAAACATAACGTTAACGTATCACTGTATTTGCATATCTGTATATTAGTTATGCATGTAAACTGTCTCCGCTGTGTGTAGTATTAATTAGTAATAGTAGTAACGTAAAAAAAAGTTCTTCCTGAGCCTTACGGCCCATAGGGCGGCGCCGATCTTCGTTTCCTAAGGCCCTCAGCCAAATACCAGCAACAGTAACAGTAGGTTATAAAAATGTTGTTTGGTTGCTGGTAGACAAGAGGTTCCGTTCCTCTGTTCTGGAGTCAGGCTCCAGACTTGAGTTACAAGCCTAAACCTGTCATCAGTACTTCAAAGGACCATGTAAGTGTACGTGCTTACTATTTGAGGGTTTTGTTTAGTTTTGTACACTGTGTCTCAAAAAAGCATCCCCGACTTTTTTGACTCTGACTTGAAAACAAATTAGTAGATTTTGATAATTTTTGGTAGGAATGTTCCAGACACAAATTGCCATCAAATGACAGTTCAGTTTCCCACCTCACTTAACGTATGCTTTTGCACTACCTAGGGAAAGCAGATCAAGCAAAATATGTGTTGAAATAAACAGAAAACCTGAGAAAAACATCCCCAACATTATCGATTGTAACTTGAACAAAGATTAGCAGATTTTAATAATTTTTGGCAAAAGTATTTCTGACACAACTGGCTATTTAATAAGTGTTTTAGTTTCCACCTCGCCCAATGTCTGCTTTTGCACTACCTGGGGAAAGAAGACCAAGCATAACACGTGTTAAAATGAAGGAAAATGTAGATAAATTCCATCTATCCTAATCTGTGGGCCCCAACAGCTGGTCTATTACAATTTTTGACTGTCATGCAGCAGTGTGTCTACCAGATGAAGTTTAGGAATGTTTATGAAGTCAAGAAGCAACTGGTACAGCTTGGATTGGTCTGGAGCAGAACTTTATCGATACTACTGTCAATGAATGGAGAATGCGTCTTCTTGCCTGTGTTCGCATAGTGGGCCAACACTTCAAGCAATTTTACTACAACTGAATAAAATGTGAGCCAAAGTGTCAGAAATGTGAACAAAATGTGTTTTTACGCTTAATTAAGCAATCATATCGTATTGGATAACAAAGTGATATTTCGCTGGTTGTGTTTTCCCCAGGTAGTGCAGAAACAAATGTTGGGTGAGGTGGGAAACTGAATGGCCATTTGATAGCAAGTTGTGTCAAAAATGTTTGTACCAACAATTATCAAAATCTCTTAGTTGCTGATGGTGCGCGTTGCATGATACTTTTCTTCGACATCTAATGTCTCTGTTTTCCAACAGATGGCATTTTGAGATTAATGACTGTCCTTAGAATAGCAGGGAAGATTATTAGAACTGCCATTAATATTACATATGCACAATTATAACGGAAGATTTCTTACTATTTTTGGGTTTTGCATTTTTCTGTAAAGGTTAAACTATTGGTTCCATTTTACTGTAAAGGTTAAGCTTTTTGTTTATGTGTGTACATTGCCTGGAAAGGCTGTCCCCAAAATGACCTATTCTGTGTCGGGTGGGACGTTAAACCCTACTCATTCACTCAGTCGACATTTAGCATCTAGTATAAGCCGACATAATACTATTTTGCTGCATAGTTTTATCTTTTTTTAGCACCATACATACACCATATGTATGCTCATTGGTTGTTGTGTTTTTTTCATCCAGTTGGATGCATTCCGCCGACATTTTTCGGCACAGTTGTATCATTACCCGGGCCGGCATGTGCTCATCAATCTCGTAAGCTGTTATGTTCGCTTTGATGTTAAATATATTAGTGTCAGTACAACAACAGCATAAGACTTATGCTAGCTATTACACATCTGTATCATGGATAAGACTATTTTTTAAAATAGTTTTGACAGAAATACAGCTGTCACTTGCGTTTTGTGTGAAGAATGTTTCCATATGTGGCTAAGAAAGATAATCAGTAGTGATTTTATACACAAGACAATATGTGTGTCGCAACAAATGTGAACCACATTTAGTTGGTTTTTGTTTTTTAGAGTTAATCTAGGTAAGGCCAGCTGTCAGAGGTGAACTTATTTCGGAATTGTTGTCGCAGTGCTAGTTTCTTAATAAATATTGTTAGCAACTAGAGGTAGTTGGAGAACATGAACCTTTACCAAGACTGCTTGATTCTAGATTTCGAGTAACCTGGCTTTGGATCATAATCTGGATTGCCACCAGAATATAACTATCTGTTCCTTGGGCTGCACGTTATCCTTTGGAATTTTCATTAGAAGTTGTTCATAACAGTTTGAGTTATCTTTCATGCTGAAAAATGAATTGACTTGGCTAAAACATGCTTCTTTCTTTTTTTGATTGATCTAACGTATGATGTTGTAATGCCATGCTTTTAATATCACGATATTGTTTATTATCCTATTGTTCTCACGTGTAATTTGAATCAGTTGGATCAGAAGGGATCGGAACTGCGGCTTGTTGATAGTTTTGGTCAGATGGTGAACAGTGCTTCTATGAATCAGCTCAGGCAAGTGGCTTGTCTTTTCTGCTTCAGTCACTTATAGTAACTCTCTCTCTCTTGAGCATGCTTTTATTATGCGGAGTGCATCTTGCACGGCAAGCAATTTCACCAATAGCTACTCTAGTGTGGTTTGTCATCTGTTTGTCGTCAGAGCATAGTTGACAGATTTGCATGCCATTTGGCAGACTTCTGCATTTGGGATGTCAAGAGACATGTTGTGCTAGATGGCATTCTCTGATTCCTCAGGGAAAGGTAGATTTCGGGGTTGAAGACCTCCAGCCAAAACTTGCACTTGTCTTTTTATGATTTGCAGGGGGCAGCTTCGATGTGATTTCTTGTTTCACTAAAGTACCAATGATCACTTTTAGTTTAATTTTACGGAATAACAAAGGAGTCAGATGGAAGTGATTTTTAATTTTGTTGTTTTGTAGAGATTGCATCTTTGGCTGGTGAATCTCAGAGTACTTATGGCTGTTAGGGTTTCTTACTTACTTAGTTTTGTGTCTTCTTTATACAGAGAACTTGTTTAAAAAATTTTTGCATGCTAGAAAATTGTGAAGCAAATATAGCCTAGAAATTGACTGCAGGTGTTTATTTTGTGAAGTTTGGCATTCATTGTTCATTAGAAAGAGAGAAGGAGGCTGGAAGAAAATATGTGCGAGACCGGAAAAAAAAAATTTATTTGAGTGTAGACAGAAAACTGCACATGATGCAGAATACAGTGTATAGTGCAAAAAAATGAATAGTAAATAATGAAGTGATAAATATCGTTTTTAAATGTCAGATATCAGTAGTTGTTTATACCTGGTAATTATTTGCTCGGAGTAGAAAAATGTTGGACCTACCAATCTTTCGATTTTTGTCGCAGTGTTCATATTCCTTTGGATCATGTAAGTGATAAAGTGATGCATGTCTGCTGGATGGCGGTTTCAGTTCTATCTCTGTCTTTATGTCATGGAAATGTTTGTTGTAAAATATAATACATGGTGCTGCAATGTCAGCATATGTGTCCTACGTGTTTTCCGTTTTAGGGAGCAGGGTGCAGTTTCATTTTGAATCCCCAATTTACTTTATCTGTTTAGCTGTTGGTCCTCTGACACCCCTCAGCGTGCGAGTGAGTGAGTGAGTATGCGTACTTATATCCGGCGCACTTAAGTAAAAAGTCACAATGCGCTGCAGCCTGAACGAACAGATTCGCCTTAAATAGCCGCCTATAATGTTCAAAAGTAATGTCTTTCCGTCGGATCTCAATCGGCAGGCTGTTCCATAGCCACGGTCCAGCTGCCGTGAGGCTCCTGTCGCCGATCTGTGACTGTGTCCACGGCACGGTACACGTGTGAACGTCATGTGTACTGTAGATATGAGCCATTTGATTTTCACAAAGAATGCAAGGCGATGAAGTGGTATCGACTTTCTCTGTTGATGGACCGAATTGCATCTGAGGAGCAACAGTTCGGGTAAGTGGGTGACTTGGCTTAAAATTATTAGAATTATTTAAGCAGATATTTAGGACGTTTTTTCGGTCTGGTATTTTTTCCCATTGTTGTCCAACCACTGGCATGAAAGCACTCCACTGCAGGCTGAATTATTAATTATCTAATTATCTGCAACTATTGAGATTTACTTTCTATCTTATGAATTTAATTTATTACTGGCAGTTATATAGTGGGCATGATGGAGAGAGTTGTTTCATTTGTTGATTTGAAGACTATCTTGTTTGGTACGCATCATCAAGCCAGTAATATTGATATTACGAATGATAATACAGATGACAGTCATTATGGTGCCATTACCATGACACAGGTATTGCAGGAGTTTGCCCAGCTCATGTGATGAATGCAGCACGTATGCGGATCAAGCCAATCAGCTTGAGCCACAGATCCACCGGTAGCTTTTCACATGCAGGTGGTGGTAGGTTGGTGGTGTGGCATAGCAGTAACTCGTTGAGTCAAATCAACAAAGTTACTCTATGGTGGGCTCGGTTAGTACGTATATGTGTAACTGTGGCAGGTAAACCATCTTGGTACGGAGCCAGCCAGCTAGGTCGACTCAGCCTTTTACTTTCTGTGTGATGGTAGAATGAGTATCAGCTTTTGAGCAGAGTAATAATGGCGATGATGAGTGTAGTACTGTAGCTGCTGCCTATAGGCGGATCTGAGGTACAGGTCGATTGGCCTGGTCTAAAAGTCAACGGCCGCTTGACGTGCTCATGCTGGTCTCGTCAAAATGAACCAGGGCGAACTTTTGCAGTGGCAGTTAACACCTGCTACAAGACAGCACCATAAATATTGTCGTAGCTGTTATTATTAGTGTTGTTATTATGGAAATACACAATGTTAAGACTGAGAATGAAATGTACCACTTGCATGTTGCATCACTGTGTACTGTGTTTGTCTGTGTAGTTACTTCATGAGTCAAGACACCTCGGTGAAGTCACAGCAGAGTGGCGTGTTCAGAACAAACTGTGCTGACTCTCTCGACCGTACAAACGTTGTGCAGTCCATGCTGGCTAGCAGAGTTCTGCACCGCAATTTTGTTGTTAGTTTTCACTCATACTTTCTATCGATCTGTGGTATGAGCAGCTTTCACGTGAAATTTTTTGTGCTCATTCACAAACTTATTCAAGATGGCCACCGGTTCTTTAAAGTTCTTGAAAAAATTTTTTTGCTTTTTCCAGTACTGGAGATTCCTTGAAATATTTTTGGTTGAAAGTTTGGGAATTTGATGTCAGAGGGTCTTGAAAGTTTGTGATTTCAGTTGTTTATAATCATTGTGATGGCGATGTGAAAATCTTTCATATGATGCCAGAAGTGTCTAACGTGACATGATAAGATATCGTGGGAATGTGTCAGGAAAAGGTACTAGAAAGTTCTTAAAAAGTTTAAGAATTTTTGTTGCCAAATGCTGCGGCCACCTGGTTCATTGGACATTGAACTTAAAAGTTTAGTACCATATGGTCATTTTATGGATTTTGTGGCTTACATTCTTAAATAGATTATGAATTAAACTGAAGTTTTTGTGTTTAAAACTTTAAATGAAATTTGTTTTACAAATAATCTGGAACTCGGGAGCCTATAGACTTCGCCTACCCTGCCTACAGTACTGTGTTGCTGCACCTCTTTTCAGTAAATGAGTTCTTATTTTTGTGCGAGCATTTATGTACACTAAGCATTGTATGTTTTTTTGTCAAATTAAACATTCACGCTCGCCTTTTTGATTAACCCGTTCATTACTACTGATTTACTTTTAGGTTTGGGCATACCTCTGATGGGAGTTGTTGCAGTACTTTTTTTAACTAGAAAAGCAGTCATAGTCCGCAGGTACCTCCGCCAAGGCAAAGCTATTCACCAAGTGGCATCACCATCTTCGCTTTGCCAGCGGTTCCCTTATGCCTCCTTTAAAGCAATGGTAACGAAAATTTCAAAGTGATCCAGGATTTCTGCCGGATCACGCCCAAAATTGAATCACTGGTAGTTTATGCCATGCCCGACATACCCTCAAAATTTCAGAAAGATCCGTCCATAACTTTTTGAGTTATCTTGTACACACACAGACAAACAAACAAAGTCCGGCAAAAACATTACCTCCTTGGCAGAGGTAATAAGAATGTTTTGTTCTGGTTCGCTCAACCTGCAACGTCAAAGGATTGTTCGAAGTAAAGTCACATATATCTGTAGTGTTGGCTAGTTCATCTTAGTTTGCTTCAGTCTATCTCACATTCCACTTTTGTTAGCAAAGTCTCATTGCCATGACAGCCTCTGGCACAATTTTTTTTAGCTTTTTAGTTTTGTTAAAAAAATCACTTTTAGTATGTTTCCTACTTCTGCACTTGTAGCATTCATTTATGTGTATTTGATGCATATTTTGCCGTTTTTTTGCCAGATTGTATGTAGCTATTGTACATGGATTTTGTTTGGCATGACACTAGTTTTTCAGCAGTTGTTTTTTGTGTGTGCAGAAACTTGGAATTCTTGATGAGAATGAACGCGTTGAAGACCAGACACTGTTTGACAGCGTATTCAAAAATAGTGAGTCTATAGTACTGTGACTGCTTTGATGAATACTTGAATTGTCATATCTGTTCTCTGCTCAAGCAGTTAGTTGGTTAAAAAATTTTTAAGTTATTACCATTTGACCTTTTGCATGGTCTGAATTCAGTACTTTTTACCAGTTGGTTGTGCTCCTGTCATGACTTACGGCAAAATCATAAGCATTGATGACAACCGAATGCTGTGGAGACTATAACAAATAATTTATGAAGATAAAATCACTAACAAAGAAATTTCAGTACGAACAAAGATGCCGCTTTTCTGCTATTAATTTGGCCGAACATATTCAATAAAATACTCCAGTGTAATCTTGGTATTATTAGGATGCAGCTCCATGGCTCACTGGTTATTGGTTAAATTGATGGACCATGGCTATTGTATGTTGTATTTTTGTGGAGAATTGCGTGGGTCATTTGTGGCATTGGGAAGGTCTAGCGGCTGAGATTTCTACAGAAAAACTGTATTATTTTGTTCGCGTGTGCTTCGTGTTAAAACAAGTTGGCTTGGTGGTGTGGCGTAGTTGGTAACGCGTTTCAGCTGAAACAAAGTTACTCTACGCCGGGCCCGGTTAGTACTGCAAGCTGCACATGGTGGCCATGCGGCAGGCGGCTCTGGTTAGTGACGAAAGCGCATTAGAGGCGTGCGCATGCTCACGACAATGCGCTATATAAATTGACGACCTTTACCTTTATCAATGTGCACTTGACGGAGTTTATTCATTATGTTTCTGTTGCAGCATGGGCAGATAATGCGGATGTCTGTTCTAAGCAGTATGCCGGCACCGGGGCTCTAAAGACTGACTTTACCCGGTAGAAAATTGTTGCTTTTTCCCATTTGTTACCACTTGTTACACGTCAGTTTTATGACATTGTTATATTATGTGATACTGGCTTGTAAATTTGGCCGGCAACCAGCATCATCTTATTCTTGCTCTAATTTCTTCTGTCATTAGAATAAGGTATGACAGACTTGCAGGAATTTGCAGTTTTTTTTTAAAATGATTTTTTGCGTACAACATTTTTGTTCTTAATTGTACAATAATTAAATGCTGGTTTGACAGCATTAGATCTTGAATGAGTGCTGTCTATCATATTTCTTTCTCAGTAACATTTTATCAGTTCAAGCATGTGCACATTTAGTTTTGTTACGCTCAATAACAGAATTCTTTGCGCGTCTTAGCCGTGGCCTGGGCGTCTGTCTGTCCATTTATCTGTCTCTCTGTCACATTGAGGTAATGTGTCAGAATGACGCAAGCTAGGATCACGAGATCTTCACTGTGGGCTGCTCGAAGGACTCTAGTTTATCATGACAAGATGACAAAAGTGATTATTTTACTGCAATTATCTCGTGTAGCGTGAAAGCGGTTGCAGATAGGCACAGACGTGCTGCTTATTATAACAAGCAATGGTGACAAGTTTTTTTACTGGTGTCAACGTCGGTGATTTTGAATGACCTTGAATCCTCAAAATAGGGGTTTTAGTGAATTTTTTTGTGATTTCCGGCTGTGACACACATTTTAAGAGTGAATTGCGCTGAAATGGCTGGAGATGGACCTGGACAACCTGCCCATGACGTTTTTAGCATAGAATGTACATTTTTTAGAATCTAAATTTCGATCTCTTAAATTCAAGTAGTCTTCCGTATGGAGGCCTCAAATGTAAGTACTATTTCAAGTTGCATTAATATCTTATTGCTGTAGGCCTACACTGATTGCCAACAGGGCAGGACTGCTGTTATCGCACGTCACGTGAGCTTTGCTCAAATTACTTGTTTCTAGTTGTGAACATATTACCTACATATTACGCAGTGAATTCTTATAGGTATTGTTCACTTACTAATGAAGAAGAATTACTGATGTTGAATAAATATTGTGCAAAAAAACAGCACCGGCAAGAGAACGATGCTTGGTCTGCTGCGTGACGGATGGAACTCAATTTTTCGCTATTTTCTGAACAACTTCTACGATGGCTTTAGACAGGTAACTTGCGTTCTTGGCCACTTTTATTAGCACTGCTTTATGTAGCATTGATTTGTATAATCATACAGTTCTGAGTGTAAAAAGCCACACATTTGTTTTGTTAAAGAAGTCTGCTTGTTTGGAGTAGGTCGGGGTCCCTGGCGAAGAACCATTTTCACAGGCCAGGTACCCTTTTCACTGTCTATCCAACAGTTTCAAGCTCAGAAAATCATCGGCAGAACATATAGCATTGAAAAACTGAGCAGTAAAATAATTAAAATGATTAATAAATTAACTCAATTCATCAGATTACTCCCTTTAATTTGTATAACATATTAGTTACCGTATCAACTTATCCATTTATTTTTCAAACATAAATTGGAATAATTATAGTTGTTGTTTTGCAGAAATTGCATCAAGAAGTCATTTGCTGTCGATTGTAGGATTCGATGGATCTCTTCCTCGGCAACTACGAAGTGGAGGCATCGGAAGACTTGACAAAACCATCACAGCTTCGACAGCTTCGCAACTGGAAGTTCTATGCCGTACGTTGACGTTTAGACTTGTTTTATAAACCTATCGGTTCACAGCGAGTTTGCCGTACACACATGCACACCCACAGCCATTTTAACTATCATTTTTCAGGTGTCTGGGATGAATCAGCGGTTTCCAAAGGTGTACAAAAGATAGTTGGAGTTCTGATGTGTTCTGTTTTCATACAGAATTGCAGAAATGTATTCCAAGTAATTTATTCCGTAATTTACAGTGTTTGTTTGAAGTACTTATTACTGTGTATGGCTGTAATCACATGCAATCTCAGATTGCACGTTTTGTCATAGGATAATGTCCTGCACTCTTATACTGGAAAATTTTGTGACCCACTGTGTATGCTATACGTTCTATACCCCAGTCAACCACAGGTAACTTGTGCACACATATTGCTTTTGGTTTTTTAACCGCTTGATTTACTGCAGGATACATTTTTGTGTATAGAGAAGAAAGCTGAAATTTGAACGTGTACATTTGTGCAAACTTATGGAAAATGTCATTCTTGATACAGGGCTTAATTTATTCTATATCTACACTTTTTATGTAAAAATGTATAATTTGTTTCAAAAGGGCATCTCAGTCAGGGTTATTTACTTCTTAATATTCTGTCAACATGTGTTCTGTTCTGTGCTCTATGAACGTTGTTGATAAGTAAATTGATTTGTTTATTTATTTGTGTTGTGAATGTTGTGTGACAGTTGCCGGCTGTGTTCATGGTCGCATTTTCCATGTGTATCATCAGCATTCTTATTCCCGACGGTAACAATTATGTTTTAATGACTAACTTAAATAACAGAATTGCAGTAATAGCATTATTATAATTTCTGCATTTTGTAAAATGAAATTTGGTTTCAGTATCTCAGAGCTGTGGAGCATCACTTGCCATATGGGATCACATCTGTCACCTGTGTGGAATAATTGTGAATGTCAAAATACAAATTACGGTGCACAGCAACAAATAGTACTCTTAGTGTGCATGAAATATTTGTCATTAGATGACTAGAATTATTATTTGTATTATTTAACCTGTGAAAGGTAAAATTGTAATTAATTTTTGTTATTCTGAAATCCAGGAATTGCTTCGCCGCCAATCCTAGGATTCTTGATTGGCGAAAACGGCCAGGATCTTGTATCTCTAGTTGTGGATTTGTGCTGAAACTGCTATGCAGAGCACCTGAGTGAGCAGCTGATGTATGTCTTGTTCTGGGGCTCGGCGAGCATCATCTCTCTGAGCTCCATCTACTACTATGGCGACGTCTTCGTCAACAGACCCAAACTCGTGCCGGAGAAACTGAAGAGCGAATGATATGAGCTGGGCCTAGGCAGTAGCAGTAGTCGCGACATGTTCATTGTCTAACTGATCCCCTGTGCAAGGCTGGGTTAAGTCTATGAGGGGCCCTAGGCCCAGATATTTTGTTTTTCTCCCCCCCCCCATGAAACATACAGTACAATTTGCAGTAAACCGTTCGTCATTCGAGCATTCACCAAATAGCAAACGTTGAAAAATGACAGTCATTGTGTGTAACCCTTCAAATCCAGCTGGGTGGTCTGTTGGAGCACTGTTAGCTCTCCCAGCAAGGTCTGCAGCAGAGCCGCAGTCGAAATCGAATTAGTTACATTCTGTTGTTAATATGCAACATCTGGTAGCAACAGTTGTGACTATTTTTCTCAAAATCAACTGACCAAATTTTATGCAGTTTAACATGGGCCCCTAAACTGCAGGGCCCTAGGCCATAGTCTAGTTGATCTGTGCTTTAATCCAGCTTTGCCCCTATAGCTTCCCACATTCGATAGCATTCCATGTTAAGATCGGCTGTCGACTAATTGATAGTACTAACCACTTTGACGTTTACAAACTACAGATTTTTTACATTGGTACTTGGGTCTGTAGCTGTGCTTTAAAAAATTGGTTATTTGATATTTCGAATCATTTGCCGAAATATTGCCAATTTTCAGTTAGGCAGTCGATTGCATCCATTATGGTAGACTGTGAGTGCTTGGCGTGTAGTGGAATTAACCAAAACTGCTATAAGAAAATTAGTAAGCAAGGTATGCACTCCTTACTTCTTAACTACGGTAGTTACTTTTCGATACAAGGTTTGTTGATTCCATTTTGCGCTGTATGTTGAGTCAACTCATTGTGGCATATGATTCATTGTTGCTGTGTTATGGCTCGTTCTGACTCGGTTGTGAAGGTAAAAAAAACTGTCGGTCATTATGGACACTTTGAAAATTTAGTCATACATCTAACACTTGATGTAATTTTTTGTTTTGTCTCTGCATATTTATAGACTGCTAATTTCTCTGCAATGTTGACAGTGTGTAAAATATAGTTAGTTTATTGCTAAGTAATTCACTGACCCAAATGCATTTGTGTTGAAAAGCCAAACTGTGGCATATCTACACCGTGTCCAGAAAAAAAAACATCCCGAACATTATCGACTCTCACTTGAAGAAGGGTTGACCGATTTTAATAATTTTTGGCACGAATATTTCTGGCACAATTTGCCATTAAATGGCAGGCCATTTTATTACCTCACCAAATGTCTGGTTCTGCACTACCTGGGGAAAACTGAACCAACAAAATATGCGTTGAAATGAACAAAAATACATCAAAAAACATAGCCAACATTATCAATTGTAACTTGAAGAAGTACTAATAGATTTTAATAATTTTTGGTGCAAACATTTTTGACACAACTGCCCATCAAACGACCGTTCTAGTTCCTACCTCATTTAGTGTCTGCTTCCGCACTACTTGGGAAAATCAAAACAAGTGACACGCATGTTGGCATGAACAAAAAACTTCAATATATTTCACATCTTCGGACCTGTGTCCCCTAACAGCCAGTCAATTACACTGTTTGCAGCAGCGTGTTTACCAGATGACCTTCAGGAATGTTGATGAATTCAAAAAGTGATTGGTGAAGACTGGATTGTTCTGGAGCAGAACATCATTGACACTGCTGTCAACGACAGGAGAAACCATCTCTGTGCCTGTGGTTGCGTAATGAGCTGACACTTTGAACATTTCTTACTGTAGGCAGTTGAAAAACAGACAATTAAATGAACTATCAGCCCAAGTGAGAGAAATGTGTTTTATGTCTTATTTTGATTAAGTAATAATGCTCCTTTAGACAAAAATACAATATTTTGTTGGTTCTGTTTTCCACATGTAGTGCAGAAGCAGACATTGGGTGCAGTGGGAAGTTAAACGGTCATTTGATGGCCAGTTGTATCAGAAATATTCTGATCGAAAATTACTAAAATATGATAATTTTTCTTTAAACTACAATCAGAAATGTCCAGGATGTTTTTTTCGGACACGGTGTATTTCTTAATTGGTTGCATTGTCTGTTGTGATTTGTAGTATGGTTCATCGCAAATTTTTTTGCTATAACATAGGAGAGTTTTATATTTCAGTTGTTTAGCAGTGAATACATGTGAATATGATGAACATGTATTCGTGTTTGTGAACAGTTTTTTTGTCAAATTCACTATCCAGACTGACTCTTTTTTTCTAGAACTGTAGTTGTGTTCACTGTTCATTCTGTAAAATGAGTTGATTGGTTTGTTTAGACTATCTTCTGTCTCGAAAAATGTCACCCTTCTTCTTTCTATGATATCTTTGTCATAATTTATCCCATTTTGATAATTTCAGACAGAAACATACTCCAGGAAATTTGTAAGAAACACATATACACAATCCATTTCACATCTGTTTTATGTGTTTATACTCTATCTTGTAAAGACTATAATGACACATAAAAACACACACTGCGACGTTTGCTGCTTCCCATTCATCTTGTCATCGAACCGGAGTCTCGCAACATTCATTTAAGATTCCGACATTGCAGTTTTTATCAGGAACCTCTACGGGCTGTGCATTCATGTTTGTTTCAATTTTTAACTAAAAAATTTATTTTTTAATGTACATAACTTTTCTATCAAAATGCAAACTTCAGTGATGCCTGATCGCTGCATGATCTCGTCTGGTCTGCATCAGCATGTCATCAATGAGGCAGTCGACCATGTGGCATGGACGGCTGCACACCTGCGTGAGAACTGATAGACGAGACTTCAAACACTTGCTCTGATAATATGAACGTTACTTGATACTTATCTGATGTGACAATTTGACTTATACGTAGGCCCACTCTTTGTGGTAGAAATTGTTGCTAGATTTTACAAGGTACTGAGCGAACACGTGAAACGAGATGTGTTGAGCTGTGCATTTATGTTTGTTTCAAATTTCCCAGTGTATGTTTCTGCCAAGAATTGGCAAAATTGGATAACATCATTCTGACGTAAGTTATGACAAACATAAAAAGGGTGACATTTTTTCTGAGATACATTGTAGAATGTGATTCGTGTTATGGAATTTAGAATGGCTACACTAACTCCAAGTAATTACAGAATAGTGAAAGGGACATTTTGTGCTTCGATTGACCGCTTAGCTTGCAATCTGTGCTATATCTGATTCTCGGATGATTTGATTGTTGTTTTTCATACTGTATTCTGATTGATAGAATTAACGTCGATGGATATTAATAATGGTCACGTTGTTGACTGAATTAGTTAGTGATGTTGTATATAAAAAATCTTTCACCCTTGTTCTTTTGTAGCTTACAATATGTCGTTTTTGATGCGCTGAGACTTGAGCGAATGAGATTACACTGGCCTACAGTTGAAGTGTTTTCTTAGTTATACGCTACATCTGTCTGTTGATACCACCATTGCATTACCATGACTGTGCAATACAGCACGATTGAGAAAGCTTAGGCACACACGTCACATGTGACACTTTTATCATTATTTTCTCATAAAAAGGTACCACATTTCTAACACTGCTGAAAACCAAATCAGTCAATCAAGATTCAATAAGCAACCACTGCGGTCTAGAAAGTAACACAAAGTGACCAGTGTGTTTACGAGCTTAGAGAGTGAAAAAATAGCATGAAATGAATAAAAAGAGGACTAACAAGAAGCCCAGTTGTTGCTAGGGTGCACCTGAAAACCTGCAAATGTGAACAATTTCTCACCGACTTACATAACTTGCGAACAAACTTCTTGCCACGCCATCAAAATATTGCTATTTGCTAGCAAACAATTTGCAACAAAGTACTTGGGTGCAGTTAGTACCCCCATTTGGGTTATGAGGACTTGTAAGGCTTGGTACCATAGGGTACCCGTCGGACAACCCTATTTGCTTGTTCTGACAGTTTTACGGTTAGACATACCGTTTAGCCGCAGTGTATGCGTTGCAGACAACATACATGTAGACAGGACCTGTAGCCAAGGCGCGACCGCTTGTTCGGTCGGCCAAAAAGTCAGTCTAATAACGCTCGCTGGAGCAATAATTTTGATTGGACATGATTGAAGTTGAGACTACGACCACAGTACTACGACTCTACGAGTTCATATTTTGTACACCGTCTCCGTTACGTTACGTCTCCAGTTTCTTGTTTACATATGACGTAATATTTACGTCAGAACTGGATTTATAGAAAAAGTTGGATAGTAAAGCGACGTGTGACACAGTGTAGTATTAAGCGTGTCAAGAAACAACACATCTGGTATACAGTATTTTAGACCGAGCTGTTCTTCACGAAGCGTATCTATACTCTCAGCAATAAGAAAGCGGCATGTCTGTGAGCCCGGCGACGCCGAAGACGTCGGCGAAGGCACCCGGCAGTCGTCTTGGGTCGCTCGGCAAAGACGCGGCCCGTGGAGGACCTAAGCCGAGCGTAGTACGCCAGTCTGGCGCCGGTTCGCTGCTGCAACGCCCGACGGAAGCGTCGGTGGCTTCGTCACACGGTAGCGTGCTGGGAAAGAAGCCGCAGCCGCGGAAAGAACTGTCGTTCAAACAGCAGCTGCTGAAAAAGACGCTGAAGGAAAGCGAATTGCGTCCGAGCGGAGTGTTGGCGTTGCACATCAAGCAGGGACACTTCCACGACATCGACTCCGGCGGTATGTTGTCACCACGTATATTGGCCTATGTGCGGACTGCTTCATTTTTCGCCCAGTTCGATCCATTTATCACAGGTGTTCAGAAGGCCTAATGCCTTCTGGTTGGACGGAGCGGCGACCCAGCGGGTATTTTTATTTGTTCCCTGACTATGTCTAGTGTTTGGAATGATAAACGTGGATGTGGTCTATCAAAATGTGGTCGGTGCACAACATTACTCAACTCTGAGTATTTGTGCATTATTGGAAAAAAAAGAAGAAAAAGAAGAGACTGTGTGTTTAATGTTTGTGTCCTCAGTCGAATAATGTAGCTTTAATTGTCTTGGTATTTGTTAGGCCTACAATACAAAGTTTATGGTTTTGATCTTGGTTAGTTGGATACTATAGATTTTTGTCATAATTACTGATCAGTAGAAAATAGTAAGATATAGGGCCTCGTTGGTTTTCAATCTGTGCGTATAGGTCTAACATTGCAAGCGGCGGCGTCGTGGGTTGGAAAAGTAGGCGGAACAGGAAGTTGCAATTTTTGCGACAGGCACTGCAGATTTTTGACAGAATTCAGACCAACAACTGCAAATTTCCGACAAGGTGCTCAAAATTTTAATTTGAGCATTTTCCCAAAATGGAGGTTTTTGCATTTTTGGACGAAAATTGTCCGACGAGAAGGAGATTTTTCGACAATTTTCCGACAGTCCAAGATTTAAGGAGAGGGAAATTGATCCAGTTTATTGCTCCCCTCCGCCCTGCACGATGCCACTCGGCCACTGGTTGGTATTGTGTGGCTGTGAAGGTCATCTGTTCGACTGGAGCGAGAGCGTTGCGGTCTATCTGCGCCTGCACTCGTCATCACAGTGCAAGCTCAGCGGCATGTTTGTCAACCTCATACCTCCGGTCACCGTCACGTTCGACGAGCTGTTCCACTTCGACTTCGCCGTCAAGCCGCGACGTCAGAACATGTACTACTTCCTGCGCATCGAACTCATCGCGTTCGACCTCGAACATCCACAGGTCTCGTCTCAGCTGTCAACTTACGTGGGGCACGAAAACGTAGGACACACCCTCGATCATTACAATGCAGTAACACGGCCGTAGCATCCGGAATCTGCTGGACCAATGTTTGGCTGCATATATAAATTTTCCTCAGCTACATTTGACCTTCGAAGCGAAATATTGGTGCCAGTGTTTTTTTGTGAGAATTTGTCTTCATAGTGCAAGATAATCTTCAGCTTCTGATTCCCCACCAGGGCTCTGCCCCTTGACCTTGCCCAGACGCCCAAGTTGCACAGGTTCGTGCTTCCCGCGCTGAGCGTTCGCTATAAAAGCCGGACTAGTCTAAACATACGAGTACGCGCTGCTTCATGCTTGCTTGCAAAGTAGTGTGTTATGTTGAACACTTGTTAAAACGCAGATAGTCAAAACGCTGTGGATTTGTTTTACTGGGCTTTACATCATTGGTATCTAGCCCTATAACTTGTGGTTTGGTTGTACACAGGGACGTCATGCTGTTAAAATATTGGGGGGAGGACTCAGGAAATGTCCCATCCCGACGATGGAGGGCGAAGCGGCGAGGAGTTGGTGATGAAGGAGAGGCGCCAAAGTCCCTCCCCAGTATGGGGTCTGAAGCAATACCCTAGAAAAATTGCACATTTTTATACACTTGGGGAGAGCGGGGTAGATACCCGACTGCACAACGTGTTACGTGCGCAAATTTTTTTATATACAGAAGTAATTTTTCGTCTTATTGTGCCGGGGCCCCATGGGCACCACGACACCTTTGGGTGTATACAGCTGCTGAGTGAGTTTGTCGATCTGCAGACGCATCAGGTTCTGGCGATGAAAGAGATGAGTCAGTTAGACCTGGTTCGCAGCAGGTACGCCGAGAGAACGATTGAACTCTGGAAGCTCGACCGTCTTGTCCTTGACCTCAGCTTCGAGTTCGCCTTCGCGTACGGCGTCTTTGGCTTTGGCTATTCCAACGTGTTCCGCTGGAACACGCTGCGCCCTCCCCGCGATCTGGTACAGTGCATAATCATCATTATAATCGTCTAAAAGTGGTTGACAAGTTACAAAAAACGCCGTAACAGTTGTTTACAAACGTTAAAATGCTTGCTGTAGATTAAAGGAAAAACAAGCAACTGTAGGCCTAAGGGGCTTATACACGCGTGATACTTTATGTGAGTATAGGCGTCACTTAAAAAGCGCGATGTCAATAAGTCTTTATAGGTTATTTGTAGGTAATAACATCTTGATGAACAAGTCGCCGTCATTCGTGTGAGTTGTTTTGTTTATTGACGTTTTATTGTACATCTCGAGTTCTCTGCACTTTGTGATGTAGGCCTACATCGTGTCCGGAAAAGAGCGCCGCTTCCTAAAACAATAGCTTCAACCTGCAGTATTCAGCACAATTCACCAGGGAGACGGACATTATCTCCGGACAATTTCCCCTGGACGTTTCCTTCCCCCCCCCCGGATGTTTCCCGTCTGCTTTTTGCATACCCGGACATTTCTCCCTATGTATGACGTGGCTTTCTTCTCCGAGTCTGACGTCGTGGACGACATGCAGCATGATGCAGGTGCTCCACGGCTGCGTTCCCGATGTGGAGGAGGCCGACAAGCTACAGACGCTGCTAGCGACGACGACGATGGCGCCTCAGTTCCGCGCATCACGCCTGCAATGTGCATGTCTCCTATGTCCACTCGGATTCGGCAGCGTCTGTAGCACGACGTAATGGCTAGAAGACGGTGGAAGAGACCTTGCGTTCGGTCGCGCACACAGTTCGCTTCGAGTGAAAGTGACAGTGACACCTTGCTGACTATTACACTATTGCTTCTTTTTGGACATTAGTTGTATACCGAGTGGCGCAAAAAACGTCCTGAACATTTGCATGCATTATTTACCCGAGCAGTCGAAATGAATCAGTGCAAAAGCATATATGTAAAAAACATCTTCGAGTATATGTATGAATTTTCGCCTAAAACACTTCTGTCAGCGATTGGTACCTACAAGAAATACAACTTACACTCGGCAGCGCCATACATAGGGGGAAGGGGATGTCCAGGTACGCAAAAAAAGCAGTGGGGAAAACGTCCGGGAAAGGGAAACGTTCGGGGGGAGATGCCAAGGGGGAGAATATTCTACACCCATTCACCAGCAAGAAACTATGTGAAAGTTTACTCGTAAATTTTCGCACTGCATGTAGACTACAGTTGTCTGTAGCCCACATTGTTGTGCTAACACTGGAAGCCAGTTAGGCCTATGTTAACGGATAATTTTATCAGTCACCTCCGCCGAAGCGACGAAGAAGGTTATGTTTGAAGGGCGGTCGATTTTGTCAGTTTGGTCGAAGACTTGAGAATGGATTTTGCATGTTAAAACTTTGTATAAGAGTTGAACCTGAGATGAGAAAGAAGAGCTGAGCGTCACAAAGCAAACGACGGTGCAGTCTGTGCGATCAACACCGCACTGTCTGGAGTGGTATAAGTTCGTACTGCGTATTCGCTTACCCACTGTAGCAGTGCGGTTTCTGGCAGGTCTATTTAAACGAGCTGCTAAAGAAGCACGAACGAGCATGGCAGCGTATAGGCTTAGTTTAGTTTGGTCGTATATGGTTCTGACTGTAGGTGGAATATTCGATGTTCTGTCGTCTGGCGCTGCCGAAGCTTCGAACGCTGACGCCTGACGACGAGGTGATCGTCTGCAGCTGGCAGCGAGTTCAAGCACCCGAGCTGGTCTACCTGACCTGCAACGTTACGTTTACCGTCGATATCACCATGTTCACTAACACAGGTGAATGAATGCCTTCGTAGTCCGCTATCAGCCGCTAGCGTTAAAAATTAGTTCATGAAGTTAATTTTATTATAACAGATTTGTTAAGTCTTAATTTCAACTTACGTAGTAATGATAACAGTTCACTACTCAAAATCAGTGATGTTAATCCTTGGCCTTGGCCTTGGCCATAAGGCCAAATTTTGTAGCCTTGGCCTTGGCCTTGCAATAGGTTGGCCTTGGCCTTGGGAATGTGGTGTTGGCCTTGGCCTTGGCCTTAAAGATTTGGCCTTAACCAAAAAATCAAGGCCACCGACAAAGTCTCGTGGGACTACAAAATTCACCATCGTGATAAATTAAAATACTCAGGCCACGTTAAAAATTGTTAATGTAATGTAATGTAACTGTTATCTGCAAGCTATACGGTACTTAATCATACTGTGAATTTGTAGCCTACGGAGGGGAAGCATGCCATTCGACAACGGGGGGCCCCGGCCCTTCCGCAAGTAGAGCCGTACAACATCTTAAAAGCATCCATTTGACTTTCCACAACTTGTTTGTAGTGACCTACAATTTTAAAACATGTTGTCGTTTTCTCAGATATGACAAAGAAGAAATTTGAGCTAATGCTCACGAGATGCGCGAAAGCCTATAGCAGTTCCGGTTCAGTATTTTAGCTGAAAAATTGGGGTGTTCACGCTAAGTTAATATACAGATACCAAATTTTCCATCTGGATCGCATAACGGTAGTTCCGTGGTGCCACCTTGTGAATGATATAGACTTGTGTCTCAGCCCGAAATCGCCAAAAAATCCATAAAACCCCCTATTTTGGCGTTCAAGGTCATTCAAGGTCATTAAAGGTCATTGAATTTGGCGCCAATCGAGAGCCAGTGTACGACTTCCTATTAGTGATTAATAGTAACCTAGGCCCTATCTTGCACCGTTACTGAGATACAGCGACTTATTGGACAAAAAATCGCAAATTTTGCCCACCGCCCTCTTATTTTGCGCCCTCGTTCAGGGTGACCCCCTTCGAATTTATAAAAAAAGTTTTACAGTTCCTGAAACTAGAGTCTTCCAGGCAGCCGAAGGTAAAGATTTGGTAATCATAGCTCGCACCGTTTTTGACTGATCCACCCGTGTGACGGACGGAGAGACGGAGAGACAGACAGAATTGCGATGGCTAAGACGCGTTGAAAGCAGTAGCTGCTTTCGCGCGTAAAAATGACAACTATAGGTTTACTTTTGTACTTTTCATGCCTTGAAGGTCAGTACTGCAACAGGAACTGTGTAGGCTGTAGCGCGTCTTCCCTAGCAACAGCTGGGCTTCTTGTTTTTTTCGGTTTCAGGCTGCGACACATAGGCCTAGTTCAACGCTGGATTGTGTCAAAATTACTGCATGAAATGGAGACAGACCAGAAGAACATGAGCATGATTTTTTTAGCGCAAAACGTAGATTTTTTACCATTTGAGTTTTGACCTATACTTGGTTCAAGAAGTCCTCCCTACGGAAAAGGCAAATTTGGGTAGGGGCCTACCGTTCAAAACGCATTATTAATCTGTTGCACGTTGCACACTGATTCCACACACATGGCAGCACCGATGCTGTCTCACTGTGTATGTTGATGTTGTGATGTTTGCCGGGCGAAGAAGCGACGTCGCGCCGGTCGACCAAGAAGCAAGCGACGCTGGCGCTGGTCGGTGTGATAGCGGAAGAGAGCGAGACCGTGCTAGACGAGAAAGCTAACGTGCCGACGGCGGTCCAAACGCCGATGACGACCGCCCTGCTGCAGCGACGAATGCTTGACCAGCGTGCCGCCTACTCGCGTCTGACCAGTCGTCGCGACCGGCTGTCGTTTCTGCGTCAGCGTACGGCCGTCCCCGGCACCGAGGCTCAGATGCACGGAGATCGACTGTTCGTCGAGCGAGTGCCGCAGCTGCGTCGACTACGCTTCGTCGCAGAGCCGCGCCCGCCTCCCGTCATGGGCGTCCGTGCCCGTGATCGACGCGCCGACGATGTGTCGGTACTGACCGACGTCGTGCCGTCCGGCACCGTTCTTCTTCAGCCGCCGGACGACGACGACGACGACCTATCGCGATCACGATCACGATCGGGGTCCAACGTGGAAGATGGTGCGAGTCTGCCGTCGAGGACGCTCGACAACTGGTCTGGAGTCTCTGGACTGACCGACAGTCCGACATAAGCGCGGTTTCCAGTCCACTGAACGTAACGCACGCTACGCAACTGGCGTAGCTGACGTAACTGAGTCAACGGACGTAGCGCAGCGCAGTGAACGCAAGTGACGGAACGAACGCAACGACCGACGAGACAAGCTACTGTACCTCCCCTTTGGCATTCTGTCATCAGCCTATAGTTAACATTAATTTGGTAGCCTTTTTTAAGATCCAGTGTTAATTGCGTCTTATTTTTGTTTATTGACTTTATTCGTAGCAGATGATTATCGTTTTGTTGCGCGAATGCGCGCCGTAGTTTGCGCGGCATTCAGGTTGATTGCAAAAGTAGATGAGCGAGCGGCAGCGGAGATGGTCGCGGATACTTATTAGGACAACCGTTGCGTCAACTAAATCATCTTCTTTTGTTGTGTTCGTTGCGTTAAGTCGAATGTTCGAAACTCCGCTAGCCTATATCATGCCACCGGGAATTCCCGATAATTCCCGGAAATTTGTCTTTCTCATAATTCCCGCGAAAATTCCCGGGAATTTTGTGAAAATAGAAATTTTTGCATTTTTCATCCAGGAAACCGCCATATTTATCATATTCAGATGCAGAAATGTACTGATTACTGATAGTGATATGGTCCGTATGGATGAATACTGTACCTACATTGATGTATAATAAATTATTAATATTTTTATATTGATGATTAGCTTTTCTGTCTGCTACTATGGTGCAGGGCCGTGTCGATTACTCGAATCCGAAATATGGCTCGAATGCTTTCAGGAGTCTGGAAAATTGGTTGGAAAAACGATCGCACACGAGTGATCGATCAGGTGTGCGTGTGTTTGACTCTCTTCAAAAACTTGCTGCTAAGTATGTAATGAGTTTTTAGAAATTGGGAATTTTCGAAAATTTTTACAAAACGGGGAAGTTTTTTTTTACTTTCAACAAGCGAATTTTAGGTGGCTATATATATATATATAAGCTATGATCGACTTTAATGACTGCAATGAAGTAATGTAAAAAGAAATAATTTTGTATGGAGATAAAATCTTGTAAACCAAATAATATGGACATTTTTATTTTTTATGGATATGCCTATAAAAAGACGTCGTTTATAGTAATAACATTATAGCACTGCATCTACTTCCACTAGTACAATACAATACAATACAATGGAGAATTTGCACTTAAAAACTGACAACCAAACTGTCAGTTTAATCTAGCACATAAACTAAAAAAACTTAAATGTTTAAAAGAAAAATGAAATGAGAGATACTGAGAATAGAAATACTGTTAAATCTAAAACTGACAAAATTCAAAAAAATGAAATGAAGAAAATTAAAATAGAAAAACTGAAAAGGTAAGAAATAAAGAATAATAATATCCTAAAGAATAATAATGAAAACTAAAACTCAGAAAAAAACTGAAAAGAAAAAAATAAAAACCGTGAGCAGGTCCAAATAGCCGTGGAGTGAGTCCGAGGGGTGCCGATGTCTATGGAGGATAGGATTTGAGAAAAAAAGAAGTTTTGAGATTGGAATAAGAGAATGATGGGGTAATATATGGATGACAAGAGTGATGGTGACGCTCACGACGTGAGATGATCATAAAAGTATGGTGAGTCAGGAAGAGATAGATCAAGACGTGGCTGACGAAGTGAGTGGGGGAGTTGATTCCAGGGATGAGGTGACGCATAGCGAAAGGAACGACTGGTAATTTTTTAGAATGAATGAGTAGGTGGACGAGCGAGAGTGTAATAGGTGTCATAATTGATGCAATTATAGAAAAGGAGGATTTCGGGAATTTTTCACAAAGCGGGAGGTGGGAATTTTTCACTTTCAAAACGGGAATTCCAGGTGGCCCCAACGTTTACGTTGCTGCTTACTTACTGTTGCCGTTGCGATTTCTCTTCTGTGTGCATTTTTAGATGATGAATGTGTTGTGAAGTTTCTGGTTGTTAAAATTGTGCAAGTTTTTAATTTTAATGTCATTTACTGCAATGCAGTGATTTTGACATTGCGTTCAGAAACTGGCGTGTATGTAGCTAGTTTAGTTTTGCGTGCGTAAGCAGACTAAAAATAAATGAATAAAAGAATTAAACACAACCAGCAGTTTGTTGGTTGTGTTTTCCCCAGGTAGTGTAGAAGCATATATTGGGTGAAATGGGAAACTGAATAGTCATTTGATGGCAAGTTGTGTCAAAAATATCTGTACCAAAAATTATCAAAATCTGTTAATTGGTTTTCAAGTTACAGTCAAAAATGTCAGGGATGTTTTTTGGGACACAGTGTCTATAGTATATAGCTGACCCCCATAACATAATTTGTCAGTGTGTTAGGGGGGTTGAGAAAACAGTTGGGTGGTTCATCCCCCCTTATCCCCTGGCAATTCAGACACTGATCACATTCTACTTTTCAAAGCTTTCTGGTGTAGAGTAGATGTACTTTGCACAAATGTCTTGGGTGTGATGTATTCTTAGTAGCAGAATTGCCCACATTCCACTTATAGCGTGGAGTCAGTTGTAGCTTACTGCTGTTTGTTTTTTATTGTTATAGGTCATCACTGACAGTTGATGGACACAAGTAGTTCAGAGGTTTATCAGCAGTTTGCTGATGGTTTTCTCATTCGTCGTATGAGACAAGATGAGGGCCAGCAAGTCATCAAGTGGTTCAGTGCTCTGACTACTATGTATGTCCTGTGACCTTGAAGTTGCTCTGAGGGCACGAAATGATGACACTGGTGGCTTCTATGTGGGAGAACTGAACGGCAAGATGGTCACGTCACTGGTGGAAATCGTAGTTGCTGAGGATGTGAGATACGTAGGCTGTGTTTATGTTGATGAGCAGCACCGAAAGTCGGGATTTGCTGGCAGGATGATTACTACGGCTCAAGACATCGATGACCGTTGTCATGGCACAAGCATTGTTGCCCTTGATACGCACCCATATCTGGAATTGATGTATGAAAAATTTGGCTATAAAACAGCCTATAAATCAGCAGACTATCAAGGAACAGTTTCAGCGTTTGTCAATCTTAGCAGATTTGGAACTAATGTAAGACAGGTATAAAGGTTGTCCTGTTCTTGAGTTATTCAGCCAGGGCCGGAT
>Ga0209671_1000528_pt1 | contig 26049 bp, 14 predicted proteins | sample WorMetHERISLAND2_2_FD_187401 | JGI IMG/M metagenome (GOLD analysis project Ga0209671, IMG submission 187401) | Marine gutless worms symbiont microbial communities from Max Planck institute for Marine Microbiology, Germany - Olavius geniculatus... | ecosystem: Host-associated > Annelida >...
GGTTTTTGCAACGATTTTGTCCAGTATTAACCCGCAGCACGAAGCAAATTAATTGTAGTAGATAGCATACTCAACGCTCCATATGCACTGATAGTTGTATAACCCATTACTGCATGACTTATTTTTTTGATGTAGCGTCAAACTAGGTGTCCCATTTTTGGGACGCTATGCATAAATGGGTTAACTGAGTTCATTGTTTCTGCCTTTGTTCTTTTTTCTTATGTATACATGTATTGCTTACGTCCATTTATTTGTTGTGTGGTCATCCTAATAAGCTGCAATATGGGTCTTGCCCATCCATCTTTCCAGTTAAGCTCTTATCCTAAAAACAATAAGGTACAGAAATACCGAGATTCGTGTGAGGAGTAACTGGTGTGCCAAGTGTCAGTTTAAAAGGTTAGGGTTAGGTTGGCATAGCTTAAGGTGGACATCACTGGACCAATATATTTTTCTAGTCTATGCTACAGCGGGTGACCAAATGTGTGTCATAATGCGATGACGATGCCAGAAAGTTGTGAAGCGCACCGCAAGTAAAATAAGCAAAATGTTGAACTTGAGCGCATCTCTAGCCGATTTATATCTATGGTTATGTAGTTTTATCTATGTAAAATGTGTTGCGTCATTCGTGACGTCATTTTAATCGAAAATTTTGACAAATGAAGTGATTGAAGTGCGGCAGATACGGCAGGCGATTTCATTCTGTTATTGCACACAAAGGATTTATAACAAAATTCTGAAACGTCAGGTAAGCATTTTTGTTGAAATAGTGTTGTTTACGATGTTCGAATTTAACTGGCAAAAAAACGAATCGAGCGTTTGCGCCGCCGCCATTGTGACACACTTTTGGCCACATGCTATAAGTGCTGTTGTTGCTATTGTTATCTACAGTTTACAGGGTTGTGTTGTGCTGTTTGTGTTAGTTTAGTCGCAGAATTTATTTGTTATTGTTCTTACGCTGTGGGGTTGAGAGTAGAAGTAAATGACAAGGTGCATATGCGTGTTGTGTCATCAGTTCTTCACGGCTGCTCCACCGATGGCGATCGGTTTGTTTGATCGTTACTGCAGTGCTGACAGCATGCTCCGGTTTCCGTCATTGTACAAGTCGTCTCAGAACTCTACTTTCTTCAATGTTAAAGTAAGTTGATCTTCTAAGATTTGCGGAAAATACAAGTAAGCGAGTGAGCACGCATTTTTAGCAAGAAGCCCACTGAATCTGAAGTGCAGTGGTCGAGTAGAGCACTAAAGCTAGGTAGAGCCTAAAAAGTCTTGAGTTGGCAACAAAAATGGCATATGGAATCACACCTATGAATATTCAAAGGTAGGATACTCCAAATGATGAGAGCAGCTTCTGTAAATTAAAACACGAGGGACAGACAACAGAATGGAAATTACAAAATAGAAGCCAATACAAACTGATGATGTGTATTCAACAATGGATTTCATTGTGATGTTCTCTGTGGTAATGTTGCGTGTGTATGTTTTATTCAGTTATGAATTTTTACTGTCAAAAGCCACCCATATGTACATGGATACATGTTTGCACTGTAGATCTTCTGGCTGTGGTGTGCCAATGCAATTTATCACTCTATCCTGCTGTTCTGGCTTACTGTTTTGTTTCTCTCACAAGGTTTGTGTGAATTATATTCATTAATGGCAGGCATAGTTTGTACGTGTTGAAAACAAGAAAACCTGTAGAAATCCAGTAAAATATTATAGCTAGCGGCTATGCTGCAGCACTGTATCGAAGCTGCTGGTTGAAATCTAGGCTGCACGCCGAGTTGAGGTCCGAATGGTTGAAAATGGAGGCAGCACGCCAATACTATGGCAGAGATCAAGCAGACAGGGAGCATAGCGATCTGTCCGCATGTTTTTTTAAAATAAAAGATGGATTGTTCAATGTACATACTTTATGTACGTCAAACAATCGGCCAGTTTTGGAAATGATTAATAAGCTCCTTGGTGTGTGAGATCCCTCTTTTGCTGTGTCTCGCTGCAGTTCTTATAGAAGAATTTTTGAGCCTTTGCATCGGTGCATGTGGCATCTTTGTTTTAAGTTGAAAAATAAGTAAAGAGACCTGCACACACTGACAGAGCTGTATTTAGTTACGATACTTGTGTATTTTTCAGCTTAGGTTTATATCACTGTTTGACTGATTTCAGATGTTGCCTTTCCTAATGGAGTAGTTGGTGGATATCTGTTTCTTGGCAACATGGTTTACACGGTAAGTCGTCACTGACTTCGGTATGTTTTCATCAGCAAAGCTGACATGTGTAGTGGATGTTGTATGATGCATCATGTCAAACCAGCACATGATGTTTTGCGTTGTTTTATTCCATCAGATGGTGTACAAATGGATAATACATGATGGTGCATGAAAAGTGGAACAGGCATGCATTACGGACCTTCCGGCGTAAGAACAACAACAAATAATTTGTGTGACTAAATTGACACAAACATTGCAACGCAACACTGCAAGCTGTAAATAACAACAGTTATCGGACAGTTTTGGAAATGATTAGCACTGCAGTGAAGGGTGGTCATATCACACTGTTTATGTATTTGAATGCTGTTAATGTGTTTTAACTACAGTGATTGAGGTTAATCATTTCTGAAAACTGCCTAATTGCATGATCTCTCATATGCGTAACGTGTATATTCCACTTTTTTGTCCACCAGTTATGTTTATCTTGATCGATGAAGACAATATGGATTGCAGGCAGCTTGCAGCACAGTTTGTTTACAATAGATGAGAATTTATTGTATGCTGACGTCAACAGTGACACCATCCCAGTATTTGCACATGGCAGAAAATGCGGATATTTACGGGTGTCAGCAAGAGTAAAAGAGAAAAACCGATAGAATCTTAGTGTTGAGAAGTAGTGTACATGATGGGCACATTGGTGCAATGGTACTGTTGGTTTGTTATGATGTCAGTATCTTTACTGTCAATATTTTGAACAGAACAGTGTAAATTTATTTAGAACTGAAATGGTTTTTGGATATAAAAATAGCAGCCCATGTGCTGCAGTTGATTGCGTGAAAGGAGTGAATGGATTGTTTTGTCTTGTTGCAGTATGTCGTTGTGACAGTTTGCGTCAAAGCGGGATTAGAAACATCAGCATGGACTTACGTAAGTGACAATCTGTCTTAGTGCTAGCTTGTGATTGTTGTGGCTTCTTTATTAAATTCAGTACATAAAATGTAAGGTTCTTTCTAAGCTATAAGGCCCATAGGCAGCACTGATCTCTATTTCTTTGGCCATCAGCCATACACAAGTTTACATTGCCAGACCACAGTTATTTAGCTAGTGCATAACACAGTTTATGCCCCCACTCTCATCAGTACTTATACACTGTGTTTCATAAAAACAGTACCCCTAAGGCAGGTTGGCATAAATTTATCAAAATCAGTTCGCCTAAAATGATTTTTCACACAGTGCACTGCCATTCAGTTGCGGATTCATTGTGCTTGAAAAGTTTGGTATGGGCCGAGTACCAGCTGCACGGTTTCCATGTGATCTGGCTGAACTGAAGCAGCGACTTGTTAATGTCTGGGCTGACTTGGAACAGACAGTTGTGGACGAGGCCATTGACCAGTGGAGGAAACGACGCAAAGCCTGCGTCAAGGCCAAAGGACAACATTTTGAACATTTCCTATAACTTTAGTCGTACGTGTAGATTGCTTGTACCAACGTTTTTTTCGATATTGAAGCCGTTTTCTTGAAGTTATAACAAGAAGTTTCAGGGCCGGTTTTTTATGAAACACAGTGTAGTGCTTACCCACAGGGATGAGGGATTGCCAGGCTGAGTTGACCTGGGTGGCTGGTTACGTACCAAGATAGTTTACGCATCTGGCAACAGTCGCACATCCAAGTTTCGGTGTTGAGTAGTTTTATTGATCACATACGTCTTAACCACAACATGTACATTATGCCGTTTGAAACTAAATTAAGATTGAGTGTGATTGAGATATAGCATTCTGCTTCAACGTGTTGTCAATCAGCAAAGCCATCGTGCTTAGTTAATGTTGAATGATGCATCAGACCGCAGCATGATGTTTTTTGTTACACTAAATTAAGATGAAACGAAATTGAGATTTGTTCATTGTGGTTTAGCATTTATTCAGAGCATTGTGAGTGAATAGCTGAGTGAATGCAAGCTGTATGTTATGCATTGGACAGTTTACACATCTGGCAATCTGGGGCAGCATTGCATTTTGGTTTCTGTTCCTCGTTATCTATCCTCACTTCTGGCCGTCTATTGATCTTGCGCCTGAAATGGTCGGAATGGTATGTGCAGGAATTATGCTTTTCATCCATGTGTTACTTACCTAATGCATGCTGTCATTGGTGAGTACTACAGGGTGCGCCAAAAAAATTTACCCCCGCCCCCCTATGCCGTATTAATCAATTTTTTATATTTCACCAGAATTTTGACTTTTTAATTCACTTACTTACGTTGCAAACGTTTTGAGCAAATGACGTCACTATGACGTCATCGTCATGGACACATTTGTTGTTTATCGTCAGTTAGTAAAACTTTGAAATGTAAAAATTTGGTGGGTGGTCGCGCTTAATACGGCATAACTTTGTCAAAGTTAAAGATAATTGAATAGAATTTTTGCAGGTTAGCGTATATCTGAATGGATAATAGGCGTGTAAAATTTTGTTTAAAAATTCTCAGCCGTTTCGGAAAAATTATCAGAAAACCTCAGGGGTAAAATTTTTTGGCGCACCCTGTAGAGAAGTGCAGTCGTGTAAAAGTTGCAAAACATCAGACTGTCTTAGACGGAAGCAGAAATGGTATTTCTTTATAGACGGGATTGATGTCTTTGTATTGTCCAATGTGTCCACTTGGCAGCAGGTAGAATCGAGTTTATGCAAGTTTGTTGAATTTAGTATTTAGGTATAATTTGCATACAACATATTTAGTGATCAAATTAGCGTGAATAGTGATGCTTGCTTTACTTAAGTTGTTTGACATTCAGTGTTTGTAAAATACTGTTTCTATTGCTTTTCACACCTTAGCTACACTGCAAAAGTGCGAATGGTTTTGATGTGAAACATTTTCGTAGTTTGATGTGCTTGTTGTGGCTGTGCTGACAGACAAGCTACGTGTTTGGTTGCTGGATATTCTGGGTGGCTCTAATGCTCGTTCCTGTCATAACACTGATGCGTGACTTTGTCTGGAAAGTGTGAGTAGATGTCACACGATGCATGAGTTGCTTGTCAGATATGTGCTTGGCCTGTGAAGGGTTAAAGGGTGCGTATAGCTCTTCCAGGGGAACCCATCCCAGTGCTATGGAGCATCACCTGCCACACAGTGTCACACAGTGCTACTTGCCTTACCATCTAACAGAGGTAAACTGCTCCACCTTAACCACAGCCAGACAGGTCGGTACTCAGTTCTCGAGAGACGGAAGGCTGAGTTGACCTGGGTGAGTGGTTGTATACCAGGATGGTTTACAGTACTTGTTCACTTACTAACTAAGCCCAGCATACAGCAACTGTGTAGATCAGACACAATGTGTTAACCACTAGACTACGTCATTACTAATAGTGCTCTTGATTCCTGTGGCCCTAGACATGCATAGCAAACAGCTGATGTTTAGTTTGATCAGCTGTTGACGCTGCTGGCTAAAAAGTAAGTGAGTGAATTTCTAGAGGGGACATCCTTGCGAAGAAGCGCGCTAATTCTGATCCACAGTGGTAAGATATGGACATGCAGCAGAATTTTCTCTTGGGAATCGTGATGATGCGTAATTTTCAGTACTTTTACAACTTTTTAATCTGATGCCGTTTTGTTGTTCCAGGGCTTTGGCACTATTGGTTTTGTAACATTGTGGGTATATGCCCGGAAAAACTACCCATGTAGCAAACAAAAGAGGTTTCCTTGGTTACTTACCTTAACCCATATTAACTTTGTAATAGTTGGCCAGTTAAATGAAAACTGACACTATTAACAGCTGTAGTAAGAATAATAGCAGCGATCCGCTTTGCTTCAGTAAATGTGATGTGATGTGCTTTTGTCGCCAGCGTACGACGCTCACTGTTAAGAACTGTTCGTGAAGACGTTTTGGACATTGAACTAGCCGACAAAGAACCAGCTTATGTCGCCCTCTATGAAACAAAGAAAAAGTAAGTATTTTTTGCTTTTGTTCATTCATAGTTAAGTCGTATGTTCGATGGTTAAAATTTTAGTAGCAGAAAATTTGACGTATTTACAGCTTTGTAAAAAAAATTTAGCTCTAACTGAAACAACATGTGCAGTTTTTTGAACCAAACTCATCTGCTGTGAAACTAAGTTTCATGATGTAATTTGTACAATTTATTCACATGCAGAAGCTATACATTCACTAGATATTGATGCTAGGTATCATACTGAAGAGATTATGTGGAGCCCATTTGATAGTGATTAGAGGTAAGGTGCCAAAGAATTTAGTTTAATGACTGACTGACTTACTTTGGCTGTCAAGTTTGTTGTTTGTTTTTTATAACTGCCTTAATTTTGCATTTAATTCTATGTTATATTTTACTGTTGCCTTAACATCTTCACTTTTTATGGTACTTATTCACTATGGCAACAGCCTGGTTGTAAAAAGTGTGCTTGCATTTAATATTTATAGCAAATTAGCAATTTTGGATAATGTTTATGAAATCTAATTTTGTGCAGTCACTGACACATGGATGTTTTTCGTTGACTATTATTTGTATGCTACTTTACTTGTTGGCATTCATTCTAATATTTTACCACTACTGTAACGACTACAGTTGAAGATTGTAATCTTAACTGTTAATTAACCAGTTAACACCAGTTTGTTCTTAATTCCCAATTCATAACTTCTCTGCTATATTTCAAATCTATGCCAAATTTTCTTTTTGTTTGTGACTGAAGTGTACACTGCATTCTGTTGTTGTTTCTCAGTTGTATGTAAACATTGCGAGCATAATTGAAATCTCTATTGTTAAATTTTTTTTACTTGCATCCTAGCTGTAAATAAACTGATAACTTTTGTTACTGTCTTTTACTGAACATTATAATTCTGTTCTTATCAAGTCATGCAGTTTCTAAAATTTTCATCCTTTAAATAAGCTCCCGTACTTGCATTTGCCTGAGTCTTCTATCCTGTACTTTATTTACTTTTGAAAAATGATGGTTCAGTTTGATGGATTTACTGTATACAGAGTAGTTTGTTTCTTAAATTTGAACTGTTAGTCCAAAGCATGCAGATTACAAATGCACTTTTAATGTCTCATGTTTGAACACTGTTTTGGACTTAGTATATTTTGTTATCATGCTGCAAGACCTTTTTTTCTTTTTTCTTTTAATTTGGTACTTTATTCATTTGAGGTGTGGTTTGGTGGTTTAGTGGTTAGCATGTTGGACTAGTGATCGCAAGGTCACAGTTTCTGATCGACTTCCGAACATTCCTTTGTTGGGTAACAACTCTGGGCAAGTTGTTCACACACGTGTGCCTGTCACCAAGCAGTGCAATTTGATACCGGCTTAACTGTCGGGAAACTAACGGCAGGATATGGGAGAGGTCTGGTCTTCTGCTTATATAACTGAGCTGAGTTTGCACTCAATGTTGGCTCAGGGATGAGTCAACATTGAGCCAACAAATTGAGATGAGCACCGACCCTAGGGTCACAGAGCTGTGAGAGAGTGCTGTTGACTATGGGCAGTTTACCGTTTTTATGCGCAACGGCAGCTACTGCTGTAGCGCGTCTTAGCCATTGCAATTCTGTCTGTCCGTCCGTCCGTCTGTCCGTCCATCTGTCTGTCTGTCACACGGGTGGAACAGTCAAAAACGGTGCAAACTAGGATCACCAAATCTTCACCATCGGCTGCCAGGAAGACTAGTTTCAGAATCCGTAAAGCTTTTTCAGAAATTCGAAAGAGGTCTCCTTTAACGAAGGCGCTAAATGAGAGGGGGGTAGGAAAAATTTGCGATTTTCAGCCGATACGACGTTGGCAGAGCGAGATAGGTGGCTCCCCCTGATGAGTACAAGTAAAACACTATAGATATTTAGCCGCTGGTCGTCTGGCGCCCTCTGTTGATTGATTTTGTTTTACTGGGCTTTCTTTGAAACTGTAGCCACAAGCCGTATGGATGAGATCTATGGATGAAGTCTACAGATCACTAGCATACGGTGGTGCACCACTGTTGCGTGTTTCCCTTTTCTTGTCTTTGCTTACTTATCTGATTGTTTTTGTTATGATCAGTGTAACTATGAGATATTGTTGATGCGGATTGCAGGGTTGTCGAGACGGCTCGGCTTTTGCGAAACGTTTTCACTCGAGCCACCGATGTCGCTGCAACCCATCACATGTCGACGGAAATCCAACCACGTATGTCGATTTTACTGAAGTGGCATAAGTAAGAAAAAAGATTTTCAGCGTAAGTATAGTTATCAAAAATGAAACATCAAATGAGTGGATTAAGAACATAGAACAGGATGTCTTCAGATGCTGGCTGAAGACTAAGTGATGAACTCAGGATGATGTTTTGTATGGCAGTTGGTCAGGATAGTAGAGACTTAAGTAGTTGTGTGCTGAGTCTGCATGTGGTGAGACAGAAGGATGGTTGGAGAAAGCTGACCAGAGCTTCTGTACTACTGGGTTGTTTGTGCCTATTTGAACCATTGAAGCAAGTTCTCTCGTCCTTCTTTCTGTCTCTCCCTTTTTCTCTTTTCTTCCTTATTTTTTTTCTCTTCTCTTTCCTTTTCTTACTGGGAGTCTTTTCCCGAAATTTTTAGGCTAGCCGCTAGCTAGTGGGTCTGGGGAGTGTTGTGAGATTTTTCCGTGAGGTCTTGGTTGAAGCACCAGTCGTTGTCAATTCTGATACATTCTGGGTCTGGAAACGTGTTGGTAGCAAGTACAGAGAAAGTAGATAACTAGATAGTAGAAATGCTTTGTTTTTAAGTTGTAAATTATACGAACTGCTTCGGTGGTTGAAAGACCACTAGCTTTCAACAAATGTTTCATCTTTTATGTTGGAGCATTTGCTCCATGGTTTATATGGTGCAGACATTCCCTGCCTTTCAGTATGTTTGTAATCTAATCTGTATTTTTGACTCTGTTTGTGTTATCTCACTTATAATTTTATATACCGTTGCTGTATACATTTTAATCATTTTGTTTTTGCTCCAACGTTGTAGATGGCTATGCTTTTTCACAAGAAGAACATGGATATGTGAGACAGGTAGTATCGGTTGAAATAACACCTTTAACTGCTCTATTTTAATAATTGGTACTTGTGTACTTTACCCATTCATGCCTACAGTCCCAAAGAAGGATACACCTACTTTATGGTAAATCATAAAATAATTTAGGCACTAATTGGTTATATGTCACCGTCACCACATACAACAGTTTCTGCACTGTAGGTAAGAAAATGTAAGCATTAAGAGTTTTTCTTATAATATATTTTACTGACCCACTTGCAAGGAAATTTGCAACAAATTGATCATTAAAATTTTGACATCTCTGAAACATTAACCCTAAAAACTAGCTGGAATTATTTAACTGGCAAACTTTATTGCATTATTCATTTGAACAAAAATAAACATGTAATAAATGTTTCCATGCAGTTCCTTGCCATTCATAGTTAGCTTTACATGTACATCGTTCAAAATGTTCACTTTTTTATACCTACAGTCCTTGTTTACTGTCCCTTCATGTGTCTTGTTACTTCATTTTTATGCAGCCTAGGCAAGAGTTCTGTCATTCTGCACGCTTTTATCTTTTCCTGTGAAATATCACAAGTAACTTGGTTTATATCATTCGGTCAGATGCTTTTATACATGCTATAAATTCTTGAGTAAAATCATTTAAGAGACATGCAGTAATGTTAGCAATTTTCCGTGATGATATTAAACCGTGATTTGTGTCTGTGTGTGGCTGTAGTCGGATTTAATTCGTCACTATGACACGACAGCTATCAAGCCCGCCGGACTCTGACAAATTTCTTATCTTGTTGCTGCTTTTTTCGACAGTTAGCTTCATCGGTTCATCTTATTAACTATTAGTGCTAAATCATTGTACTGTCTTTCTGAGTTGTTACGTTGCCTGCATTTGCAGTGAAATGTTTGAAATGGATCTCTACAGACGTTAAAGTGATGAAAATGCCTAGTGCTATTAGTGCATTTTAGCATGTGTGTGACACTTCTATTGTTCTCTTTACCATTTTTTCAGTTTTTAGCAATTTTCTTCAATATCCGCATTATATTACTGTTGAAATCATTGCGTTTAGGTTAAGTGCGAAGCTCTATGCAGTATTGATTCTGTTTGAAGTGTGAAGTGGTGTAGCGAATGTGTTGTGCTTGGTTTTACAGTGAACTGATTAGTATGTGTATTACTGCTTGTGTGTAAATGATGGCGACTGCCATATGTTTTATAAATTTCTCATTGTGTCTCATAACCAACATGTTTTCTTCATGCATGACTTATGAGTTGCAAGTCTGCTATGTCCTGCTGTAAAGTGTTTATTTACTATTCAGTGCCTATGTAAATGAACATGTAGCCCGCAGTTGTTAGATGTGCTGCTTGCTGTTTTAATGTCATGCCATATTGTTCATATGTGTGCGTTTTTATATACACGCTACCCTTGTGGTGAATAGATGTAGGCCCTATTCCTGACCCATTTTAATCATTTTCAGTTTTGTTAGCGCTGCTGTGCTGCATATGTTAGCTGATAGGGTAGTTTGCCAGCTTGTTTTATGACTGTCTTCATTACAAAATATTGTATTTTCAACTTTATATCTTACATAGTGAACTTCATGTGTTATTATTATTATTATTAAAAGCAGTAGTTGCAGTAGAAGTAGTGGCTGTCGATACCTATTCATCAGTAATATTTACAAGGGCCCATATATTGAGTTGGGTTGTGATTGTCCAACTACCCACATCCATGCAATGGCAGTATTGTTTTCAGCATTAGTGGTAAGTTTTTTCACTGTTACCGTGATGACTTGTGATGAAATTGTTCGTGAACATGCACCTTGACAACCTCTAGAAGCCTACTGAATTTCAAGGTCTTAGGTCAGTGTCACATGGGTTTTCATGTGTTTTTGTGTGCAGTACTTATGCTGCGTTAGGCAGTGGTCATAAATACTGTAAGTATGAGCTTCTAAGTCGGAAGTTCTGTTTGGTTGACCTTCCTACTTGTATTTACTACTCGGAAAGTTGTCGCTTTTGACAGCATGACGTTAATTCTGACTTTGCAACCTTGACCTTTGCAATGGCGGCTGCAGCAGACAAATTGTTTTGTTTGACTGATATTTCGTGGTAAAAGATGGTTAGAAACATTGCAAAAGTTTGCCAGATGTGTTCATTATCTTTAACCAGACTGCCAATTATCGGTATATTAGTGATGTTTACAACATTGATATGTGCATTCCGGCACTTATGCCTACTTTCAAGCGGTATATAGGTCAACATTACCGAATGCATCCTACTCGTACTTACCAGTTGCAAATTGGTATATACCGTAATTACGAGCACTGCTGAACGCAGCATTAACCTTGACAGTCTTGTTGCTTGTAAGTACAGTGCTAGTCCCCCACTAAGTGGCTGTCTTTTTAGACATTTAACAGTAGCTGTCATTTAGTTGTTTTCAGTTCGTCATTTGATAGTTGTTGCAGATTTTTTAATTGGGGGTTCAATTTTTTCTTGGATGGTTGACGATCGTAAAATCCAACAATGCATGAATCAGTGGTGGTGTGGAAAAAGGAATGAAAGAATGAATGAATGTGCTGGTTGTTTATAAATATTGTGTGCGATTAATGTGCAATTAATGTGGATTATTGACTTAGCGGTTAGTGAACCTGATTTGGGTTTGCTGGCTTGAATCTTGAGCATTTTGCTAGCAAAATTTGATGTTCTCTCACGTGTTTTTCTGTCATAAATAGGTGCTTTGTGGCTGGGACAGCGGGTTACATGCCGTTATTCTGAGGACCGCTATTCCGAAGACATTTTGCCCTTTTTCCGACAGCTGCTTGCGTAGGCCTACACTGATAGTGCTTAAGTTGACGACACATTTACCAGTTTATGGCGCCAGTTTCCAGATTCCAATGCGGTCATAAATGCGACGAAAGAAACTGAACGTTTTTGCTTATTCATGCAAATCATGCTTTTCGTTATTGCCATAAATAAATGCGCGCTTTTATAATTTTTTTAATAATAGCTCTTTGAGATTAACCTGATCACTGCACTGGAAACTAATTTTTCTGGAACTAGAGTTCGTTTCTTCTACTTTCACTTCACGCAATCAGTATGGAGATGTTTTAGCACGACAGACGTAGTGTCAAACTCCACTGCACAAATGTTGCTAACAACATTGGCAGCATGCTGTAGAATTGTAGGCGCGAACACCATCAACGGACGAGATGTTGTACAACATTTTGTTGACATAATTACTACAGGTGAAATTGCAAACAAAAAGGACTACCAAATTTTGATTTTGACATGTCGTTCTGTCATATATTATGTACTAGCATGTTTCTTATTTGCGCTGCACAGAAGCAAACAAAGCGTCATTAACAGCTGCTGCTTTCATATAGTGTTCCATAACGTCTGCATGCATTGCTGCCTCATAGAACGCAACAGATACAAAGCATATAACTACGTTCATATAGGCTCATAACTGGCTAGTAAACGGTCCACCACAAATGGTGTACATTGCAATTAAATTATATAAATTATCATTGTTGTACTTGTTAAAATTTGGGTATTTATTTCCTATGTCCATCATTTGCTGTTAAACCAGCCTTTAATTTTGTAAACGGTTAATCGTTGAATTACGTGTTGCGGGGCCTACTATAGGTTGAGCAGTTAACGGTTTAACCGTGCACATGCCTACTGCACGCTGTCCCTTCAATCTTTCAGAATAGCAGTCTTCGGAAAAGCGGGCTTTGAAATAACGGATTACTCCTTGGACAGTGACCATAAGCGTGGCAGAAAGCAACAGCAATTTTGACTACTTACAGCTCTTGCTCCTACATTCATGTGAATTTTGTCACCATTGCCTTTTTACTGATTTTGACATTAATATGTGTGTAAAAATTTGCACCACTAGGAGTTTGGTATTACTGGACTGAATGATTGTTGGTCGTGGATTTAGAGACGTATAGTTTCATGATGTCTTAAATGTCTCAACAATTCTGAATATTAATAGCTGTTTGGTGGTACAGTGTTACTTGCTAAGTTTTTGTATGTTTTTAGAGTCATAATCTTACCTTGCTTTGTCATAAGGTTCCGTTGGTCTATTACTTATTGAGTTGGTCAAGCTCTTGATGAGTGAGAGGCATGAATGTACCTAAACTTCAGCTGTAAACATGACGGAACATTTTAGTGCATACACATGTGCTTGCGTGCTATATGCAAAGCTTTGCACACCAAGCTACTTAAGTAGGAACTGTGCAAAATAAGAACTGAAATAAGGTCAGAATGTCAGATTTATTTTTTCCTTTGTCAACAACAAGATTTTTTTTCTTGATTTTAGGGAAAAATCTGCTTATTTCTGAACATATTTAGAAGTCTGTTTTGTCACTGAAGTATGCTACCATACAACCAGTACCAGCAGTGTGGAAGCAATTTTTATTGTCTGTCCAATGCAATGCATAGCATTGGACGATTGCATTGGACAGAGATAAATTCACCTGAACGTCCGTCCGTGCGTCCAACTTTTGAGGTGCCATATCTCCATAACGGTGCAATATAGATGCATGGTCACTACGGACAACCCATAGGTAGTTGCCCACTGTGAGTCGAATGGTCACGTGACCGATGACGTCACGTGACCCCAAAAGGCCAAGGTCGTGACCCTATTATTTTTGAGGCGGCAATTAAACTTTTTAATTTTCACCACTGGCCCACACAGCTCACTCATTTAATTTATACAAGATGCACTGGACAGACTCCGTGTTCGTTTGAACAGTATCTTGTTTTACTCAAATTTTATTTGTGTCCATGTGTGTGATATATTTTGTGCTATTATTATATTCTGTAGTTATTCAGTTGCAATCGTTAATTTTGTACATCTGAAATGTGTCAACATGCTCAATCAGCATGGTACACTCACATGGTAAAAATGCCATTGTCATATATCAGTTTAGATGTTGTGTATGTTCTCAATATTTATATTATTTATCATGTATTTCTTCTTGTACTTCTGCTCGTCTCTGTGGTAAGGTTATCATTATTCTGTTGCATATAGCTGAACCATGAAGAATATATTCTCATAACATACATTTCCAATCAAGGTTCAGAACTTATCCCAGATATTTTCTACAATACTTTTTGTACCCAATAAACTTAACTTAAGCCTTGCAGTCTGATTGTCTTCTGTTTATAGTTTATTTTGCAGTTTTTATTTAGCACACATTATGCATTGTCATATCCCATCACACAATGTTTTGTGTTAGCTAGCCATGTGTTATTACAGTTAATATTGATTCTGCTATAAATCAGACTCGAGTCATTATGGTATATGTAGAGGCCATGACGACAGATTAACAGAGAGCTTTATGGTATTTTAGTTCAATTTAATTCTGCTGATATGCCTTATATATTTTGCGTCATTTATTTCACAGTTATTCTGTTGTAGTCAGTAAGACATCTGCTGAAAGCCTATTTTTTGTGTTTTGTGTTTCTGTAACGGTTAAACTTTCTGTTTCTTAATTGTAAAGGTTAAACTTACTGTTCTGTTATTATGTGTTGTGTGCATTCTGCCTGGAAAGGCCGTCTCCGTAATGACCTATAGGCCTACTGTGTCGGGCGGGACGTTAAACCCTACTCACTGACTCACTCACTGCAGACTACAGGGCATGCAGTATGATGGGCTGGATACAATAAAAGAATTTTCATCGCACTGTGCTCTATTTCACAATAATATCACCGACTGAATTTGCAGCAGACTACACAAAAATCACAAAGCCTCACCCCAAGCCAAGCCAATTTGTAAGAAACGTTCAACATGAAAGCTATCATCCTGCTATATAGCCTTCATCTCAAGTGGTCAAACTGCCACCCATTTGTTTACACACTGCAATGCAAATGTTACTACAAGTTGACCGTCAGGTGCACGACTGATTACCACAATCTGCCTATTATCATAACTTCTCAGTGCAAGTCTCGGGAGCTGTAGAATAAGGCGGATCCATTTTCTTGCCAGATGGCATAAAAACTCAAAACCGGGTTTTTATTGTTTTGTATTTGTACTAATGAGGATATAGTGCTATAGATATGACTAATGCAAATTTGTCCCCATTCTCACAGCACATTATCTGACTTGGATAGTTTGAACCAAACCACATTGCACTCTAGGCAACACAATTCAGCAGCAGCAGATGGATCATTCTGATATGCACACGATTAACACTGACACTGAGAAACAAGTCAAACACTAATGCAACAGAGAAAATATAAACGAGTAAACCTATCTCTAGTTAAAATATAGCAAACTGTAGACCACAATATAAAACAGGAATGCATTAAGATAATGGAATGTCTGGAAGACTGGCTAGAAGTCCACATATTTCATAAAATAAGGCGGAAAAATGAAACGTAAAAGATTTAAATGTGAACAAAATAAAGACAACCCAAACAGCTAACACTAATGCTACTAACACATATATACACATATAGCTAATGTTGGCTAGCAAACACAAAAAGAACAATAAAAGTTGATGACAAACAAGAAAATAAATGGCACACAATGATTAAGACACAAAAAACTTTGCTCCAACCCGGCACAACATCTCATTGCCTAATCCACCAATGACATAACACAATTGTGACAACTACAAAACTTCCTTGCTGTGCAAAAATACTTAATGGTAACTAATTTTCTCACAGTAGTAGCATTTGGCACAATAAACAACCACGTGCAATTTTCATCACTAAACGACGCACAAATGGTGTTGTTTAGAACAGCTAAATAATGCAGGAAAAAAATGGCAACACAAAAGATTTCCTGAAACCAGAGCACATCTCATTGCCTAATCCAACAACCTATATTTTAGAGACATGCTCAATGCTCTTGTCTTTCCACAGGCAGTATAGTGATGTCAGCACTGATCTGGCTATACCAAGCCTAGTGAAGATTTCTTTGTGACAGTCACTTGTTTCCGTTATTATACTGCTCCAAGGTGGCGCCGTTGCAGGTAATTTTTTGACTAGTATTTGACTGGTGGACTTGCTGCAACGTAAATTCATATTCTATGAACAAATCTCAGCCATTAACCAAAACAATATCAAATACATTAATACATAATACAGTATGAAATAACACATCACTAATACAAGAAACAGTTTGCAGTGGTTTGTCCACAAACTAGACTAGCATTCCTGACTGAATAACTTATGGATTTTTTTACAATTTATAATTAATTTCCTCAGCACAAAAAAGCTGAATACAATGGGTTTGATCAAGGAAAAAAACCATTTTCTTACACTACTTAGTAGGTCATTATACAGTTTGTACACAATATTTTATTACAAATTCCCATGACTGTCGCAACTGCAAACATTTCCAAGAATTCTGCTCAAAACATGCTTATCAGTAAAACACTAAACAAAATGATACCCACACAGCAATAACAGAACCATACATTTTATCACAGAATAAAATGTCAACACAAAAAAGTTAACACTCGTAATTCACATATCACTGTAAAATGAAAAATAAAACCACCAAAATAAGTACGTTGCAATTTCATGTATAACGAGAGACAGTCACATTTCACCCGTGCATCACGCAGATAGAATTCACTTAGTGTAAATCAACAGTTTGGTGATTTCCGAGAGATCTGTAGATCTGGCGGAGACTCGGCATGGTTCACAACTGCCATCGGTTTTGTGAAATGACATCGTTTAAGAATATTGCTTACGCCTTCCTGACTGCCGGACACGTAGCAGAGGAATGCCTGCTGCAGGAGATATAGATGTTTCTGGCACACACTTGCCTATTGCAACATAACATGAATCAATGAAGCATCCAAATGAATAAATAGATGGATAGGCGGATGAAAAATAAACGAATGTGTGAATGAATGAACAAACAAAACAGCCAACAGCTGTATTAAAAGGTGAAAAAAATACTAAAAGACCTTCGGGATCCAAACATACACATGACATTCCTGTTTTCCCAGAAATGCAGTCTATCCAGCACATTAAAGGTTTTTTAATGAGAATGAGCTATATATATATTGTCTTTTGACACTTGACATTTAGAGTAAAAGTACAGATATACACACACAATTTAACACAAAATATGGTAAACAATATGGTAAAATGCCCACCGACAACTCGTATTATATGCCAGTTTACCTTGTTTTCTTCAAGGAACTTGAGTTTGATAACAAGGTCACTCTGTAAGCGTTCATAACGCTGCTTGTGCAGCTGAAGTGCTGCTTCAAACTCACGAACTTTCATTGACGATGGCACATCACGTCCCGACACCTGAGCCGCTTTCATGCTGTCCACACGCTGGCGATACGCATCGTACTTTACTCTGCAAAACAACAGCATACAGTTGATACATGAATCAACATCAATATACCGTATAACTTCTAATAATAGCCGGGTCCCCATTAAGCGCCAGGTCACTGTATAAACGCCGGGGGTTTATGTCAAATGCACAAATAAATGCTGGGTCTGTAATAATCGCCAGGTCTCCAATAAATGCCGATCCCATATAGATGTGGGGTTACCAGCCTGGCAGCCACAATATACTGGCATATAGGCCCCTATTTGTGTATTTATTATGATATCATAGGCCCTACAGAAAAACAGTTTAAACAGAAAAACACACTGAAACCTCTGCTTTACTAAGACTGCACAGTATCTTTAATGTACAATAATTTTCAATAATATCAAACAATGCAAAGAAACCAGTCCGAGTTTACCAGGCAATATAGTTCAACAAAAATAAAATCCATTACTGAATTATCGGTACTACAAATAACAGACCAGGTTAGCTTTTTTGCTGACATTTTGACATACCAGGTATACCGTACCAAGTATGTGCATGAGGTTGAAGTTGGAGCTTGGAATAACTGGATAATTTACAATCGAGACAAACGAGACAAGTCGAGACTTTCAAATTACAGAGTGTGTAAGAGGTCACTTCACTATGACGTGTGGATGCTGTTAGTGTTCGACAGTATTTTACGTTCGATGCACTAAAACAGGCCCAGTCAGGCCCAGTGTGGGCTCCATGCACGCAGACGATACTGGGTGGTTTGTTTAATGGACATTCAATAGGCCTAGGTGCGCAAGAATAAATACCGTTGCCCGCTGACAAGATTTAAAATTTTTAAGAGAGGTCATAAAATTGTAAGCATTAATTTCCCTGATTGACGGGTACCTGTATTTTGCTATTTATGCAAGATAGAAATAAACGCCAGGTCTCCAATAAGTGCTGGGTCTCTATTATATGCTAGGGTATTTTTTGTCAAATGTACAAATAAAAGCCAGGGGCTTTTATTAGAAGTTTTACGGTATTCGTTTATCAACCACTGACACAACCACAACGAAATGACATATTAAAATGAAAAGTGCGACGAAGGAATAAAAATGCAAGTCCTAAATGACCAATCCTGTTAACACAACTCTTGCCTGCTTCAGTTTCCTACACTCATCCTTACATTCATGTTGTTTTGACGCTACTGCTTTGACGTTGGGAAGAAACCAGTATTAGTTCTGTAAAATATACTGCCAAAACAAGTCATAATTATCATATGCAAAATTTATAGAGTTCCATCATATAACAAGGCACAAGGCAAGTGCACTACATCCAGTACATCAGCAACAATCAAAAATAAAGGTCGCAACAAAATGTAGGCCCCTAGTCATTGTTAAAAGCATCATAGAATACAAATGTTTTATCTCTGGGAGCTAGCTTAATCTGAAGAAACTCTGAAAAAATGGGTCAGTGAAAAAAAATAACTTCACTGTCAACTTCAGCAATTTTTTCTACAACTATGACTTGAATCTAAATTAATTTTATATAGCTTTACAGAGGCACGTAACTGTCAAAATTTAAAACACGAATGATAGTGAGGGTAAATAAAGGGAACATCAACCAAGACAAATATTGGTCAGTCAATCTGCAGTTGTGCAAAGGGGTGCTGCCTGACTGATGGACAGTGCTTTAAACCATGCTCAAACAAAAACAGCAAAAAGAAAGCACGTAAGACAACAGACCGTGCAGCCTCACAGCTCTTCACTGTAGCTAATGTATCTTCAATGGTCGCGTTGCACAGAGTGAACATGCCTTGCCTGAACACTTGCAGTGATTCTACAAGGTACAGACACATGCATTTCAAACACAGCACAAACAAAAACAATAAGCACAAAAGCATATTTGCATATTACCATCAGTTTCAAAATGTAACTAATGACCCCTCAGTGCAAAATGTAACTACTACTCCAACTACTGCATCATCTTGTAATCAACTAGTCATTTTTCATGAGTTACTCGCAGTAAAGCTGTATTCTACAAAGACAACTTTTGATATTGTTTGATTTTATTCAGCTTTGTAAGTGCTATTGACCTCTTGTTGCTTTGTCCAACATCCTCCCTTCTACTATGTCCAATAACAGTAATAATACATGCTTACTGAAAACATACAACAACATACTGAGCAATGTGTCTCCATTCTTTGACACCAACTTCAGAGTGTCAGAGCTGCTTGAGCACTGTTCTCCAAGAGGCAGATCTCCGCCGCTCTGTGACAGTTCACTCAGCGCCTCGCCCAGACATCGCTGTGTCCGTATCACATGGTCCAACTGTGTGGCAAGCGATGTTGCCAGCTGCAGGACATGGACAAACTGTCGACGTTGCTCCCGCAATGCAGTGATGCGTGCGGATATGTCTGGATCAGGCGCAGTCCTGCTGCGACTTCCGAGATGTTCACCCACATACTGCTGAGCAACTATCAACGCGCTGGATGACCATGACTGCAGGGAGTCAAGGGGTGATGTCTGTGACGACACAAACAACCTTCTCGACTCTGACGGGCATGACGCTGATGATGCTTTAGTACTCACAGCTGACAAACAACAACAGTGTCACTTAGGAACATATTCATGAAATGGTGTACTAATTTGTTAGCATTACAGCAAGTTGATGAACATGATGATGGTTCCTACAAACTTCCTTGCATTTATGAGAAATTGTTTGTCGTTAAGACATCTAGCAAAAAACAACTGTGGCTGCTAAAATGATAACAAATTGACAAATAGAGATTACTAGATCAGCTGTGCACATGGCCAGATGAAACGTAATGTCAGTTTCAGAGTTAGGAAAAAATACTCATTAAATAACGTGAACGCCTAGCCATGCACAAAGCAGCGATGTACTAAAACAGGTAGCCTAGATTCAATGCCGTGTCAAATGGATAATTACAGCCGTACCTAGTCTGGCTATACTACAGGAACAATCGCTAATGCAAAAAACGATACCGGATGTCGAAGTTAAAGAAGTAGCAAAATTATGTGGTCGGCTGCCAGTTGCAGATGTGGTTCCACTACGTAAAAAAGAACTATACTGTTCCCCAGAAATGTTTGTACTCATAACTGTGCTTTTGTGCTGAAAATTACACTTTTGTACTAATAAACAAATAAAAAGTAAACAAGGATGACTCCATAGAATATATAATCATGATCTAAGTGAGTAAATAAGTAAATTTATATAGCGCACCGCACACACGGCGAGAAACTCGCCGAATCTGAGGCGCTGAAACTCGACTGCAGATGCGTTCGGAAATAGGCCTACGCCTATAGCGCTGTATGATGACACAAAAAAGTTTCTACTTCCTGTTTACTTTGGCTCTCCAGTTCTAGGGACTTTACTGTTTTTTTTTCTCTTCATGCCAAATTCATGCATCTTCCCAAGGTCCGCTAGGTCTTGTTTCAGTTTATAATCTTAGTTCACTTTAGCGTACATCCATCCCTGGTCGGTCGTTGCTAGTAGGAGTCTGCCGAGAACAGGTCCAGTTTCCCACACATGAACAACTTTATCAAGTAAAGAATTCCATTGTTGCATATGAACAATACTCGCGGCAACTGAATAATTGTAATAATTCATTTTCCCTATCACTTTTCAATTCCCTGACTTTTCCAGGTTTTCCAGAAGAGTGGCCATCCTGAAGAAAGTCTTGCTCAAACAGGAGTCGTGCAAGGCGATACTCTGATCCATGGGCTACGTTTCTGGCCGTGTGAGTCTGTTATCATTCAATTTTTTTCTGGTGGGCCCTAAAAATTCCTGTTCTGTGCAATAATGTGTATAATGAATTGCCACTAAAGGGCCACTTAAGTAGTGATTGCAATCCTGTGATTGAAAAAATCTCTGGGGAAATGGCAGAGCCCTCTACCCAAACCTCTTCCTTAGTGTGAAGGGGATAACCGTCCCTACACTCCATCCCTCAAGTGCCTCCTACATCCAGATCATGGCTACACCAGTGCAGCTATAAAACTCTTGTTCAACCAAGACATTAATAACCATACAACGTAGCACAAAATTATCGCTACAAAATACATTAGCACAAGTAGAGTTGCATACTTTAAACAAAGAATAATGAAATTATGACATTAATACACAGTAGTCCCATGACCAGTATTACAAATAGGGCCTATTTATCAGGCCTACTTCACCTAAAAACAGATGGCTGCATACATGTCAGCACTAGATGATAAGATCTTTGATTCATTTCTATATAAACTTAGCCCTTCGACAGGAAGCCCAATTTTGTAATGCCGACAGGAAGTCGGGGTCAAATTGACCCCACAAATACTACTGTGCATTCTGTCAGTTTTTAGTAGAGTTTTGAACGTCAATTAATTGCTCTTACTCAGAAAAAATGGTAGTATTATTTCTGTTATCTAATATCGATCGCGTTAACATGGTAACAGATTTTGGAGCATTTAAACAGAAAGTATGCTATGTCAAGACTTTTACACGAAATATCTCCAAAATCGTTGCTTGAAAGGGAAAGTTTTCAGTTTCGGACAATTAAATAACGTTATTTAAATTTCACTGCAATTAACCTTCATTGCCATGGTAACATAATTTAGACAACATACACAAAATTAAACATTGTGGCGTCCATAGCAACGGATAATTACAGTTTGGTAAAGATTTCATGTCAGTATCTCTGCTGAATAAGCTGTTGCCATGCAAAATTGTCGCCATAGCAACCATTGCTATGTGAAACATACACTGCTAAATTTACTGTAGTGAATATAAATTATCACAGCCATAATTTCTAGCACATGCAACACTTGTGTTATAGACACACTAATTTTGTTGCTAAGGGCTTTTTGTTGCTATAGCAACAAAAAATAACAGAAGCTTTTATAAGAGATATCTTGAAAAATCTTTGCATCAAACAGAGGGTTTTCAGAGTTGGACAATTAAATGCCATTTTTACAATTTTTACGACCAAACCTCATTGCCATAGTAACAAAATTTAAACAATATCCACAAAATTTAAGCACTGCGGCATCCGTAGCAAGCAACGGGTGCTACGCAAAACTATAACCATTGGTTTCACTTCATATGGTAACCAACGTTTGGTAACGATGGAAAATTGTCACCCATAGCAACCGTTAGTATGTGAAGCATAGTTAGCATACACTGTTAGATTTAATGTAGTGAGTAGCATACAAATAGGTTACCATCACCATGATTCATAGCACAATTTACCACTTAATATTTGTGTTACAGCACACTAAGCTTGTTGCTAAGGGCTTTTTGTTACCATAGCAACAAAAGACTGAAGAGCGGAAAATGTGTACTTTATCATTTTTAGATATATAATGTCACCAAATGCAACTAAATATGCCAAAAAATCAATTTTATCAAGCATATCTGACAGGAGCTATTTTCGTCAACATGTGACTCACAACTGTGCATAGAAGGTGTCGAGAATACCTCAATAAAAGTGCCCCCTATCGGCAAAAACATAACTAAGAGTACCAGACTGGAGGCAATAAATAAATATTAAAAGTCACAAAAGGTTAAGGAGATTTTTCAATATTGAACAATCTATAGGATCTGGGGTCAATTTGACCCCGGCTTCCCGTCGAAGGGTTAATCAAAAGAAAAGTGAAAGTATCCTTTAGAATCATTCACGATGGAGTGTAGAATGTGGAGTCAGAATTCTCTAGAAACAGAACTCGACTACTTTGGCAAATGCTTCAGTTCGTGTGTCAACCAGATAGCAAAACTAAGCAGAGTCAACGCGCCGGCCTGATGCGACACTGCCACGTGAGTATGCACGAACGTCAACAATGTGGCCACACCAAGACCCACCTGTACACAATAATAGTAAACATATACATGAATACACAAGACAATATGCAAACTGCAGGGGAGTTGCTAAACATTTCCAAACAATGGAGAATTGACTCTAGCCCCTGGGACACAAAACAGCCCTCTATTAATCTAGCTAAAGAATCTGGGAGAAAGCTGTGAGCTAAGCTCCCCAAGTGAAGTTTGAGGCAAAAGCACTTTTATGCATTTCAAGCTCGAAAATGGTGTCAGGTAGTGACATTTTTGGTTATTTTTGTGCAACTTATCTTGGTTCTAGTTAATGAGAGGTGGTTTGATTAAACGTGGTGAACCCCCTAGGGCTAAGGGCCTGCAATCTACCCCCAATGTTACTTGCAATAGTCGGTGAACTTATGCATAATGTGACTGTGAAGACAGTGTTAATAAGTCTTAGTTATAAAACTGTTAAGTGACACATCACTGTCACCATGGTTCCTACTACTCTGCAAAATTCATTTTCCCTGACTTTTCTCTGACTTTCCAGGACAAAATGAATCGCTTTCTCTGACTAATATGTTGGCTTTCAATCGCTTGCAATCGGACTAAAAACAAACACTGTGGAACAAATTTAAAAGTGTACATACAAATAATCTGTGAATGAAGTGAGCTGAAAAAAAAATTGTGAACTATTGTACGCAGTCTGTGTAAAACAGTTCAAAATTTTTTCTGCATCTTTGTTAACGTTTGCACCCTGGTACCTAGATTTCCCTGACTTTCCCTGACCATAGGAACCATGTGTCACACAATTCACGTTGAGTGCCCAGCACTTACTAATTACAAATCAGTATAAATACAGCAACTACTCATTTTAGAAACTGCTCTTAATGGTGAGTGGTGAATGAGATAAAAGTACTTTCACTTTCATTTTTCAATCCAAAAATTTTAACAAAACATAACAGCAACAGAGAACAAAAGCAGTTTATCAAAATGCACAGGTGATTCCATTTAAATGCGAGAGGGCCTACTACTAACAAGAAATTTGAGCTAATGCTCACGAGATGCACAAAAGCCTATAGCAGTTCCTATTTGCAAACTGTCAATCTATCTCTAGCCATTTTGTCGCAGTTTATTCTTGGAGTGTGCACTGCAGCCGAAGATCGCAAAAATCAATAAAAACTCCTTATTTTGGTAGTTTGGGTCTTTCAAAGTCATCGATATTGATATGACTGAAAAACTTGTTAGTTATTAGTGCTATTAGTGGTATTAGTGTTAGTATTAGTGTTATTAGTGCTTGTTGTAAAAGAATGCATGCCCATGCCTATCTGCAACCGTTTTCGTGAAAGACTAGCCAACAACGGTAAAATAACGACTTTTACAGGGGTACCGCTATTTGATGCCCTAGAGACTTGGACCATCGAAATCTAGATTTGATGCTGAAAATTACATATGCAGCTTCTGCATGTCTATCTTAATTGATTTCAGCGCAATCCGCTCCTGAAACGTGTCTCGCAGCCAAAAATCGCCAAAAATCCATAAAAAACCCTATTTGGGTGTTCAAGGTCATCCAAAGGCATTCAGTTCCGTTTTAATCGAGAGCCAGTGCATGACTTCCTATTAGTGATTAATAGTAACCTAGGGCCTATCTCGCATCGTTATTGAGATACAGTGACTTACTGGCTCAATATCGCAAATTTTTCCTACCCCCATCCCATTTAGCGCCCTCATTCAGGGTGACCTTTTTCAAATTTATGGAAAAGCTTTACGGTTCCTAAAACTAGAGTCTTCCAGGCAGCCGACGACGAAGATTTGGTGAGCCTAGCTTGCACCATTTTTGACTGATCCACTTGTGTGACAGACAGACGAACAGATGGACAGAACTGCAATGGTGAAGATGCGATGAAAGCAGTAGTTGCTTTCGCGCGTAAGTATGCTTACACCTTCAACAACAGTATTTTTACGCTGCAACAATGAGAGTGACGCAGTAACACAACCAACACATTTTCTCTACTAGATAACACATAAGTCAAGTAAAATATAGCAGCCAAATGCTAAGTTAACTGCGCATACCTGCAAAACAGCCATTGCTCCAAGTGCATTAGCAGCCAGCCGTGCACGAGGTGGCAATGGCGTTTTCATGCTCAGCCACCATAAGCCAAGAATCATCAGTCCCGTAAATTCACCCTACAAACCGAATATAAAGACAATAAATGAATTAACAGCAGCACAACAGGGGTCTCAAACTCATCTGGATATTTGGGCTGCATTGCTAAATCGCACAAAGTCATAAATGCACAAATGATCATCAGAACCAATATAGATCACATGCAAAATTATTTTTGCCACAGGTGCCATTATACACTAAATAAAGAGTTTATTTATCAACTAAAATAGATTCTCTATCAACTGCATCAGAGTGCCAGATGAAAATATTCAGTACCATATTATGCTAAATAATGGAAGTAATCAGTAGTACACAGAAAAGCAGGAAACACTGCAAGAAAACTAGTGTTATCGAAATCGGCACCGAAACTGCAGTTTTTGTTAGCAATATCGAAAAGTATCAAAACCGCAGTTTTAGGCTCTCTATTGACAGTTTCGGTTTTTCGGTTTTGACAGACTAGCTCTAGTGTTTTGACTGAATGAATGAATGAATGAATGACTGGTTTAATGAGACGCATCAAACGTGCATCAAACACTGCTATGAGCAATACAAATTTATAACACTACAAGAATACACCGATAGAAACAAACACTGAATATAAACTCAACTA
>Ga0209671_1000529_pt1 | contig 26042 bp, 22 predicted proteins | sample WorMetHERISLAND2_2_FD_187401 | JGI IMG/M metagenome (GOLD analysis project Ga0209671, IMG submission 187401) | Marine gutless worms symbiont microbial communities from Max Planck institute for Marine Microbiology, Germany - Olavius geniculatus... | ecosystem: Host-associated > Annelida >...
GCATCGCCTCCTGCGCCCAAAAAATATATTTGCTTATATATAGGATCCGTGCTTCCCATATCGGGCTTGTCCAACTACAGGATAAGATTGTGGTTCGCTTCGCTCTCACAATCTATCCTTATTCGTTATAACCCGATCGAATATTCCTTGATACAAGCTCCCGGTCTTCCTCGGCAACCAAATCCAGGACGTCTTTGCCAATTAATTCATCGGGTTCATAGCCGAAAATGTCAGCATATTGACGATTAAAATCGATAACCTTACCCTGCTCTGTAATTACCATGCCTTCAAAAGCGGCATGGTAAAAACGCTTTAAGCGTTGTTCGCTTTCCCTTAAGGCCGCTTCCACATGCGTGCGCTCTTTGATTTCACGATAAAGCTTCTCGTTTAACGCCTTTAGTTGAGCAGTTCGTTTTTCAACCCGCTGCTCAAGTTCGTCGTGTGCCTTTTGTAAAGCCTCCTCGGCCTGCTTGCGGTGGGTGATGTCGGTATCGGTGCCGACCACCCGGATGGGATTGTCGCGGGCATCACGGATGACAGTTCCACGCGCCATGATCCAACGGATTGAGCCATCTTTGTGCTGCTTGCGATGTTCGTTGATGAATTCCGGGGTTCTCCCATCAATGTGCGCCTGATAGGCGTCCATGAGTGCCTGCCTGTCATCCGGATAAACATAGCCCGCCCAAACCTTTAAATCGTTTGGGATATGCGCGTCGCTGTAGCCCAAGATCGCTTTGAGGTTCGGGTCTAAATAGAATTCATCGGTTTGCATATTCCAGTCCCATACACCAACCCCGGCGGCCTGGGTGGCCATGGCATATCGTTCTTCACTCGTCTGCAACCGCTGTTCGGTGCCTTTGCGCTCGGTAATGTTGCGCGCAATTCCCAGCACCACCATTTCCCCTGCAATTTCTACCGGAGATGTCCTTATTTCAGCGATCACACGAGAGCCGTCTTTGCGAACTAGGGTAAATTCATCCGGCCCCGTGGGCTTCCCGTGAATATTTTTCTCCAAGGTCGCCGCGGCTTTATGGATTTCATCGGGGGGCAATAAATTCAATTCCAAAAAATTCTTTCCAATTAATTCCTCTTTTTTATAACCGATAAGTTATGCGGCCGCTTTATTGCCTTCAATGAAGTTCCCCTTCAGGTCATTCAAATAATACGCATCCGGGGCGAATTGAAATAGGATCTTCAGCCGTGCTTCACTTTCCTGCAAGGCTTGGCTATTTTTTTTTTGATCGGTCATATCCCGAATCGTCCCAACGATGTATTTTTTCTCCGTCACCGGATCGACATATAAGGACTTTTTGGTCGAGATCGTATGCAGTTTCCCACGCCATGTTATTTCTTCTTCATTTATATCATTGTTGCCTGACCTTAAAACCAGATCATCTTTTTCCCAGAACACGTCCGCCTGTTCTTTCGGGAAAAGATCATAATCGCTTTTCCCGATGAGCTCCTCTCTGGGATGTCCCATCAACTGGCAGCTCGCATCGTTTAACAGCACCCACCGGTGTTGTTCGTCTTTAGCGAAAACAGCGTCGTCGAGAGCATTCACAATATTATCCAGATATTCCTTGGACGCATTTAGGCCCGCAATGGTGTGTGTCAGCATTGCGATTATATTTTCCAATTCTCCAACTTTTTGCACCAGCTGCTCAGAAGAAGGCTCTCGGTTCACAATTCAGTCCTCCCAACTCATAAGGGCGGCGATTAACAATTCTGAGGCCTTATCGATCCGTCAAACATCAAAATCAAAATAATTTAATGAAGCCAAACCGGAATTTAAAATCGAAAAGCTCAAGGATGATCTAAGGGTGCTACAGGAAAGAAAACACTAACCGGCAATGCTTATCGCCGATTCGCCTTGAATAGTGGATGCTCAGATTGTCCTTGAGGCGCCAAAGGACTTCTCCAGGCTATATGACAAACGCCAACACACGGAAAGAGCAAAATACCACCAAAGGACCATCCGAGATATCGTTGTCATTGAGGACTAGGGTTCAATCAATATCGATGGGCTGCGCGATCCTCCTCCCCCAGGGCGTTCGAAAAATCATTCCGAATGGTGGGCCGTGCTGGGCTCGAACCAGCGACTCTCTGCTTAAAAGGCAGATACTCTACCGACTGAGTTAACGGCCCCGGTTAAAAAACATATTTATTTAATGACATTTCTGGGTCTTGTCAACCATAAAAAACAAATCCAGGAATATTTTCATCCCGGTTACGGCAATCGGTTCCCCTGCCGTCGGATGCACCCCGCTTTCGGATTGACAGCTTCCGAACTGTAGCGCAATCCCCTTTCCGACTTCCGAATTCCAACTTCCCACTTCCAACAACCCCCTCCCCTTCTCAATCCGCCTTCCGAATTCCAACTTCCGAATTCACTTTAACCTTGCCGTCCCAAGCCGTCAGATTCCGGGTGACAAAATCGACAACCTGTTGATGGATTTCCCGGCTTTTGCCGGTTCCGGGCAGCGGTTCGCCGAATTTGAAATAGAGGATTTTGCGGGGATCGATGGGTCCCATGTCTTTTACCCATTTGCCGTTGCCGTGAAAATCGGTCTTGATGGCGACCGGAACCACCGGGACGCCGGCCCGCGCGGCCAGCTTGACTCCCAGGGTGTTAAAGGCCTGCGAATCAAATTCGACACTCCGGGTTGCCTGGGGGAAGATGATCACCGACCCGCCGTTGGAAATAAATTTGTGGCCTTCGCGCAAGACCACCTTGAAATCTTCACGTGGATTTTGGCGGGTAACGGCGATCAAGCCCAGTGCTTTGAAGATAGGCCCGATAACCGGGTAATGGCGCAGTTCTTCTTTGATAACGAAATTCACCCGGCTGAAGGCCAGCACGATTCCGGGTAGGATAAGCGTTTCCACCAGGCTCATGTGATTGCCGATATAGACCGCCGGTCCCTTCAGGCCCGCGATGTGCTTGACTCCCGAAATATCGACACGGCCACCCACCGACTCGACCACCCGCAGAACCCTGTGCGAATACACCGACCACATCGCGTTGTCCAGGGTGCCACGGCGGGCCGGAAAACTGGCATGACAGAGCACATAGGCCAGACGAAGATAATAGACCAGGCCGAGCGATCCCGGCAGATACTTGAAATTGAACCCCCGCCGGGCCGGGCTTTGATAGCCGTATGCGCTCCTGAGGGTATGCTGATATTGGTCTGGGTTCATCGGGCGTCTAGCATTCATTAACGAATCTGCCGCAGCAGCCCACCGGTTGCTTGAGCCTTTGTCGATCCGTCAGGCGCTGTGGTATCTCGAAAGGATCAGGCTGGCGTTGGTGCCGCCGAAACCGAAGGAATTTGTCATGGCATGTTCTACCTGAGTCAGGCGCATCACATTGGGAACATAGTCCAGGTCGCATTCGTCACCGGGCTGGTCATGGTTGATGGTTGGCGGCAGACGACCGTCGGAAATGGCCAGGGCTGTAAACACGGTTTCGATTCCACCGGCACCGCCCAGCAGGTGACCGGTCATGGATTTGGTCGAACTGACCGCCAGGTTATAGGCGTGCTCTTTGAACACCAATTTAATCGCTCTGGTTTCAGAAAGGTCGTTTAGGGGTGTTGACGTGCCATGGGCGTTGATGTAGTCGATTTTATCGGGGGCCATCCCGGAATCTTCAAGCGCTGCCGTCCGGCGGAGGGGCTGTCATATGATAGCCGTCACCGCTCATGCCATAGCCGGTGAGCTCCGCGTAAATCTTGGCCCCGCGTTCCAGCGCATGATCCAACGCCTCGATGATCATGATTCCGGAGCCCTCACCGACGACAAATCCGTCCCGATCGCGGTCAAACGGCCGTGAAGCCTTCTCCGGTTCATCGTTGCGCGTCGACAGGGCTTTCATTGAATTAAAGCCGGCAATGCAGGTCGGATTGACCACCGACTCAACACCTCCGGTGATCATGGCATCCGCCTGGCCGTTGAGGATCAGCTTGCAGGAATCACCGATCGCATGCGCCCCGGCAGCGCAGGCGGTCGCCAGGGAGGCGTTGGGACCTTTGGCACCGAAATGAATGGAGATCATTCCCGGAGCCATGTTTCCGATCATCATCGGGATGAAAAACGGGCTTACCCGCTTCGGCCCCCGGCTGGTTAATTTCAGGCAGGTGTCTTCAAGAATCGAAAGTCCCCCTAGCCCGCATCCGGTAATCACGCCGACTCTATCGGCATTGGAGCTGTCGATCACCAGCCCGGAATCTTCGATGGCCATTCGCGTCGCGGCTACGGCATAGGCAATAAAGCGCTCGGTGCGTTTGGCCTCTTTTTGAGGCAGGAAATCCTCAGCATGAAAATCCTTGACTTCGGCAGCTATCCTGGTTTGATAATTCGACACATCAAATCGGGTGATTTCCCCGACACCCGAAGTTCCCGCGCACAAGGCGTCCCATGTCTCCCGGACGCCGATTCCCACGGGCGAGACCAGCCCAACTCCTGTTATAACAACACGTTTGTTCAAATGTTCCTCCCAATTTACTGTATTTATCGAGCCCTTTGAGTAAATTCCCACCTGTAACTATCTGTATTTAATTTATTATAATTCTGATTACTCATTGGTTCAACATCAAGAATAAGTAATTGAAACACCGCCGATTGTCAAGATATAATCCGATTCGCAGCGGTTGTCAAAATAACCATTCGGGTTTTATACCGCTTTTCAAAAATATGTTCCGAAGCGCTTAAAGGGTGGTATCAGCGTTTGTAGAATAAAGCGATCAGATGGGATCAGATACGTTTGGATGGCAGTTTTTTTTTAAGCCGCTATCGAAGGTCTCTTAAAACGCTATATAACGTGGCCAACGGGAAAGGACGGCGCTGCTGGGACGGCTTCAGAGACTATCCAGCAGCCTCTGGTGAATATTGTCAAATCCGCCGTTGGACATTATCAGAACCATATCCCCCGGTCTGGCCGTGGATGATAAAAACTCCAGGATGGTCTGCGTGTCGGGAAAATAATGCGCATCCTTGCCCCGGCTTTTGAGTTCCTGTACCAGATGCTCGGATGAAAACCGCTGCCCGACGGGGATTTTCTGCAGCAGCGGCGGTTTGGGAATACATATGATATCGGCCGCGTCGAACACCTCCGTGTAGTCCTTTTGGAAAACGCTGCGCATGCTGGTGTTGGTGCGGGGTTCAAACACCGCGATCAGGCGTCCGCCGGAAACGGCTGCCCTGACAGACCGGACCGTTTCGCGCACCGCGGTGGGATGATGGGCAAAGTCGTCCATGACCGTAATCCCGTTTTTCCGTCCCCGAATTTCCTGGCGGCGCTTAATCCCTTCAAAAGTTTTCAGGGCTCGGTCAATGGTGTCCACCGGTATGTTCAGGTCGTCTGCCACTGCAATATCAGCCAGGACATTCAATAAATTGTGCTCTCCAAAAAGTTTGGTCTTAAAGGTGCCAAAAGATTGATGGTTTTTAAACACTTCGAACAGGGTCCAGGGCGGCTGGGTGGACACAGCGCCCAGGCGCCAGGTAGATGTGGTCTTGCGGCCATAGCGCTCAATGCAACAGCGGTGATGATCGATCACATCAGTCACATTTTGTTCGCCGTCATAAGCCAGAAGCTTGCACGAACCGGGCAGATCGGCAACAAAATTATTGAATATGGTCTTGACATGATCCAGATCCCGAAAAATATCGGCGTGATCGAATTCGACACTGGTCAGGACGGCCCGGTAGGGCTCATAGTGCTGGAATTTCGGTCCCTTGTCGAAAAATGCCGTGTCATACTCATCGCCCTCGACCACAAAATAGGGCCCCCGGCCAAGCCGGTAGTTGCTGTCGAAGTTTTTCAGAATGCCGCCGATCATAAACGATGGATCGCAGCCGGCTTCAAATAGAATCCATGCCAGGATTGATGACGTGGTCGTCTTGCCGTGGGTGCCGCTCACCAGCAGGGTTTGCTTGCCGGCGGCGACGAACCGGTTCAGCGCCTGGGGCATGGAGCAATAGTGCAGTCCCCTGCGGTGCATTTCCCGGACTTCCGGGTTGTCTTTGGATACGGCATTGCCCACGATGACCAGATCCGGTTGGGCAGCAAAATTTTGCGCCCGGAAACCATCGTGCATTTTGATGCCCTTTTGCCTTAAAAAATCACTCATGGGCGGATAGATTTTCTGATCGGACCCGGTAACCGCGAAACCGAGATCCCGCAGCATGCAGGCAAGCGCCCCCATGCCGGTACCGCACACGGCAATTAGATGAATCGTCTGCACATATTCAGGTATTTTGTTTTTATTCATGTTCATCATCACATAACAGGGCGGGGACTAGACTCCCCGCCCCTGAGACGGAAATTGCGTTTTCGGATTGTCGATCTAGTGTCGTGTCCTACAAGTAATTTCCAAAACTCGAATGGATTGTTAAGTCGTTCCAATTCCTGAATTCAATTTATTAAATCCCAAATCACAATACTCAAATTACAAATCCGCCTCCGGCGGACCAAATCACAATCTTCAAATTCGAAACCGATCCGAAAAGAACAGTGTATCACAGAAAAAGGATGCATCGGATACCTGGGAGCAATTCAGTCAGGCTTCAACATGAGCAGTAACACTGCAGAGCCCGCCACCAAGGCCAAAAGTTTGGGTCACGCGCAGCGCAGGCGCTTGCGCCGCGTGTTGGAAATTGGAATTTGGATATTGTTTGTTATTTGTTATTTGGTGCTTGGAATTTGTTAAAATCAAGTACGCTGACGGACTTAAAAAAATCAGTTAGAATTCTATAAAATATTCCTGGGACACAACACTAGCTGGCGTTGTTCAATAGGGCCCGGATATGCTGTGAGAGGGTTTTCAGGTTAAACGGCTTCTGGATAAATGCACTGCAGCCGCGTTTGATAATCTCGCTGGCCTGCCCGTCGATACTGTAGCCGCTGCAAAGAATGACCTTGATTGCGGGATTGATCTGCTTTAGCCGGTCAAGGGTTTCACCGCCGCCCATTTTCGGCATGATCATATCCAGAATGACCAGGTTGATTTTTTCCTGATGAATTAGGTAGATTTCGATGGCCTCGGCGCCGTTCGAAGCAGTCAGGGTGTCATAGCCCAGCTTTTCCAGCATACGCCTGCCCACATCGATGATCATTTCTTCGTCATCCACCAGCAGCACGGTCTCTTGATCGGGGCTGATTGCATCGGCTGACCTCGGCAGCCCCCGCGCTGATTTGCGGCTGGCCGGCAGACAAATCTCAAACCGGGTCCCCCGATCTTTGCGGCTGTCGACATCAATGAATCCCTCATGATTTTTGACAATTCCGTAAACTGAGGCCAACCCGAGCCCGGTCCCCCGTCCCATTTCACGGGTCGTAAAAAAGGGGTCGAATATTTTTCTTTGGGTTTTTTCATCCATCCCGATGCCGGTGTCGGCCACCGTCACTTTAACGTAAGCACCCGCTTTAACCCGGTAGGGGGCCAACCGCTCCTGGTCAATGGAAATGGTTTCGGTACGGACAGAGAGCCTTCCTCCCTCCGGCATCGCCTGAATGGCATTCATGTATATGTTGAGAAATACCTGCTCGATCTGATCCATGTCGACCTCGACAGGCCACAAGTCGGTGTCGAGAGCCTCCTTAAACACAACCGTCTTATTGGCCCGGCTGAAGAGAAGATTCTGTTCCCTCAGAACCTGGTTGAGATCGGTCAGGCGTACTTCATATTTTCCGCCCCGGGCGAAACCGAGTATCTGCCGGGTCAGTTCGACCCCGCGTTGAACATGCTGCTCGATTTTCTTCAGGTTGCTGTAAAGCGGAGAGTCGGCCTCCAGTTCTAAAAGCGATAACGAAATGTTGCCCTGAATTCCCAGCAACAGATTATTAAAATCATGGGCGATACCCCCGGCCAGGGTTCCGATTGCTTCCATCTTCTGGGCCTGACGCAACTGCTTCTCCAACTGTATTTCTCTGGTTACATCGCGCTGAACACTTACGTAATTGACAATTTCCCCCGTCCTGTTTTTTACCGGAGAGATGGTTGCGTCGGATTCATAGCGGGAATTGTCTTTTTTCCTGCTGATGAATCGCCCGCGCCAGATGTCGCCTCGCTTGAGGCAGGCCCAGATTTGATCGAAAAAGGAGGGATCGTGTTGATCGCTGTCGAGCAGGGTGAAGTTGCGGGCAACTGCCTCTTCGAGGGAATAGCCGCTGATTTTTTCGAAGGCCGGATTGACATACTGAATACGGCCCGCGTTGTCCGCGATGACAATGGCCTCCGCAGCACTTTCGACAGCAGTAACCAGACGTGCCGGATCTACCGTCTGCTTGTTCGGATGTGTTTTTTCCGGGTTATGCCTGCATCGTTTATCTGCCATTGCCGCAGCCTTGAAAATATCCCCAACGTGCGCCGGCCGGCCCAGGGATCAACGCCGACATGCATCCATCAAACGCTGTTAACTATTTTTTGTTAATTATTACAGATATTTTTTGAGAAATCAAATAGAATGGCAGGTGGCATCAATTTGTCAAATGTCGCAGTTCTTGCAGCTCATCGAGAAAAACCGGATCGAGATTATCGGCAAATTGAGCATGGATGAAATATTCGTTAAAAGGCTGGCTGCTCACGGCAACGACCGTGCCGGTGCGATTGAACTCCAGGTCGGTTTCAAGCTCGGCAAAGGATAAATCCATGGTCATTTTCCGTCTCAGCATCATGGCGGCGGTATCTTTCGTTGTTTTGATGATAAAGGCCAGACCGCTGTCGGAAATATCCAATAGCTCTCCCCGCAGCGGCACACCCGTGGGATTGTTCTCCGCATCCAGGTATTGCATGTTGACTTTGCCGGGCATGTTAAACCGTTCCGCTTGCCTGCGCTCCAGGCTTTCGGCTTTCAGCAATTCAGCGACGGATTCAAGCTCAAGGCAATAGTTTTTAAGCTTGTGCTCCAGCCCGGGCGCTTTTTCATTCAGTTGCGCAAGACGCGTTTTTTCGAGTACGGACAATTTAGACGGGGCGTCGGTTATCACGGACGTTGTACAGATGGCATCGCAAAAAAAGAAAGTGTCCTCGCCGATGATGTCACCGGCGCCAAAGGTTTTGAGCAGGGTCGATTTCTCAGCCTGCCGACAAAACATGTTCAGCTGGCCTTTCTCGACAAAATAAAGCCGGGAACAGATGTCACCCTGTTGGAAAAGCATTCGACCGGCAGGGAATTCAACGGGCTGCAGGCCATAGTAGAGGGCATTGATTTCCTCCAGCTCGAGGTTGTCATATAACTCGCACCAGGTGTCCAGGTGCGCTATATCGATGGCCTTGCTTTTCTCGGTCTCGATAATTTCGCCGCTGTTGACAATTTCACCGAGCGCCATCGAATCCACTTCAAACAGCCAATCGCGCAGAGCCTCGGCCTGGTCGAATCGCTTTTCTTTGGCCAGTTCGATAATCAGTCCGTAAAGCAGTTCAACGGCCGCTTCTTTGTTGTCTTCACTTATATAGCGTTCGATTAATTTCTCGTGTTCGGACAGATCGCCCATAGGTTTCACCCTTTCGTTCGAAAGCACTTAATAGTTAAGCCTCACGGATTGACTTGCCTCCAAACCCCTTGGCCTTATTGTGCCAGACCCCCCAGAACTTTCCTGGCCGCCTCGATGGTGATCTCGATGTGCTCGTCGGTGTGTGCGGTGGACAAAAACAGCGCCTCAAACTGTGATGGGGCGATATATACACCCTGGCGGCGCATGCCCTGGTAAAATTTTGAAAACAACTCGAGGTCACAGGTTTTGGCGTCCTCAAAGCAGGCCACCTCACGATCCGTAAAAAACATCCCGAGCATCGATCCCACATGATCGACTCTGGCCGCTGTGCCGGCACCCTTGGCAGCATCGGCCAGCCCGGCCACCAGCCGGCGCGACCGTTCTTCCAGGGATTGATATACGCCCTCTTTTTTGAGCTGTTCGAGGGTGGCGATACCGGCCGTCATGGCAATCGGGTTTCCGGAAAGGGTTCCGGCCTGATAGACGGTACCCTGCGGCGCAATCTGGGACATGATGTCCTTGTTGCCGCCGTAGGCGCCCACCGGCAATCCCCCGCCGATCACTTTGCCGAAACAGGTCAGATCCGGCTCGATGCCGTAAACAGACTGGGCGCCGCCGTAGCCGACCCGGAAGCCGGTCATTACTTCGTCGAATATCAGCACGGCACCGTGTTTTCGCGTTGATTCCCGCAAAGTTTCAAGAAATCCGCTGGCGGGAGGCACCATCCCCATATTGCCGGCCACCGGCTCGACGATGATGCAGGCAATATTATCACCTTTTTCGTCCATCACCTTTGCAACGGTGTCCGAATCGTTGAATGGCAGCGAAATGGTGTGCTGGGCAACGGCTTCCGGAACACCGGGGCTGCCGGGAATCCCCAGGGTGGCGACTCCCGAGCCGGCCGCCACGAGCAGGGTGTCGGCATGGCCGTGATAGCAACCATCAAATTTTATGACCATATCCCGGCCGGTGGCGCCGCGCGCCAGACGGATGGCACTCATGGTGGCCTCGGTGCCCGAATTCACCATGCGCACCACATCTACCGAGTCCACCGCGTCGATGACCATTTGGGCCAATTGAATCTCCAGATCGGTGGGGGCGCCAAAACTGGTGCCCCGTTCAAGTACGGCAATCACGGCCTCTACCACAGCCGGGTGCCGGTGACCGAGGATCAACGGACCCCAGGAACCGATATAATCGATATAGCGGTTGCCGTCTGCATCGAAGATCATGCAGCCCTCGCCGCGCTCGATAAACAGGGGGTCGGCCCCCACCGATTTGCAGGCCCGCACCGGACTGTTGACCCCTCCGGGAATGATGGCGGCAGCCCGCTCGTATAATGATCGTGAATTGGTAAAATTCATATGACCCCCATCCTCTCCGCTTTCAAAACAGGTTGACTTTTCATTATTGATAAGAAAAGTATCAAATAGAGGGATAACCGTCAAGGATGGATAATCGCAGCATAAGGTAAGGTCAAGATAATCCCAGAATCAATTTGGTACGAATTGTCTAAAAACAATAAAATCCCAAATCTCAAGCACCAAATAGCAAATAAATCTCAAATCACAAGACCCAATGACCAAAACATCCACCGGAGTCATTCATTGGCCCTGCTCAATCCGATATTAGCGCTGCCGCTGGCTGCAAGCGTCCGGTCTGGTCTGATCGAAGAGGAAACTAATGAACATCGAACATCGAATAATGCATTCTGCCTATTTAAAAAAAGCTTGAGCGGAGCGATTCCATCCTTCGACATTCGACATTCGATATTCTGCGGTTCTGCGGTTCGCTTTTCTTATGGTTTCCTATAAGATTATGGGTATCCCTTTTGCCGCAAGTTTCGGGGGAACACCTGTTTTGAATTTCGAATTTGGTGCATTGGAATTTGTTTGGTATTTGGTGCTTGAAATTTGATATTTTACGAAATTGATAAGATAAAGCTATATTTTTTTTATGTGATCTTATACCCATTATGAAACGATGAACCAACGTTCCCCCAAACAACTGGCCAAACTGGTAAAGTATATCCTGGGCCGCCGCCCTGATGAGTTCGGGCTGGTAGCCGACAGGGACGGCTCGGTTAAGATCAAGGAACTGATCAAGGCCATCAACGAGGAAGAGGGCTTGAAGCATGTGCGCCGTTCCCATATCAACGAAATCATGCTCACCCTGCCGGATCCCGGCCTTGAGATTGACGGCAACCTGATCCGGGCCGCGGATCGGCAACGACTGCCAAAGCAGAGATTTGCGCTGGATCCCCCCAAGTTGCTCTATACCTGTGTTCGCAATAAAGCCTATCCCCACGTCAAGCAAAAAGGGATCCGGCCCAGCGCCCACGCCAAAGTTGTCCTGGCTGCCAATGACAGCCTGGCCAGCCGCATCGGCCGGCGCAGCGATCATGGCGCCGTGCTGCTCACGGTGCAGGTCCAACGGGCGGAAGAGATGGGGGTGGTCTTCTTCCAGGCCGGGGATTCTCTCTTTCTGGCCGACTACCTTCCCCCCGACTGCTTCAGCGGGCCGCCGCTGCCCAAGGAATCGCCGGAGGCACGCAAAAAAGAAAGGCCAACCAAAGATCCGCCGGATACGCCCGCGGGCAGTTTTCTCCTCGATCTCGATAAGCATAAAGGCCCGGCAGCCCCGGGTGATCGGCGCAAAAGAAGGGACAAGAAGCAAAAACCACGGCGCGAACGGCCGCCCTGGCGCAGATAGGCCGAAAGGTTTGGCCGGACTGAAGGCGGAGATATAAGTCTGTACAGACGAACATCGAACACTAAACAGATGAACATCGGACACTAAAAAGATGAACATCGAACATCGAACGTCCAACATCGAATCTTGAATTAATAGTTAAGCAAAAGTACCATCCTGAGATGTATCACGTAACTCGATTCTAGATCGGAATATTCGTTTGAACGGCCGTTCGACAGTGTCACGGATTTGAGCGGCATCGAAGGGTAGAAGAAACAGAACTAATAAAAATTAAATTGTGGAGCGAAGCGACATCATTATTCGATGTTCGACGTTGGACGTTCGATGTTGGACGTTCAGTTTTTATGATACAGGAATATAGATCGGCTATGCGGTTGAACGCAAAGTACATACTCAAAACGCTGCTACTGATAACCCTGACGGTTTCCTGCCGGGGCCAGGGCGCCGCCCGGATCGCGGAATTTTCCGATCCGGCACGGGCATTGCCCGCCAGCATAACGGTTGCCAGCTGGAACGCCCAGAAAGGTACGAATCCTCGCTTTGCCGCCGACCTGAAATTGCTGATTGAACGCGCAAAACCCGACATCCTGTTTCTCCAGGAAGCAAGCCCGGACCTTTTTGAACCCCGGCAGATGGGTGGCTACTTTGCCGAGAGCTGGAGCTATCCCTGGCCCGGGACCAAGGGAGTCGGCGTCATGACGCTGTCGCGGGTGCCGCCCGTCCGGTTCGAGCCGGTACCCACCAGGTACCGCGAATTCGGTGTCACATCTCCCAAGGTGTCGCTGGTCACCGAGTACCCCCTGGCAAGGGGCCCAAGTCTGCTCGCGGTCAACGTCCACCTGCTGAATTTCGAGGTCTGGTCCCTCAGCAATCTAAGACACCAGCTGGAAGGTTTGAAAGCCGTCATGGCCCGGCACAGCGGGCCCATCATTTTGGCCGGCGATTTCAATACGTGGAGTCGGGAACGACTGGAACTGGTCAGGAAAATCACCCGGGATGTAAAATTGAAGGAAGTCTCTGAATTCCCGGAGGGCCGCACCGCAGGCGATACCCTTTCGGAATTCTGGAATGATATTCTGGGTGTCGAAAAGAGCCTGCCCCTTGACCGGGTTTTTATTCTGGGCTTCAAGCCCACAGCGGCACGGGTTCTAAATTATGACTCATCGGATCATCGCCCGATCCTGGTGAAACTGCAGCTTGATCCCTGAATCACCCCGGCGGCTCAGGATGAGGGCGTGCACAGTGATTTGGTGAGGACGTAGGCCGCCTGCAGCGCCTCTGTCGGGCAAAGCGGAAAGCATTCTTTGCAGTCCCAGCATTCCTTGACGGCGATATCCGGTATGAAGCTGATTTCTTTTCTGATTCCGCGGTCTACAAACCCGACGGCATGCTTCTGCTTGACCTCGGCGCAATATCTCACGCACAGACCGCAATGAATGCAAAAGGACGCCTCCTTTTCAAAACGATCCCTGTCGGCCCCATACTCCTCAGCGTAGGTCAGCAGCTGCGGGGAGTCCGGGGCGTGACAAAGCTGAAGCTCCAGGATCATCTTGCGGATCTTGTCTATTTTTTCCGATCGGGTCCTTACAATCAGATCCTTTTCAACAGTGTAGACGCAAGAGACGACGTGCTTGGACCAGTCGCCGACCCGCACTTCGACAATGCAAAGCCGGCAGCCCCCGAACGGCTCCAACTTTTCGTGATGACACAGCGTCGGGATCGCTATGCCGGCGCTTTGAGCCGCCTCCAGAACGGTCATGCCTTGGGCGGCTTTGACCTCATTTCCATCTATCTGTACAATGATTTCACTCATTTCTTTTTGCTCTTTCTGGCTATCGTTCGTTCTTCCTCAGGAATCGGGGCCGGCACGGGCTCGCCCGAAATCTTGCACACGGCTCCAAAGCGGGTCGGACAGACCTCGAAACAGGTCCCGCACTTGGTGCATTTTTCCTGATCGATGATATGAATTCGGTTTTTACCGCCATCCACCGCATCGGCTGGGCACTTCCTGGCGCAAATCATACAGGCCTGGCACTTGTCCGGTTCGATATGAAACGCAATCAGCTCCTTGCAGGACAGTGCCGTGCAACGCTTCTCGTTGATGTGAGCCTCGTATTCACCCCTGAAATAGCGCACGGTGCTCAGAAACGGATTCGGTGCACTGGTGCCCAGGGCGCAAAGACAGGCTTCCTGGGCGACCTCGCCGAGTTCCTCCAGCAGTTCGATGTCCCCCGCGAGGCCTTTGCCCTCGGTGATGTTCGTGAGGATTTTGAGCATCTGCCGCAGGCCTTCGCGGCAGGGGACGCATTTGCCGCAGGATTCATCTGTCAGAAAATCAATGAAGTACCTGGCGACGTCAACCATGCAGGTATCTTCATCCATCACGATCATCCCGCCTGATCCCATCATCGAGCCGGCCTTGGTGAGTTCATCGAAACCGACTTCCAGGTCCAAAAGGCTTTCAGGGATGCACCCCCCCGACGGGCCGCCGGTCTGCACGGCCTTGAACTGCTTGCCTCCGGGAATTCCGCCGCCGATCTTGTAGATGATGTCTCTTAAGGTCATGCCCATGGGCACTTCCACCAAACCGGTGTTGGCTATCTTGCCGACCAGGGAGAAAATTTTGGTGCCCTTGCTTCCGGCGGTTCCGATGCCGGTAAACCAGTCGGCCCCCTTGTTGATGATCAGCGGGACATTGGCCCAGGTCTCGACATTGTTCAAAACGCTGGGGTTGTCCCAGACGCCCTTGACGGCCGTGTGGATATACTTGGGCCGGGGCTCGCCGGTGCGGCCCTCCAGGGCCGTCATCAGCGCGCTGGATTCACCACAGACAAAGGCGCCGGCGCCTTTGTGCACAATGACCTTGAAATCAAATCCCGAGCCGAGGATATTTTCGCCCAGAAAGCCGTATTCCTGCGCCTGCTCGATGGCAATGGCCAGATTCTCGACGGCCAGGGGGTATTCCTGGCGTACGTAGACATAGCCTTCGTCGGAGCCGATGGCGTAGGCGCCGATCATCAATCCCTCGAGCACGGCGTGGGGATTGCCCTCCAGAAGGCTTCTGTCCATATAGGCGCCGGGATCGCCCTCGTCCGCATTGACGATGACATATTTGGTGTCGCCGGGAGCGTTACGCGACTCTTCCCACTTTCTCCCGGCGGGAAAACCGCCGCCGCCCCGGCCCCTGAGATTGGATTTCTTGACCTCATCCAGCACCTGCTGGGGATCCATTTGAAACAGCGCTTTTTCCAGGGCGGAATACCCGCCGATGGCCAGGTAGTCATCGATGCGTTTGGGATCGATGCTGCCGTTGGAGCCGAAAACGAGCCGTTCCTGATGCTTGTAAAAGGGAATTTCAGATTCGTGGGTGATGGCTTCGCCCGTGTCGGGGTCGGTATAGAGCAGGCGCTCGACGACCTTTTTGCCGTTGACGGCGCCGGATAAGATTTCAGACGCGTCGCCGGGTTCAATCTGAAAATAGCAGCTCTCCCGGGGATGATTGACGACAATCGGACCCCGTTCGCAAAAGCCGTGGCATCCGGTTTTACGGATGTCCACCTTGTCACCAAGGCCCTGTTTCTCGATCTCGGCCTCGATGCTGGCCGCGACCTCCCCGCTGCCGGTGGCCTGGCAGGCAGAGCCCGAACACAGTGTTATACAGGGCTTTTGCGGATCCCTGTTCGAAAGAATGTCTTTTCTGAATTGTTCCAGTTCAGATGATGAGTTTATCCGCGGCATAATCTTTCCCTACTCGTAGCTATTTAAAACGTCTGCTGTCTCTCCCGGGGCTATTTTCCCGTGGGTTTTCCCGTCGATTTCCATCACCGGCCCCAGAGCACAGCAGCCGAGGCAGTTGACTGTTTCCAGGCTGAATTTCAGATCCAGGTCCGTTTCCCCGGGTTTGATCCCGGTCAGGTCCTGGACCGTGTCGAGAACCCGCGTTGCGCCGCGCACATGGCAGGCCGTACCCATGCAGATGTGGATCTCATGCTTGCCTTTGGGGACCAGGCTGAAGGCCTTGTAAAATGTGGCCACGTGCTGGATGCGGGCCAAGGGCACCTCCAGTTTTTCGCTAATCCGCTGCAATGCCTCTTTGGGCAGCCAATGGTTCTCGCTCTGGATTTCGAGCAGAACCTGAATGAGCGCGCTGGCTTCGCCCTGATGTTTGTCAATAATCTGATCGACTCTTTCAATATCCATTTCCGCTTTCCTAATCCTAACCCGGACAGTCCGGTCTCGATTGATAAAATACAATCACGAAGACACGAAAGAACGAAAACTCCAAAATGGAAAGTAAAATTTCGTGCTTTCCAGACTTCGTGTTTTCGTGCTGAAATCTATTATCGTTCCCCTCACAAATTAGTAGACAGACGCCATCACACGCCTTGATCTTTCATTTCAGGCCAGGGCGTAACGTTTCTGGTCCTGATCAAACCGCACCAATCCATGCCGTGACGAGCTGTTCATGTGTCGCGACACGTCCGACGGGTTCAAACCCAAGGTCTCGGAAATCTCACCGGTTGAGAGCGGTTTTTCCCGCAGGAGCATCATGATCTGGCTGACGGTCAACTTGTCCAAAATCAATTCGCTGAACAGCTGATTGACATCGTCGCGGGTGAAAAATTCTCGATAGGCCTCTTCCGATTTGACCGGCACCCGCAGCCGCTCTCTTTCCACCAGCTTAAGGTAGGGGATCAATTTCCTAACGGCTTCGAATTTAAACTTCAAACCGTTCTCGTCGATTTGCTCGCTTTGGCCCAGAGGCCCGATTTCCCTGACTTCCTGGCAGAATTTATTGATCAACTCGGCCAGGAGGATACCGTCGCCGGAGGACATGAATTCGATCCTCAATCTTTCCGGGATCAACCCGAGGTGGACCATAATTTTTTTAAACAACAAGGCATTGCCCAAGGCGTCGTAATTGCCGTGGGTGATGTAGTTGCACTCGTCAAGGCGGCAGCCGCCGATGAAAACCCCGTCCGCTCCGTTGGCAAAAGCGCGCAGGATGAACTCCAGGTCGACCCTGCCGGAACACATGACCCGGATAAGCCTGATATCCGTGGAATATTGCAGTCTGGAAACTCCAGCCATGTCAGCAGCACCGTATGCTCACCAGTGACACACGAAACCGAGCACTTTGGGTTTGAAATCGAGTCCGCTACTCATCCGTATTTTTCTCCTTCTATTGAACTAATTTCTGATGGATACGTAAAAAGTAGAATTGGCCCGCTCCGGTACCCCTTTTCGCAGGGGGGGGTTCGACCCCGGCGGCTAAATTTCAAAATCTCGTCGCAAGCCCCTCAAACAGCTTGTCCGCCTCAGGCGGATTTACGCCGCCGATGTCGAAACCCTTTTCCCCAAGAGGGGCAATGTCGCTCCCCAATCCAACTTTTTATGAGACTGTCGATTCTTCCTCTTCAAACGCGGCGTCAATCTGGCTCAAAAGGTCGTCATCGGTGAAGTGCTTCAGGAAAATAGCACTGGTCGGACATTTTGTGCTGCAGACGCCGTCTCCTTTACACAGAACGGGATTCACCCATGCTTTTCTGCCCTGGGGGGTTTCGCGAAAGTCGATGGCCCCATAGGTACAGGCCGTGATACATGCCCCGCACGATACACAGTCGTTCTCTGTCACCTCGCAAACCGAGCCCGAAACCGTAACTGTGTCGTTGGACAGCAGCGTCAGCGCCCGGCTGGCGGCGCCATAGGCCTGGTTGATGGCCTCGGGAATATGCTTGGGATAGTGCGCCAATCCGCACAGGTAAACACCTTCGGTGCCGAATTCAACCGGTCTTAATTTGACGTGGGCTTCTTTGAAAAAATCATCCGGCCCCAGGGTCACCTTGAACTGCTGGGACAATTCCCGGTTGCCCTCGGGCGGCACAATGGCCGCGGACAAGACGACGTAGTCGGCATCCAGGGCCAGTTTCTGGCCCAGGATATAGTCCGGCAGGGTGACCCTCAACACCGGCCGGCCCTCCTCCACGGCCGGTTCCACCCGGGGCCCTTCTGCCGGCTCGTAGCGGACGAACTTGACATCGTTTTCAGCTGCCAGACGGTAGTACTCCTCGCTGAATCCGTAGGTGCGGATATCCCTGAAGAGAATGTAGACATTCATCGCGGGATTTATCTTTTTTAACTTGAGCGCATTTTTTATGGCGTGGCCGCAGCATACCCGGGCGCAGTAATCGCGATCCTCCTGCCGGCAGCCGACGCACTGGATCATCACCAGGCTCTGGGCACCGGACAGCTTTTCATCCCCGCTGACAATTCGATCCCCCAGCTCCAGCTGGGTCAACACGCGCTCATCCTCCCCGTAAAGGTACTCGGAGGGCTTGTATTCCTCGGCACCCGTGGCGATGACGGTGGCGCCGTGTTTTATCTGGATGAGCCCGACATCGCAATTCACCCGGGTTACGAAATTGCCCACATAGCCGCTGGCCTCGACGATGTCGGCGTCGGTGTGGACATGGATGGACGGGTGCTGATATACGCTGCGCACCAGGTCGTCAAGATAAGCCTGTACATCCAGGCCGTCCAGGGTGGAATGGATTTGGCGGGCGGTGCCGCCCAGATCGGAATTTTTTTCCAGCAGGTGGACGTCATGTCCCTGGGTGGCGATGGACAGGGCGCAGGTCATACCGGCGATACCGCCGCCAACCACCAGGGCGTTTTTGTTGACCGGCAAATCGATTTCCCGCAACGGCTTCAGCCGGCAGGTGCGGGCGATCGACATCCGGGTGATGTCCTGGGCCTTCCGGGTGGCTTTTTCCTTTTCGCGGGCGTGAACCCAGGAGCAGTGCTCTCTGATGTTGGCCATGTCCACGTAGTACTGATTGATGCCCGCCTCCCGCAGGGTGTCCCGGAAAAGCGGCTCGAGGGTCCTGGGAGAGCAGGCGGCGATCACAACCCGGTTGAGGCCTTTTTCCTGGATCGTCTCGGTGATCGACTCGGCCGAGTCCGTCGCGCAGGAAAAGAGCTGCTCGGTGGCATAAACCACATTGGGCAGGGTCTTGACATATTCGACGGTGGCCGGCACATCGACCACCCGGCCGATATTCGCCCCGCAGTGACACACGAACACCCCGACCCGGGGTTCTTCCTGGGATACATCTTTTTCGGCCGGATACACCCGCTGCTGGGAAAGCCTGCCGCGGCGGCTGTTAAGCAACTCACCGCATTGGGAGCCCGCACCGCTGGCGGAAAATACCGACTCGGGGATATCGATGGGTCCCTGGAAAGCGCCGCTGACGTAAACCCCCGGCCGGCTGGTCTCGATTGGATTGACCGGGTTGGTTTTGCAGAAACCATGAGCGTTGAGTTCGATGCCGTACATTGAGGCCATTTGATCGACCTCCGCCGGCGGATTCAATCCGACGGACAGCACCACCAGATCGAATTCCTCTTCCTTGACGCCTTCGCCGGGGGTCGCGTAGCGGATGCTGACATTGTTGGTGTCGGGATCCTCTTTGCCGATCGACACGTAGCTGCGGATAAAGCGAACGCCGGGCAGGTCCTCAGCCCGGTGGTAGAAACGCTCGAAGTCCTTGCTGTAGGAACGGATGTCATTGTGAAACACCGTGCATTCGGCTTCGGCATTGTGATCCTTGGTCAGGATCACCTGCTTCTGGGTGTAGGTGCAGCACACCGCCGAACAATAGCTGTTGCCCCCGGGGGTAACCTGGCGTGAGCCGACACATTGGATCCAGGCGATTTTATGAGGATGCTTTTTATCCGATGGGCGCAGCACCTCGCCCTCATGGGGTCCGGTGGCACACAGCAGGCGTTCGAAATCCAGGCTGGTAACCACATTGGCCATCTGGCCATAGCCGAAGTCCCCCCTCAGCTTGGGGTCAAATATCTCGTAACCCGGCGACAAAACGATGCCCCCCACTCGGATGTCCATTTTTTCCGGCTCCTGATGAAGATAGATGGCGTCATTTTTACAGACGCTTTCACAGATGCCGCACTTTTTCTCCTTGAGGTACAGGCAGTCTTCATGGATGTAGGTGACCAGGGGAACCGCCTGGGAAAAGTAGATATGAACGGCCTTGTTGGCCGACAGATCCTGATTGTAGGGATCCGGAACTTCCACGGGACAGTACTCCACGCAGACTGCACAGCCCGTGCATTTGTCCTCGACAACGTAGCGGGGCTTTTTATTCAGGGTTACCCTGAAATCCCCTTTTGCTCCCTCTACCCTTTCAACTTCGGTGTACGTCAATACCTCTATGTTTGGATGCCGGCCGACCTCGACCAGTTTGGGGGAGAGAATTCACATCGAACAGTCATTTGTGGGATAGGTTTTGTCCAGTTGCGCCATCTTGCCGCCGATGGCCGGTGATTTTTCAACCAGATAGACCTTGAAACCCGAATCGGCCAGATCCAGGGAGGCCTGAATCCCGCTGATGCCCCCGCCGACAACCATCACGTCGCCGAAATTGCTGTCCTGGAGGTCTTTAAATACCTGTTCAGTTTGTACTTTTTCCATGTTCTATCCGCCTTTATCAGATTGGATGTTTCACTATATCGCTTCCTGGATGATCTCGGCAATGTCCTTGATCTCGATGGACTCGCTGTCTTCAAGGGCGATTCTGCTCTCCTCGAAGTGCGTGATGCAGTAGGGGCAGGTGGTCGCCAGCACCTGGGCGCCGACGGAGGTCGCCTGTTCCAGACGCAGGTCGGAAAAGCGCTCTCCCTTGATCGTCTCCATCCAGATGCGTCCGCCGCCGCCGCCGCAGCAAAGGCTGTTTTCCAGTGTATCGGCCATTTCCAGCAGTTCCAGGCCGGGCACCCGCTTTAGCGCCTCCCGGGGCTGGTCGTACACCCCGTTGTGCCGCCCCAGGTAGCAGGGATCGTGGTAGGTCACCTTTTTGGCATATTCACCGCTGAGCGCCAGGCGGCCCTGCTCGAAAAGCTCGAAGATATACTGGGCCATGTGGACAATCTCGAAATTCACCATGAATTCGGCATATTCATTTTTAAAGGTGTGATAACAATGGGGTGACGAAACCAGGATCCGCCGCACCCCGCTGTCCACAAAATTCTTGATGTTTTGCCGCGCCAGGCGTTTGAACAACTCCTCGTCACCGGTTTTGCGGATGCTTTCCCCGCAGCAGTTTTCCTGCTCTCCCAGGATGCCGAAACTGACACCGGCCTTGTTCAGGATCTTGGCCGTGGCCCGGGCCACTTTTTTCAGGCGCGGGTCATAACACAGGTAGCAGCCGGGGAAATACAATATCTCCATGTCCTCGGTGTACGGCTTGACCGGCAGGCCCTCGGCCCAGGCCGCACGCTTGTCCCGGTCTTCACCCAAGGGATTGCCCTTGCCCAGAAGACTGGCAGCCACCCCCTTGACCGGGCTGACCGGCGCCGGGAACACGCCGTATTCGGTCGAAATCCGGCGCAGCGAAACCCCGGCCTCGATGATTTTGACACCCCGCGGGCACTGCCGCGGGCAGTTGCCGCAGGTCGTGCAGCGCCACATCTCTTCGGTCTCGATATCCGTCAGGCCGAAAGTGGCCTCGCGGATGATTCTGCGCATACTGAAGGATCGCACGCGGTTCCAGGGGCAGACCGTGTCGCACAGGCCGCATTGATAGCAGAGTTTAAACCCGTCTCCGCCGGACTCCTTGATGACATCAATTATTTCTTGGATGGGGGCAGTTGTTTCCACTGTTCTTCTTATCCTCTGGCTTCGCCCAACGGCGAAATTTTATCCTTTACTCGTTATAAGGTGATTCGCTTGCCGCTATCTGTTATTAGTTATCAGTTATTGGTTATTGGATTGAAAGGAATGCTGTCTGATTTAAAATTTCACCCACCACAGATGGAAGATGAGGCTCCCGGCCGCCTCAAATAACGATTAACAAATAACGAATAACCCCTCATTGAGCGTTTCGCTCAATGAGGATCCTAGCCTTTTTTCGATATCGACATCCGGGCGATGCTGTCCATCACCTTCTGCAACCCGTGTTTCTTGGCCAATGCTTCCAGCCCGATTTCCAGTTCCTCTTCCTCTTCGCCCTCCTCGACCTCCTCTTCCCTTTCTTCCAGAATCAGAGCGTCGGCCAGGCACCACTTGACACACATGGGTTCATCTTCGCCTTCGCACATATCGCATTTGAGCGGCAGGCCGGAATCCGGCTCCTTGAACTCCTCTCTGGAGGGACAGGCCGCCCGGCAGAAGGCGCACTCGTCGTATTCCTTGCCGTCGATGGTGTACTTCTCCCTGCCGGCACATTCGGCCGGGGCGTAATCCCCCGCGTACACCGGTACGTATTGGTCGTCATATGGTTTGCGGATCACCCGGATTCGGGACCTGGCCGGATTATTGCTGCTGTATTTCGGCTGGGCGTGAAAGGCGGAGCAGATGACTTCGCAGGCCCGGCAGCCGTTGCATTTATCGATGTCGACCCTGATTGTTTTGATTATTTTTTTCTTTTTCTCAACCGTCACGGTGATTGCCTCCTTAGAATTATTCCTGCGCAGTTGCGGCGAGGGCCTCATCAGCAGCGGCGCTTTCGCCTTCCGCGTAAATTCCCCGCTCGACGAATTCTTTGGCGATGTAATCCAGGCCCAGTTCAGCCAGGGACTCCTGGGTGGGAATACCGTCCTTGTTCCATCCCTTCATTTCGTAGTAGGTATCCAGCAACTCGGCTTCGAGTTCGGGGAATCTTTTCTTCCAATGATCGTCGGGCGGCCGCTCGTCTTTGCGGCGCATGCCGCGCCGGATATTGTTGGCCCTGACCATCGTCCGGTACCTTTTGGTGGCCTCGGTCAATTTTTCCTCATCCATCTCGATCCCGGCGCCATAGGTGATGAATTTCGGGAAATTGTGGATATGATAGGGCGGCTTCAAATGAAAGGAGGACAGGCCCGTGCAGATGCCCAGGGCGTCATCGATGTAGTGCATACGCTCCATCCAGTCGACGATATCACAAACCATGGGCACGGTGGGGTAAAACGGCATGGAGTTTTCGCCGCGCGGCTCCCAGTCCAGGAAATACTGCTTGAACCTGTCGTCGGGGACCTGGAACCAGTCCTTGACGAACTTTTCGCGGTGCTCCCTTTTGGGAAACGGAGCCTGGGGAAACTGCCCCTCGATCTGGGTGACGTTCATTTTTTCCCCGGTGCAGTACATCAGAAAGTAGATCGGATTGAGCATGCCCAGTTTGAGCGGCAGCTGCTCATGTTTTTTGATGTTGTTGTGGGCATATTTCTCGGCGCCTTTGCCGATCTCTTTGGCCGCCCAGTAGGTGCCGTTGGCCAGCAGATCACCGATCCCCTCCCGGTTGACGATAAGATCCAGCAGATAATAAAATTTTTCCTCGTTGTTTTCGGGAAGTCCCGGCAGATCGTCATCGGTCAGGATGCCGTCTTCGTAAAGCTCAAGCGCAAAGGCCATCACCTGGGGCGCCGAGTAGCCGTCCAGACCGTACTCGGTGGCCTTCTGGGCGATGGTCAGGCCGAACTCCAGGCTCGACATGGCGGCCATCGTATAGGTGAGTTTCGAGAAGCATTTCATCATGTAGGTCGGCAATCCCGGCAGGTTGAGGGTTGCGCCGCATTTCATCGGGCAGTTGTAGCAGCTGATCAGGCGGGTGCGCGCCGAGTCCAGGGTGTCGTACCACTCTTTGGCGACTTCCTCGGTCCAGAAATCTTTGCGGCGCAGGCGCGCATTTCCCCATGAAAAATTCTCGGTGTGCCACTTCTCGTCGTGAATGGCCATTTCCTGGGGCGACCCCAGCACCGCTAAAATCGGGATCACCCCCGGGATCGGATTGTCTTCCCGCCATTTTATATATTCCAGCACCTCGTTGCATTGCTCCAGGTATTCGGCCGGTTTGGCGATGTTGATATCACCCGTCCCGCGCACCACAATGGCCTTCACATTCTTGTCGCCCATAACAGCGCCGATACCGCCCCGGCTGGCACTGGACCGGCCCTGCTCGATCGAGGCGTAGTAGACCCTGTTTTCCCCGGCCTTGCCGATGGAAACCACCTGGGCTTTGGGCTGGTTCAACTCTTCGCAGATAATCCGGGCCGTTTCATTGGATCCTTTGCCGGCGAGATGGCTGGCATCGCGGATCTCGACCTTGTCGTTGTGAATCCACAGATACACCAGATCGGGAGATTTTCCACGCAGGATCACTTTGTCATACCCGGCATATTTCAGCTCAGGCGCCCAGAATCCCCCCATCATCGAAAACGCCATCAACTTGGTCTGGGGGGAAATGGTGGTTACGATCGTGCGGTTGCAGCCGGTGGCAGGTGTGCCGCAAAGCATTCCGGCACCGAATATGAGCAGGTTCTCCGGGGAAAATGCGTCAATCTCCGGTGGCACCCGGTCCCACATGATCTTGGCGTTGGTGCCAAGGCCACCCAGATACAGCTCGGTGTCCTTCGGGTCCGATGGGACCCTGACGATATTGCCTTTGGTCAGATCAACTTCTAAATTAATCCCGGTCTCCGCGTATCGCATTCTTGCCCCCTACTGGTAGCCCAATTTGGCTAAAGCCAATTGAGCGTTATTTGTAAATGGTTAATTGTTAATGGTTTAGAAAAAATGAAACATTTTGTAGGGCCATAATAGGTCGCTGTCATAGAATCTATTAACGATTATCGAATCCGCCGCGGCGGACTAACCCTCAATTGAGCGCTTTTTGGCTCAATCCGGGTGATCATTTGTTTCAGCAGGTAATATTAAGGACGATCAACCCCTCCTGTCGGCCTGGAATTGTTCGCCTTAAGCTATAAATTAACTATATATTAGCTACAAAGTAGTTGTAAAAGGTTCCCTCGATTCTGTCAAGAGAAAACTCGCCGCAAGGGTTGCAAATCCTGCAATGCTTGGGTTATGTATGAAAGGTGAAAAGCCCGGCAGCATGCATCTTTTGCTGAACTGCACCATAACCTTCTGATATTAATTATTTTTCGCGTTTTCACGCAATTTGCACCGCCAATCGGCGTTTAACCGTTCAGGACCGTCTCCGAAGTAAGTTTGGTGCAAAAACCATAATCAGTGAAGATCCACATTTTATATCGTCTTCAATCAGGGTTCCCAAACGGCCCAATTGAGAGAGGAGGTCTATAACATGAATGACAACCCCATTAATATCAGGCTGATGAAGGCTGAAGATTATGATGCGGTGGTTCGGATCGACGAAAAAGTCCTCAAAGTTTCCCGGACGGATTACTATCAGATGAAATTTCAGAGGCTGTTCGATTCCAGGGATTATCTGCCCACCTCTCTGGTGGCGGAGACCGAGGACAGCGATGTGGTGGGATTCGTGATGGGGGTCCTTTATATGGGCGAATACGGTATCTTTCAGGAAGAAGCGACTTTGGATACCATCGGGGTTGATCCCGACCACCAGCACAGGGGCGTCGGCAAGCTGTTGATCAATGAATTTATGGACCATCTGAAGCGATTGGGTGTTCAAAAAGTGAACACCCTGGTGGACTGGAACGATGCCCGCCTGATACACTTCTTCAGCGCAAACCGGTTCAGCCCCTCCAAATCCATTAACCTGGAGCGCATTCCTTAAGGTGCCTCTCGCAATGGACTTGTACGCGGTCAGCCGCGCCGCATCAATGTAGGTAATATACAAAGCTGACACAGTCTCGCGGTAATGCAGCGGAACGTGGATTTGATGCCGGCAGATATCTCCATCTCCAACCAACGCCTATAATAATCTATTCACTCTGTACTACTAATGTGTAAATTCTTTAAATTTTATTAAGCAAATTAAGCTGCAAGGGCTGAAATCCTTTTAATTGGAATATGTTGCGTTTGAATGACTGCGGTTACAATTTGACGTCCCTTGTCTGT
>Ga0209671_1000530_pt1 | contig 26034 bp, 15 predicted proteins | sample WorMetHERISLAND2_2_FD_187401 | JGI IMG/M metagenome (GOLD analysis project Ga0209671, IMG submission 187401) | Marine gutless worms symbiont microbial communities from Max Planck institute for Marine Microbiology, Germany - Olavius geniculatus... | ecosystem: Host-associated > Annelida >...
ATGCATATGTAGTAGGCCTAAGTCTTGTTTTGCATTAAGTTTTTGCTTGATTTTTCTTGTAGGCCTACTGCATGACTTCCAGATTTTGTACACTGACGTCCAAATTTTTTAGCTTGGAAGTCATGACGTCCTGAAAATTTAGTCTATTGAAAACCCTGATTGTATACACAGAAACCAATGTGAGGTTAACCTTTGACCTATGACCTTGATATTTAGTAGACTTCTAAAGGTTTGAAGCTACACCAGGACAAGGCTTGTCGAGAACCAGCTGTTCCTTCTATTTACATAGGCCAAATGCAATGCAGCTGGCACTCGACACGCCTTGCACCAGGACTGTCTGTGAGAACATGCACACCAAATTTGAAGTCTGTATTTTTAACCACTTTGGAGCTACAGTCATTTAACTTCTGCTTAGCACAGACAGACAGACAGACAAACAGATACACAATCAGATGAACACATAATCTCCATTCACTTGGTGGAGATAATAAACTAACGTAAACTACTTGAATACTTGTCATCACCAGAAGCACTCATCCAGCCCAAAATGTGTCGTTTGGTGCCATGCCCAAAGCCAGTAGGAAAGCTTCTTCTTCTTCTTTTTCCATAATCGTTTTCCATAATTGAATATCCCACCATACCTTAACTGTGTCATTACACTACCTTGTAAACTATTAATGTAAGAAAAACTGGCAATAGGCTACAATTACATTGGTAAATGAACAAGACACTTCAGACAAAGATTGTAGTGAATGATATGTAGGATGCTGCAATGTGTTAGAACTTTCTCTGTTCGTATCTCTTTGGGTGTGTTGTTTGTCTTTAGTTTTTCTTGCTTAGTATATGTCTACAGTGGATGAATATTTCAATTATCACTTTATTTCCAACTATCCAAGAAATGTGCTGGCCAAAAAATTTTGAAAATTGTTTAATATTTCGTGAAGATATAGAAATAAGAAAGTGTATCATTTTTTGAGGACACAGTATATATGAACACGAATTAAAATGCAAAATGCTTAAAAGCTTTACACCATGAAACAACCACCATTATCATCATCATCATCATCGACATCATCACTATGATACAATGGATAGAGCTATCATGACAGCTAAAAGTTGGTGAAACTGATATGAGAGAATGTGACACATGTGAAGAGCATTCAGTCAGACACTTAACCCTAGTGATAACTACATCACTCATGTCAGCCACGTCTAGACCCCCGCAAGTCCTTGCACCAAATTCACATCACATCCCTTCCCTTGCATCTTCTTCAGCTCCAGTACCAATGTGCCTTTACCGTGACACATAAATTCAGCTAGAGTCCGTCTATTCAACTCAGTGTTTATAGTTACATAGTAAACAGATGCAACCCAACAATCGCTGAAAAACTATGCAGTAAATCTAACGTCTAATGGAGACAAGCTGTGCTTACAGCAAACAGTAACTGTGTTAAAATAACTGTTTGCTGGTGTAAAATCTTAGTCTAACAGAACATTTGTCAAAGTGGTTAACAGCAACTGTTTTATCACTGAGAAATTTACCACATAAACCACAACAGTACCGTTTAACATCCATGTGAACCAACTGATGACATTTCATATCACTTGCTGTATTAAAACTCATTGGACATTCACAGCAAACATACAGCTTCACACCTCCATGACGATGTATATGTGCTTTAAGGTGTCCACTGTGGCTGAATTTCTTCTGACAGATGTGACATGTGAACCAAGTACCTTCATTGTGTGACTTCAGCAGATGTGCCTTGAGTTGAACATAGAATGTGAAGCAGTCTGAACAGTGTCTACATGAGTATGGCTTTGCACCAGTGTGAGTATAAACATGCTGCTTCAGATCACTGCTACATTTAAACATCTTCCCACAGTAATAACAGTCATACGGTCTTCTGTTGCTGTGTGCACGACGTTTGTGTTCCTGCAAGTTGCCTGATGTGCTGAAACTTTTGTCACACAGTGGACACTTGTACGGTTTGTCTCCCGTGTGGACTCTCATGTGAGTAGTTAAATGTTCAGACCGAGTAAATGCCTTGTCACACTCAGAACATTTGTGTGGTTTCTCTCCACTGTGAATTCTATTGTGAGTAACAAGATTACATTTCCTTGTAAATTGTTTGCCACAAACAGTACATTCAAACGGCTTCTCTCCAGAATGACTCCGACTGTGTGTAGCTAAATCTGTCTTGCTTGTAAAACACTTTCCACATTCAGTGCACTTGTATTTACTGCTGTGAACATTCAGATGTCGCCTCAAGCAGCGCTGAGTAGCAAAACGTTTCTCACACTGAGTACATAAATACAACATGTCTCCAATATGTATTTGTTTGTGTTGATTCAAATCTCCTTTCTGCATAAACCATTTGTCACACACTGTACACAAATATGGTCTTGGCATGTTATCATGTGGATGCTCAGTGATATCACTACTATCAGCTTCAATCTTCACCTCAAATGAATTTCCATCTGTACAAACAACACAACATGTTATCTGGGAATAATTCTGAAAAGTTAATTATGATAATTTTTAAAAAATAAAACTGACAAAATACTTTATAAATCTGATTTACAAAAAAATATAAAAAATTACAACAAGTTTAAAACAGCATACCACTGACTTATGAAAAAATCAACAATGCGCTCGTTTTTCAGTTCTACACAATTTTTCTGAATATTGTCAAAATGAACAACAAAATATTTCCATCAAATATGGGCAGCAAAAATGCCAAAAGCATTTAACTTGCCAGTGTTTACACTGGTAACTATTGGCAACAGCAATAAGCCTATGACAGTACATAGTCATCTCGTGCGAGTCTACTCATTTTCAGTCAACTCACACTTTTCCGACCACAAAAGTTTCATCTCACACATTTTTAGTTTTCTGTCTAATACATATAGTTTTGTATGGCAGTAGTGGTCAATATAAAATAATTTGCATATATTACTAACACTAACTCGAAGTGACAAAAATGTTTTCAATAGGCACAATTTTGTAGCCAAAAATGTCCCGGCTGCCGCGGCTCAGCCCAGGACCCAGCTGGGGGAGCCAGTGGCTTGGCTTCTATCCCTATACTTGGTGGGTGAAGCTTGCGCCCAGTGAAATATAAGAAGGGGGAGAAGTTTCGTTAAAGGTGTAAATCAAAACCTTTCTCTTATTTTTCACTGGGCAATCAACACCTGTAAAAAACTTTCCCCCTATTTTTCACTGGACAATCTACAGTGTGTGCCAAAAATGTCCCAAATTGTTTTTCTCAGAATTTCGTCAAATCTCCACCAAATATGATAATTTTGGCAGACGTATAGCCATGATGATAGAATTATGTAAAGTACACTAACTGTCCAGCTCACGTAATTTATGTCAATGCACTACTATATAAAATGCAGATGCTCCTAACTGTTGCATAATACTGACTTGTTGTCTCTGTAAAGGTTCTAATGACTTAATTAAGGATGCAATATACTAATATGTTATTTATTCAGCAAAATTATATGTGTGTGTAACAACTTGTTTCCAAATTATCCAAATTTATGCCCAAAGTGTACACAATGGGTCAATGGCTTAGATGTGATGCCCTGGCTAACAGCAGCATTAACGATCAACTGATCAAACTGCACAGCACTCATTCATGGACAAGCTCTTAGCTTAAGAGACTGTCGTGGTCTACGCATGTCGTGATGGTTATTGCAACTTACTGTGTAGCCACAATACCGCACAACTGGCACACCATAGTGCATTATGACCCTTCTAGGTCATCCAAGGTCAATGATTTTAATGTCATTTGAAAGCCAGTATTCGATTTCCTATTAGTGATCAACAGCAACCTAGACCCTATCTTGCACCGTTTAGCCACAATACACCCGTTGCACAGGACAACAGACGACGATGAACGACAACCGTGTAAGATGGCTACAGCAATGCTGTAGCGCATCAATAATATCTCAAAGACAGGCGGACAGACGACGGACGGGCAAGATCCATAATGCGGCCTGTTAGGACAACGGTATAAATAGACCAAATAAATAAAACAGCCGAATGAAACCGAAGCTCGCGGACGAAACAGTCGATTCAGCATTGAGCGCGAATGCTTAATACTGCTTAGTCTAAGTTAGTGATGAAGGACGGCACCAGCAGCAGCAACCATCCAATCTGAAATGCTCGGCCAAAAAAAGAAAGTGTTACGAACCTAGTGTGCCACTAGGGGTAACAACAGTTATATAGCAATAACCACACAGACATGAAAATGACAGTTTTGAATAATCATACAGAAAAACAGACAAAAAACCAGCAAACAGTGTTATGAAGCTATTGTGTAACTAGGTAACTAGGGGTATACAAATAACAGTTATATAGCGAAAAACACACGCACATGAAAACGTCAGTTTCACACAGGAAGTCAGCAGCGACGACGCAGAGGACGGCAGGTAGCGGAAGCAGAGCGACGACACGGAGCACAGCGGGTATAGCAGAAGCAAAGCAACGACGGTAGTCAGGTGGCGTTCAGACGACGAGAAGTGGGCCGTACGCCGTCTGAAACCCGGCTGTCTAGACCTGCGACGTGGTCCGGAAACTGGACGCGACGGTCCAACACCGGTGGTCCGGTAACATCAATGCCGACACCCGGAGCCACGCGCAACACCCTGGTGCGTAGACGCCACGAGTTCTGACCAAGAGCAGAACCGCGTCTTCAGACGATACCCTGAAGGACCCTGGTGTAATAGTCCAGAAACTCGTGATAGCGTAGCTTAATAGACTACAATACCGGCTAGCATAACGTCATTTTACACTGCCATAGTCTAGCACCAGTCTACTGAACAGCACATGTTTTCAGCAAAGCCTGCCAGTCAAGAGACTAAACAGACAACAAAGACAAGAGACCACGCGCACACCGAACAAAGTTCACAACTCACAAGGCGCGGTCATATATGGCAGGTAGAACAGGTCACATCTACAGTAAGTAATGTGAACTAGGTTTTACTAACGTAGAGCACATAACAAAGGGGAGAGTGGGAAGGGAGAGATGATACCAGTGCACTAGCTCGATCCAATGCATTGCAAAACCACACAGAGCACTTAGCTGCAAGCATGCATTCCGTCCGTCCAGGACACACACACAAAAGGAAACATGCTCGGCAGTGAATCTGTCTGTGTAACTAATGCCTGGTTTTTGAAACGAGGGGTAAACCTTGGATTATCTAACCCGAGATTGAAGGGTTACCTTGGGGTTAAATCTCGGTGTTAACTTTTTGCATTTTTGCAATGAGGGGTAACCCGGGGTTAGTAACATTTAAACCTGTTGTAACTCTACAATTTTTGTAAACCGGCATCTGATTAGTCAATAATGACCACGTGTCTTAGTTTAGTCCACGGTTAGCGGTTGCAAAAATGCAATTTTTGCTTAACGCAAGAATAACCCTCGATCGAGAGTTATCACTAGTTTACACCTCTTTTCAAAAACCGGGCATAAGAGTACGTCATAGCGCCAGAAAGCAACAGTCAATAAAATGTAATTTAAGCTCGTAAGTCAGTTATTTTGTTGTCTGCTTTTTTCTGCATAAAATATTTAATACCACACAATTATTACATCACACAGCACTCTTTGTCAAACTGATAACAAAAATGTGAGCAATCTGATAATGATGATCACCGTGTAATGCAACAATTTGGGGCATCTGCGCTTCACACAGTATTGCGTTGACATAAATTATGGGAAGAAAACAATAAGTGTACCTTGAATAATTCTATCGTTTTGGCTATCTGTGCATCAAAAATTATTAAATTTGGTGGAGATTTGACAAAGAAAAAACAAAAAAAGAAAAGGCAGGGCATTTGGAGAAGGGAACTGGATCTCAGGCATTTCAATAAGAAGTTTTCCAAAGAAGTTTTCCTAAGAAGTTTTGATTACGTCACATGGTTCTGATTGGCTGAACTAGTTTAGGAAGATATGAAAAGAAGAAATTCTTTGGAAACGCAAAGAAAGCTGTCAAAAATTCGGATAAAAAAACTTCTTTGGAATTCCTAAATCATCTCACATAGGAAGATCTTTCGAAAATGTCTTAGAAAAGTTTTGAAAATTTGGCCCCAGTTGTCAAAATAAAGTCTAATGACAAATAATACCACAAAAACATGTAAAAAACTGAAAACATATGCTATACACCATGTCTCACAATTAGCGGCACCCCTGCAGATAAGTTAGTGTAAAATCATTAATACCTGACAAATTTTTACAAAATTTGAAACAGTCATTGAGACAATCATTCTGAACGTGTCTTTACAGTTTGAGCTTAAAATGGCCACCTTTGGCCTCGACACAAGTTCTTAGTCTAAGGTGGGTAGCTGCTGCTTGATCTCTTTGTCAATTACAATGCATTGAATGAATCTTAAAGTGAAATATGCGTTGAAATATACAAAAAATGTGAAAAAAACATTCCCAACATTACTGACTGTGACTTGAAGCATGACTACCAGATTTCAATAATTTTTGGCTCAAATATTTCTGACACAACTGGCTATTATATTACTGTTTAAGTTCCCACCTCAACCAATGTCTGCTTCTGCACTACCTGGGGAAAACAGACCAAGCAAAATATGTGCTAAAATAAATGAAAAAAACGTCGATAAATTTCGTCTTACCTGATCTGTGGCCCCCAAGAGCCAGCTGATTACAAGGTATGACTGTCATGCAGCAGTACGTGTGTTTGCCAAATGACGTTCAGAAATGTTTATAAATTCAAGAAGCAACTGGTGAAGACTAGAATAGTCTGGAGCATAACATTATCGATACTGCTGTCAATGAATGGAGAAATCATCTTCATGCCTGTGTTTGCACAATTGGCCAACATTTTGATCAATTTGATCGTAGGCAGCTGAAAAACAAAACAGTTAAATAAAGTGTCAGTCAAAGTGTCAAAAATGTGAACAAAATGTGTTTTTGTGCATTATTTAGATTAAGTAGTAATACCACTTCAGTTAAAAATCCAATATTTCAGTGGTGATGATTTCTCCAGGTAGTGCAGAAACAAACGTTGGCTGAAATGGGAAACTACATAATGATTTGATGTCCAGTTGTCTCAGAAATATTCTTACCAAGGCATTGTTAAAATCCGATAATTCTTCTTCAAGTTATAATCGAAAATGTTGGGGATGTTTTTTTTGAGAGACGGTGTATAATTATTATACTAACAAAAATTCAAATCGTCCAAAAGTGAAGGACCAAACACAGGGAAACTGAATACATGGACAAAAATACACATCTATGCTAGCACAAATTCAAATCATCCAGATATACAACAAGAGCTTAGCAAACATAAGCTTGCCACAGCAGAGATATTCAAATGAGTGAAGCAACATACCAACAGTTGGCTTGTCACCATCTGGATACTCTAGTATCATACAATCAGCATCAGCTTCAGTCTTTACCTCCATACTACTTACACCTAGCCATACAGGACACGCAATTCAGTGTTATAACATAAAGGTCACTAAAACAGCACTCACCCAGGCTGATTGACTGCAGACAGTGAAGCACTAACAGCATACCAATACTAGGCTGCTGATCATAATGTGCAGCACTGATATCATTGCAGAAAAAAAAACTGCAGTAATGTAAATATGACTTTTGAAGCATTGCAACGTATCACCGATTGCATACCTAAACTACAATTTACAGCATAGAAATCGGGAAAATGAAAAAAAACAAACAACTAGAAAACAGTCGGAGCCCACAGGTACCTCCACCAAGGCAATGCTGTTCGCCAGGTGGCATCACCATCTTCGCTTTGCCAGCGGTTTCGCTTATGTCCCCTTTAACGCAATGGTAACAAAAATTTCAAAGTGATCCAGAATCCAGGATTCCTGCCGGATCACCCCCAAAATTTAACCACTTGTTGTTTAGGCCATGCCCGACATTCCCTCATAATTTCAGGAAGATCCGTCCATAACTTTTTGAGTTATCTTGCTAACACACAGACAGACAGACAAACAGACCGAGAAACAAATCCGGCAAAAACATAACCTCCTTGGCGGAGGTAAAAATCATGACTGCATCAAAAAACTAAACATACCAATACTTGGCTTGTCATCATGTGGATGCGCAATGATATCATTACTACCAGCTTCAATCTTCACCTCAAATGAACTTTGACCTAGAACAATGTGCACAAAATACAATCAAACGTCTGACAGTAACAGCAACAATTATACTGCCTTAGTGGCTTTGTGATTGATCCTATATTACTTTCCAATGGCATATCCCCAAATATCTGGCCAAGGTCACAGTGTCTTCGCAATTGCCCTTCCTGTCCCAAAAGTTTGGACAGTTGAAAATTTGTTGAAAAGTCTTCTTGTCAAAAAATTACTGCCCAAAAATATAAAATATATAATTAGGGGCTGAAAAACCCTCAATTTGGAGAAATTTAGAAGCTAATTAAAATTACTGTCACCCTGTCAGAAATCTGCGGCTGTTTGTTGGATTTCTGTTGGACATGCCCCAGATGCTTTTTAACCCCGACACTGCCAAATGACTTAGTGCCTACATCAGTGAACACAACACACCTTTACTGGGCTTGTCATCATGTGAACACTCAGTGATATCATTACTATCAGCTTCTGTCCTTGTCTCCATTGAACTTTCACCTGTCAATACATAACATCTCATTCAGTCATCATATAGCAAGTTGTACTTTTCATTGTATGGTTACAGACATAGCACCAAATTTGACAAAGACTGTTAGATAGACAGGCAGCAGTTGCTATGGACACAATGGTCTGGTAAAAGGCTGGTGGACATCGAAAACTCCGTCGGCCGAGCAGAGTTCTTGTTCGGGGAACGAGCATATTATTTCGCCCAACTGAACGAGGATTGGAGCGACCTGAGACGTCAGACACCGGAATACAGACGTCCTTGATGTATGCAAAACCTGTGCAACAGATAGAATCAAAAGCAGTAAGTGCCATCTTGAACAGTATTCGCTGTGGCACTGGTAGCCAGTTGAGGACGTCGTGCATGGCCGGTGTAATGTGGTCGTATTTGCCAGCACCAGGCAGCGGCATTCAGCACCATCTGCAGTCGACGAGTGACCTGTGAGGAAACGCCGTCGAAGTCAGTCAGAGATCTTGGAATTTACTTCGACACCGACCTCAGCATGTGATGCCACATTCAGAAAACCGTTGCCAGCTGCTTTGCCATTCTTCGTCAGCTGCACAGCATTCGACGTTCGGTGTCGATGCCCGTTTACCAAGCACTTGTCGTCGCCCTCGTCCTGTCCCGGCTGGACTACGGCAATGCTGTGCTGGTAGGCCTACCAGGCTACCTGTACAGCCACCTCCAGTCGGTACTCAACGCTGCCGCACGATCCATCGCCGGTTTGCGGCGCTCGGACCACATCACCGACACACTCGCCAGTTTTCATTGGTTGAGAGTGTCCGAGCGTGTGCAGTTCAAGCTGGCGCCGATCGTTTACCACTCACTGAACGGCACAGCTCCATCATACCTGCGACGTTTGTCCAACATGCCGTCAAGACGACGTCTGCAGTCCTCACTGACACACCAGCTGGATGTCCCCCAGTCGCAGTGCGTAACTGTTGAAAAATGTAGCAGAAAGTTAACTAACTACCTAATGAAGCTAAAATAAATAAATAAAAGTTGTGCAGTAAGATTTTAGGTCTATGCTGTACAAAGTACATGAGCAGGCCGGCCATTACGGTCCAATTCTGCCACTGTCTAGTTGAGAGTAAACTGAAAGGTTTTTAACCTCTTAGTAAAATTGTGAAAAGATATGAATAAGAATTGTGGCGCTTAATCATTTTTTTTCAGTCCATCTTGTATAAAGACAGAACGTCGCCCTGCACAAGTCGTGGTAAATCGCGTCACTCTCCACCTCCGCAGATTTAATCTCAGCAGCCAGTGCTGGTAACGTGGAGTTTACTAGAACTCGAAAAAGGTCCTCCTATTTTTCATTTTGGAATTAGTGAATCTATTCACCATCTCTAATGCTGTACTGGTGTCAATGTGAAATTAATAGCAGCGCGGCCAAACTGATTTTAGTTGTCCAATTAGCTGCACCTCAGACCGCCGAACTGCTTTTTAGTAAATTCTGATTCTTTCGACTCAGTTTGGCCAACTGACGATAGTAATTTTGGTCATCAATTTTTTAGTTCACCGAACAGACCGTAGCACTGAGCTTTTTTTGACAGCGAGTCGAGTCTCATTAACATCAGCATCAAAACAAAAACAAAAGCACGAGTGAAATAAAAGTAGACTATCGGCTGAAATCACGCACAGGTAAATAAGTAGCACTACGAAGCAACGCAATACTTTCTTTTGGTACCAGTCTGCAATAGATGGCAAATGATCGTTTTTATCAATTGACTTGCGAAATAGTTCTTCTGAAAACGTCTAGTAACTTTCGCTGATGAGTGATAATGTACCTGCTTAAAATAACTTTACACTAAATAACCTTAAAGGCTATGCAGATTGGAATTTTTTTGAAATAGGCCTGTCACGTCAGAGTGTGTCCTAATGGGTGCGTCCTAACGGCAGTGTCGTGGCCGGGGTGGAACGACGAGGAGGACAAAGGCATTTGCCCCTCCCAATGTTGGGCTGTTGGAGTATCTTTTTGTGGAAAAAAATTCCTTTAGAAATGCTAAATTTGATGCTGGAAACGCCCAGTTTTTTTTTTAAATTTCAGAGGCAAAAGCACGGTCCACATTTTACGCTGCATGTGTTAAGCCGTTGGGTAGTCTTTTAGTAGGCTCTGTCTTATGGTGTGTATAATTATGAAATAAATCTAAAAACTGGGAGGCCTATACGAGGTCATTATTCTAGGTCTGTAGCAATTATTGGCTAATGCCGAATTACCGACTCTACTGCGTGACAAGACCAGCAATTTCGTTCCATCGAGGCACGATATTGCTGACTATTGGCGAGTTAATGAAAAATAGATGGGCGCCAGTTAAACACCGTCACGCACAGTTTAAAGTCTACACGCTGTATCTGTAGCCGGCGAAAATTTTGGTCCATGGAAACGTGGAAACGAGATGTGACAACCAATAGGTCTACGGCCCACCCCGGTAGAGGCGGTACAGTGGGTGGAAGCGAGAACTGTGCCGCGGACACAGAAGTAAGTAAGAATTCTGACGTGGGACGAAATGAGATGACAGTAGGCCTACTATCGGAAAGCCGCGGTGGGTCACATGTACAGTAATATTTTTCAAGTATTTCGAATAACTAGTCTTGTAAGGGCCAGTCTGCAAACTGTCTAAGTTTTTTGCTCTGATTTGTGCTGTTTTTAGTCAAATTTTGTCATAATTTTTGGCATTTGATTTTATGACAATAAACGTATTTACTGTTTTCAGAATACCTCCGGGCGGGTAAAGGAAGTTGGTGCAAGGAAAAAATATGTGTTATGTAACAATATCTGCTGCAGCCAATTTTGTCTTTGAATAAGCCAGAACGGTTAGGCCTAGTTGCCATAGCAACAGGGGTCGTCATGGGAGAAATTTAAATGACACCATCGGATAGCCCGGGTGCGAAAATAGGGGGTAGGTGCAAACAGCGTGCAATTATCTTTTACGAGGACCGAGTTACCGCTTTGAAATCTCCATTGGCTGTAATGCAAAATTTCGCAATCTTTGAATGGTTGCTATGGCAACAGGGTTCGTTAGGGGATAAATTTAAATGACACCATTAGATTGCCCAACCCCAAAAATAGGGCAGTAGGTAAACAAAGCGCGCAATTATTTTTACGGGGAACGAGTTATACCGCTTTGAAGTCCCCATAGACCATAATGCAAATTTTTAAAAATTGGGGCACAAAAAGGGGTAAATTTTAAAAATCTTAATCGAAACTTTCATCACAACAAGTGAAAACACTAGCGGTGTGCTGGAATGATTGCTTCCGGGGTATCTTTGGATTTAAACGTTTCGAGTCAGTTAAATGTTTGCAGTTTTATTGTAATGAGTTACCATTTACTTATATGTTTGATGTTTATAAGTGGAACTTTTTAAGTTCTATCACCAGGATTCATAATCGATTTGTTATTCTGTATAAAATCAATCGACATATTGTCAGTGATTTCAATAATAAGTACGGTGTTGCCAGTTCTCGTGAACGCATAAAATGTGTTGTGCATGAACACTTTCATCATTATTTTCTGTCTGCTTGTTGACTGTTAGGCCTAGTGTTAGTATTGCTGTGTTTGTGTGTGTGCTTCTGCGTGTGCTTTTATGTGCTTTTTTCTTTTTTTCTTTTGTTCTGCCTTTGTGGTGAATAAACGTGAATATATATCAACGTGAATATATAAGGAATGTATCCGGCGTCATGACGCTTCGTTTGAGCCATCAGCGGCGTCGATCGGTTCAACGGGCTGGTCTGTGGCCTTGCGCAAAAAAAAGAAAGAAAGAAAGAAATAGATGCCTAACGGCAAATTTCGCGCATGCGCAGCCACGCCCCCTTTGAACTGATTGTAACCAAATTTTGCACTGTGGTGTCGGGTGGGTGATGTGATCACTGATGCCAAGTTTTATAAAAATCGGTTAAGGGGTTTCGGAGTTTCAGGACCCTCCCCCCCCAAAAAATGCCATTTCCTATACTTAACGTTCGTCTCCCTTACAACAGTGTCAGCACTACCATGCTGCACTGTGATGTTATGATTGACCTTGGACGACCTTGAAGGGTCATAGTGCATCATGGTATGCCAATCATGCCGCATTGTGGGTAAATCGGCGATGTTACCATCAGATAGGGCGCTGGTGACTGTCTATAGGCTGTCAGTAGTAACCATGTCTCCATCTGCAGCTCTTTGGCCGCAATTTTCAATGGAATGTTTCTTGCTATAACTGGCCATATCTCGAAAACAGTGAGAGATAGGGCCAAGGTTGCTATTAATCACTAATAGAAATTGGCATACGCCCTTTCAGATGAAATGAAAATCATAAATTTTAGATGACCTTGAAGGTCTGTACGCTCTATTGTGGCTAAACGGTGTGAAATAGAGACAAGATCAGTACTGCAACGGGAACTGTACAGATTGTAGCGCGTTTTTCTAGCGATGGCTCGGCTTTTTTTGTTATATCTTTAACCATTTATGCCGTAGGCCCTATATAAGTGAACGTGATCCAAAGCTGCCACGTTATCATACTGCCAGAGCGACTGATAATCCCGTTTCTCCTCTCCCCTCTTTCTGTCTTCCCTTTTTTCTTTTCCTCACTTTTCTTTCCCCATTTCTTGCCTCTACCTCCCTTTCCTTGAAAGTAACGCCCCTTAAAACCAGCTGTCAGCTGTCAGCTTTCTCAGGGTGTTTGAAGCGGAGCTCCAGCCGAATTCGGGTTTGGCCTAAAATATAAAGTTTGTGGCAACAATTGTAACCATTTTGGTAAAAAATCAATTAAGCAAATTTGGTGCAGTTTAAACAATAAATGAGAGACATTTAGGCCTACTGTCGGCGGATCATAATAATGCGGCTGTTACCCGCTCAATGCGGGTGACTTAGCAGGCCTGCGTGATCACGTTGATCTTGCATGCAAGCATAGTTATAGAGACAGGAAATTGCCTTTGGTGGCTTTTTTCGTTTTTTTTCTGTTTCCCTATTTTCTATCTCTTTTTTGCCATTCCCTTCTCCCCCAAATCTAGCTGTAGGGGATCTGGGTTAGGCTTACAACTGGGAGCTACCAGAACGGATTGCAAGGCGGAGTCCCGGCCGAAAACGCATTTTTGCCGTGGGCCTATTCACGAATGGGCCGCATGCTGCAGCATCCTCAGCACCCACCTTTATCCAGCACTGACAATATCCAGCCCGCTGAACTTGGCACTCATGGGAAATAATTTTCCAACAATGTGAATCAGCAGACTTAAAGCTATGGGAAACAATACATCAAATCTGTGAACACTTATAATCACACACACACATAAACTCCAAAATTCCAAACGGCTGCTGAGAAAACAGCAAAAAACTTCAGGGGGCTACTTTTTTGCTGCATTCTGTACAGTAATTATTATGGATGCAAAATTTGTCAAAGAGGCGGACCATGACACCATGGCAAACGTGATTCTATAGCTGAGGTCTGGGACTGGAAAGTGATCTGGCCATAAAGTTCTATATATTTTGTCCACGCTAAATTTTCGTACAATAGAAAAACCAATAGCTAATGACTTAATAAAAAAAAAACTGTGGATACAGTAGTGACTGACAAAACACTATCATACTGCACTCTCAGTTGTGCCTAAAAGTTATTTACATCGACAACATTCTACACAAACCAGTAAACAAGCCGGCTAAACACAGTACAACAACCAATGAGTGACTGCAACACAGCAGCTGATAGAACTTTGATCTCACTGAATACACTGTACTGTGAGCTAGCTGACATAGAGTACTGAAACAGCACGACACAACTTGTTGTAGATAGAATCTCTACGACAAGTCTTGAGTAAACAGTAGCAACTCTGTCCAACAGAAACTTGTCCACAGATTGTTTGTTCTCTGTCTCAATCTTGCTTCGCGAAGATATTAACATATCCCAGTTTAATAGAACATACGTTGAAGTGGCTTACAACATTACATTTGTGTTTGTAATATTTATCACAAGAACCACAGCAAGACTGCTTATAATCCAAGTGTTTCAACTGATGACGTTTCATGTGGCTTGCAGTAATGAAACTCTTTGAATATTCACTGCAAACATATGGCCTCACACCTTCATGACAAAGTAAGTGATACTTAAGATCACCTTTCCGGCTGCATTTCTTCTGACAAATGTGACATGTGAACCAAGTACCTTCATCATGTGACTTCAGCAGATGTGCCTTCAGTTGGTAGTGACTCTTAAAACAGTCTGAACAGTGACTACATGAGTACGGCTTTGCACCAGTGTGAGTATAAACATGACGCTTTAGCTCCTGGCTACGTTTAAACATCTTCCCACAGTAGCGACAGTCATAAGGTCTTCTGTTGCTGTGTACATGACGTTTATGTAACTGCAAGTGACCCAACTGGCTGAAACTTTTGTCACACTGTGAACACTTGTACAGTTCGTCTCCTGTGTGGACTCTCATGTGAGTGGTTAGATGTCCAGACTGACTAAATATATTGTCACATACCGGTTTCTCTCCACTGTGAATTCTGCTGTGTTGAACAAGGTGAGCTGTTTGTGTAAATCTTTTGCTACAATCTGTGCATTCAAACGGTTTCTCTCCAGAATGAATTCATCTGTGTAGTGTTAATGCTTGTTTGCTTCCAAAACACTTTCCACATTCAGTGCACTTGTATTTACTGCTGTGGACATTCACATGTAGCTTCAAGTAATGCTGAGCAACAAAACGTTTCTCACACTGAGTACATGGGTACAACTTGTCCACAATATGTATTTGTTTGTGTCTTCTCAAATGGTGTTTCATTCTAAACCGTTTGTTACACACTGTACACAAATACGGTCTTGGCTTGTCATCATGTGGATGCTCAGTGATATCATTACTATCATCTTCAATCTTCACCTCAAATGTCATTCCTGTATACACCAAAAAAATTGTACACATCAAGTCATATCACCAAATATCAAGTCATATCAGCAGTGGATATGCTAGTTAAATAAATTCACAAGGCACTGGTTTAACACTAAGGTCAAGTTGTTAGGCAACCAAAAATAATTCTGCTTCTGATTGCCATCCTTTTGTTAAAAAACCTTGTCCCTACAATTTCTGGTCCTGAAAAATTGTGCAGTTTTTAGCTTGCACTCATTTTAGGTCGTAATTTTTGGTTCTTGGATATGGTTTTTGGAGTCGGACTAATTAACGGTGACATTTATATTCACCTCCGGTTGACCCCAGTTGACATGGCAACGAAATTTGGGACAAAACTGGCTATAACTCGGCTTGCGTAAGAGATTTTTGCAAGATTTTTGCGCATATAGGGGGGTTTTCAAGGATGAGCCATCGAATGCAGCCAACTGCATTTTTCTCCGACCAACCCCCGTTGCCATGGGAACGAAATTCAAGACAAAATTGGCTATATCTCAGCTTGCGTAAAAGATTTTTGGGAGATTTTTGCACCTATAGGGGAGTTTTCAGGGATGGGCCATCGAATGCCGCCATTTGCTGATGACATCACGTACATGATTTCCAACTGTCAGGTGGTTTGTGATAGTAATGCCGAGAATCTTATGAAAGTTACGCGGTGAATGTCCAGTATAGGTGGAGGCAGATTGTCAATAAGCTTACGCATATGCATACCGTCTGTGAATATTATTTCAGCTGACTTTGGCCTATTTAGTCTCAGGTTGTTACGTTCTGCCCACTGATCAACATGATCTAGCTCAGTAGCCCTGGAGCTGACATTAGACGCTGGTATTACAAGGTACATATCGTCAGCATACTTAAATATCACATTACCAACTGTAACAGTGGTAAGATCAGCAGCATTGACAACGTAGGACGCAACGTAGGACGCTGGGCCTACAACTAAACCCTGAATTATACTAGCTGAAATGTCAAGCAGTTCAGAGGTGATACCATTGAGCCTTGTACTGTGACTACGATGAGCGAAAAAGTCGATGAAAAAGAAGAAGAAGATTCCGCATAGACAACTAGATCTGTTGCGTGGGAACTCATCCCATTTACAGCGCTTTGAGCCGGCGAGGGCGAAGCCCAATTAAGCTAGCATACAGCCCAAGTCGGCCGGATTAACCGACTGGATCGGTATACTTGTAGTCCTGGCCACAGGGCCTACTGTTGCGCAGAACTCGCCGTTTCTTCCCTAGCTATCGGCGTGACCACCGCCAGTACTCATTTTACCATCCCACAGTGGGTAGAAGGCTGAGTTAACCTAGCTGGCAGGCTTTGCACCGAGATGGTTTACCTGCCTACAGGCAGTCACCCATCGCAGTACTAACCGGGTCCGGCGTAGAGTAACTTCGTTTCATCCACGTTACAAACTATGCCACGCCACCAACCAATTATAAACTCGAGCCAATTATAAACTTCATCAGGTAGATTCATGGAAGCCATTTTTATGAAGGAGTGTATAATGTCAAACTGAATCAAAAGCTTTGGTAAAATCTGGAGCAATGACCACCACGTATGGGTTGTACGAAAGCAGTTCGGTGACAGATTGTAACAGAGCGACAACAGCTGCAGTTGTAGATCCAGTTGGGTGGAACGCGTATTGATCAGTGTAACTCAACTGGGCGGGTGGCTTGAGAAGAGCTGGGTATATATACTTTTGGACTATAATGCGCTTGAGCGCGCTGCTCAACACAGACGTGACAGAGATCGGTCAGAGGTCAGCATGCTCCTGCGGCATTTCCAAAGTAGTGAGAATATTGCCCATTTGCCCGAGTGTGGTGTACACTGAATTTCAATAGCATTTTGGGCATTTTGATGTGACAAGTTTTAGACAATCAGACAAAAGGGCTAGAGAAGTACGTAACTAATGTTGTAAAACTGTACAAATGAATACAATAATCCAGCAGTAAAGTAAACATACCGACAGCTGGTGGATTCAACAACCTACACAAACAAATTACACATATGAGCAATAGCATAAATAAAATAAATAAAAAAGTTGATATAATTTTACTGCATGTTTTACAAATTCTCACAGATGAATGTGACTACTAGTTGAGTGGTATGAAATCTTGACATTGACAGGCAGAACTACTTCTTCGCTAATAATAATATGACCTGTGAATTACCACAAGAAATAGCCACAGCAAAGGAAAACTGGATGGACATCATCAGATGAGATCTGAAGAACATAGACACTAGCTGAGAAGAAGCCAAAGAACTGGCAACAGACAGAGCAGAATGGTGTCAACGTGTGGCCCAATGCATCCACTAAGATGCAGGTTGAACTAAATCATAAGGTGAATTACAGTTCATTTGATCCAACTATTGCAGCTAAAGTAATTTTCAAAAAATAGATGTCAAAAAAATAACCTAACACTCCATTGTTTACACCCTTGACTAGTGCATGTAACCGGTACCCAGATACCCATTTCAACTGCTGTTGCCCCATTTTAAATAGCCGAATAAGCCAGTAGCATCTATTTGCAATTTTGTCGATAAAATCAGCAATAATTTAATATTCACTTGTGTTCCAATCCCAAGTTCTAAGTCAGAATACTTTCATGCACCAATTTCAGAGAGTGTTCATTTGTACAACGTTGGCCAAATTCTATGACCATCTTTACGACCAGCAAACACTTTGCAATGTCCAACCATTAAAGTTATATTATAGCTAGAACAATGCGGATAATGTCATTCAACAGCTAAATTTATGTGCTTTCTTGGACACTGTAACACTTCGCTTTGCAAGGTATTATGAGTTTATTTTGAAGGCTTTTTATTTCAGACTTGAAGGTTTTTCCACTCTTGGATTTGCTTACAATAATTGGTATCTAGGTCATGCTGTGGAAAACGTAATTACGATTTGAAATGTAACCGGAACTTACGAATGTTTACTTCCGATGCAAAACTTAAACGTAAATGCCTATAATGTTACCATACAGAGTTTCCTAACATTTTAATATGATAGATGGAAAATATTGAGAGTGGTAGCACTAATTGCTGAATCTGCTGAATCGGCGCCGATGGAGCAAATGAAAAGAGTTACTAAATGTGCCTACTGCTTTCTCTGACTATGTTCTACACAGAATTTTTCCACTAATGCGACTAAACGTAACGTCTGACAACAGTTGCTGGACAAATAACAACTGTGAAAGCATAAATCATGTCCTGAAGCAAGCTGTTGATTGGCGCCTGCAACAGCTTCCCATTCTCATTGACACCCTGTGCCAGTTAGTGAAAGTAAGTAAGTAAGTTAGTAAAGTGTAAATTTATATAGCGCATACTCAAAAAGATCTCTAATGCGTTGAATACATTTTGTCATCAATATTTCGCAAAAATGTATGTCTTCAGCTGACGTTTGAAAGTATCGAGACTCAGTTCTGGGTCACGAAGACTGTCTGGCAGCGAATTCCAAGTCGACGGGCCTGCCGCAGAAAAGCGCCGACGACCGACACTGTTCAATCGATAGCGCGGTACGACCAACTTCCGCTGAGTGGCAGAACGCAGACGTTCTCAGTACACAGAAGCCAAGTGTAATGCAAATTGCAATGTGCGGTGTTGGTGATTTTGTTTGTCAGACATAGATTAACTGTTGATGCATGGGGTTTGCTGTCTGCAAAGTAAGGGAGAAAGGCAGTTGCAGCGTGTTTTAAATTAGGTCAGTCAGTTTCAACTGCGTCCGATGGTGGTATTACTGTGCCTAACACCCCAGGTGGTGGAAAAAATCCACATCAGCGCAAGCGAAAAAGAGCAGAAAAGACGTCATCCAAAGGTAGGCTAAGAGGGTTATGTTGGGGTAATGACTTGTTCTGTGAATGCTGAATGTAACTTTCCTACAATTTGTTTGTTTGAAATTAGACAGATAAGGTGCAGATTCAGCCGATTCAGCAATTAGTGCTATCCTATTCAGCGACGTTAACGTTTGGTGGAATTCTGTTATAACTCGACAAATGGAGAGCATTAAGTGACGTTGACTGTTGGTGGAAATTTGCCACACGTGCACAAAGGGAGATACGAACATGTTAGGTGTTCTCTCCAGTTTCACTACACAGCGAGATTTCAGCTTCCATGTTTTCTTTTATACGCCAACAAATCACCAACAGTTACTCAGAGTTACGGCTATAAAACTAAATAACCTGGTAGCTGTTAAACTACTGAACTTCGTGACAAAAGAAAAAAACTACTCAATGCGGAAAAATAATGCATATCAACTGCGGTAAAAGTAGACAAGAGACTGAAACTGCAAGAAAGTATTGCAGCCGTGTCGACGTCAACTAAGTTTTTTGTTTTATTACTTGGATCCGATTCAGTATCGTTTAATGCCGGGCACTGGAGTGGACTGGAGCAGTACTGCAGTACCAAAGACGTTAGACATTCTAGGCTAGACTGGCAACTTGCAGCAGACGGTAGGTCACGTGACGACTGGCAGCAGCCGCCATTGTTGATTGTAGGCTTATTGACTTTGTTTAGATCTTTAGACATAATATTTGTGTCATGCCGCAACATTGTTGCGCTTTTGGTTGTCTTAATAGAGACGTTCTTGCAACGAGACAGAAAGGGATAACATTTCATAAGTAAGAATCGTACAATCGTGTTACAGTCGTGTGCTTGCTGACAAGTTCTTGTGGTGCAAAACGTGCAACTAGGCAGCTGCCATACTAGATACTCCTGCTAGATACCGGTAGCATACGGCTGTGATTATCGCCGCTTATAACTATAGGCTAGGCATCAGTCCCCTTACGTCTTAGTTTGTTGAGACGTCAGACGTTGTGCTGTAGGCTGTTTTTAGCCCCAAATACCCAGTCATCCCCTTTCGTCCTAAAATGTGTTAAAAACAATACATTGAGTAATGCTGCAATTTAGACTAGCAAAATAATTTTTGTCTACAAGTGGTAGGAATAGGGTTAGGGTATGACCCGGTATGTCGAGTCGGGCATTCAACTAGTCTAAACTGCAGCATTACCAGACATTGAATGGTAGTATATAGCCTAGCCTATGCCTTGAATTAGATGACGTGCTTTACATTTATTTTCTACATCTGGGTGTGTTTCTAGTGTTGTGAATCGTGAATTTGCCTTTTAGTTTGATTCACACATTGTGACCGTATTGTGTATGACCTTTGCTGTAGTTGTACTACGGTACTTTTCGTGTGTATTAAAGCATGATGATAGACCCCTGTGTCCTATGCAGTTATGCGTCTTAGGCCCTTGGGATGAGGCAGAACTTTCAGGACAACAAGGTGCTGCTAATTTGCCGTTGTCAAGTGTAATAGATTACTTGTAGGCCTGTTGCAGTTACCCAGGTTCTTTGGATGTTAAGTTTTAGTCAAACATGCACTGATGGCCTTGGCTAATTGATAGTTATGAAAGGTAAATTATGCTAACAATCCATGATGGTGGGATGGGATATCAGCCCCACACGGTGACATAGAAAAAGCACAACATGCAGTTAATGCAGTGCAGTTGTATGATGACTTCACTAGATTTCTATTGTTGTTGTTTTTTAGTACAGGAAAATTTCTACTGGCAGCGTCATAGGACAGGTTGCGGCACTGCCTGTTACGACAAACTTTGGCTGAGTGGTGCCCAGTGGCTTCTATTCTTATACCTAATGGGCACAGCTTGCGCCCAGTGAAAAATAAAGGGGAGTTTTGATAAGGTTGCAAATCAAAACTCCCCCTATTTTTCAACTACTTCCCCTTTTTTCTATTTTTCCCTAACAAAATTTACCCCTATTTTTTACTCCCCCTATTTTTCAATCTACACCATTAACAAAACTGTCTTCCTAAAGGGAAGAAGCCCAAAATGAAAGGGGAAACTTGATTCAGAAATTGGGGGAACCGGAGCCCAAAACTGGGGGAAAGTTGTGCTCGTTTTCGATTCCAGATTTGAATGGCATTTTACACTTTATTGAAATTTATCATTTCATAGGCTAGATAGAGGTTGACTTGATGACAGGAATGTGGATTTGGTGTATTTGTTAATTAACAGTATGTAGGTCACACATGATAACTGTACTGGTTTACGTTACTGTAGGCCTACTTTATTTTCATTGTCGGCCCAACTAGGTATTTGGGTTTGTGTTGGTAGGTTTCCCACTGATGAGCGACAGCGATGAGAATGGGCTGTGAAAGTGAAGCGAGTTGATGCTACAACAAAGCGGTTGTGGGAGCCTGGCTCCAGAGCTGTATTGTGTTCTGAACACTTTCAGCCAGGTGATTTCTTTTATCAGTGGGGTCGCAAACTCATCAAACCAGATAGTGTTCCATCAGTTTTCAGTTTTGCACCACCTGTGAGATGCCGACAAAGTCCCAGAAGCAGGCAGTAAGTAATACGAACATAGCGCAACTGATAGCATTTATGTACATGTAACTTATTGTGACAGTAGGCTACCAGATGAATTTATTACTGCTTTCATCTCAAGCAGCTCTCAGTGGTACTTGATCCAAGAAAACTTGCATCTGACAAGTTGACAGCCTATTTGTTTGTATGATCCATGGTGCAATGATGACCTAAGAGACAAAATTGATATTTCAAGTCGTTCTGTCAGTTGAAAAGTAAATTTGCAACAGAGATAAATTATGTAAAACTCTGAAGTTGACAGTAAAGAACAATGTACTGTGTTAGAAGTGGTTGTTATGTTAACAAATTAAATACAGCCAGATTAAGGCTTTGAAGAGCCCTAGGCACGAATATTTTGTGGCTCGGCTATCTTACATATTGCTACAAATTATGGTAAACCACCCATCAAGATAATTCTAAAAGCATTTCAGCAATCAGCCAAAACTGTAAAAACAAGAAATTTGAGCTAATGCTCACGAGACGCGCGAAAGCCTATAGCAGTTCCTATTCGCAAACTGTCAGTGTAACTCCAGCCATTTCGTCGCAGTTTATTCTAGGAGTGTGCACATAACGATTTAGTTGCTTGGCGACACCCTGCGAGCACTATAGAGTTGTGTTGCAGCCCGAAATAACCAAAAAAATCCATAAAAATCCCTATTTTGGCGTTCAGGGTTCATCCAAGGTCATTGCTCTGGGTGGCAATCGAAAGCCCGTGTACGACTTCCTATTAGTGGTTAATAGTAACCTAGGCCCTATCTCGCACCGTTTCTGAGATACAGCGACTTTTTTGGCCAAAAATCGCACATTTTTCCTACCCCCCTCTCATTTAGCGCCCTTGTTCGGGGTGACCCCCTTCGAATTTATGGAAAAGCTTTACGGTTCCTGAAACTAGAGTCTTCCAGGCAGCAGACGGTGATGATTTGGCGATTCTAGCTTGCACCGTTTTTGACTGATCCACCCGTGTGACGGATAGACAGACGGGCAGAATTGCGATGGCTAAGACGCGCTAAAGCATTAGCTGCTTTCGCAGAGCCCCACCTAAAATCGAATTTGGTGCGTTTTAACCTTGAAATATGACATCGCTGCTGGCAACAATTTTGATTATTTTCCAGAAAATCAACTGACTGCATTTAGTCCATCTTAGCGCGCAGAGCTCTAGCCATGAACTCATTTGCCTATGCGTTAAAGCACGTTAATCCAGCCCTGCCAACCATAAGTAAACATTGGTGCTGCTAGAACCTATCAATGAGTATCAGCATAACACAGAGCTAAGAAAGCTTAAATGAATAATGAAAATAAGGGATGTGGGAAGATATTTGAAGCTAGAGAGGGGGGCGGGAGTGGGTAACTACACTGTGTCTCAAAAAAACATCCCCGACATTTTTGACCGTAACTTGAAAACCAATTACCTGATTTTGATAATTTTTGGTACGAATATTCCTGACACAACCTGCCATCAAATGATCATTCAGTTTTCCACCTCACCCAGCATATTGTTTCTGCACTACCTGAGGAATACACAACCAGCGAAATATCATTTTTTTATCCAAAGTGATATGATTGCTTAACATAACGCGTAAAAACACATTTTGTTCACATTTCTAACACTTTGGCTGACATTTTATCGAGTTGTCCATTTTTCAACTGTCTGCAGTAAAATTGCTTGAAGTGTTTGCCCACTATGCGAACACAGGCAAGGAGACGCTTTCTCCATTCATTGACAGCAGTATCGATAAAGTTCTACTGCAGACCAATGCAGGCTGTACCAGTCATTTATTGACTCTTCAAACATTCCTAAACTTTATTTGGTAGACACACTGCTGCATGACAGTCAAACCTTGTAATAGACCAGCTGTTGGGGCCCACAGATTAGGATAGATGGAATTTATTGACGTTTTTTCAATTCATTTTAACACGTATTATGCTTGGTCGGTTTTCCCCAGGTAGTGCAAAAGCAGACGTTGGGTGAGGTGGAAACTAAAACACTTATTTTATAGCCAGTTGTGTCAAAAATATTTCTGCCAAAAATTATTGAAATCTGCTGATCTTTCTTCAAGTAAAGATCGATAATGTTGGGGGTGTTTTTTAGGTTTTCTGTTTATTTCAAGACATATTTCACTCGATCTGCTTTCCCTAGGTAGTGCAAAAGCATACATTGGGCGAGGTGAGAAACTAAACGGTCATTTGATGGCAAGTTGTGTCAGGAATATTCTTACCAAAAATTATCAAGGAAGGGGGCAGTCAAAAAGTTACAGTCAAAAATGTTGGGGATGTTTTTTCGAGACACAGTGTAGGCGGGTTCAGGGAAATGCCTCTCCCCTGTTTGGATGTCCGGGCTCGGTGCTGGAAATTTTTTTTTAAATTTGGCATTCTTTTTCAGAGCATATCTTGTACAACAAATAATTTTAAAATGCTCAGCATCCATGCTGCCACCTGGGGAATCAGTGTGCAACGTGCAATGGAATAATCAACATACATACAAATTCTTCTATTATTGTTATTATTATTGTCACCGTTGACCCATATTATTTTTAGTTGGATGGGCACTGCCCCCTTCCTTGAAAGTTGGGGGGATGTGCCCCTGCTGCCCCTACATCTCCCTTAGTCCCTGCTTCCATGCTTTTAATGGAAAAAAATCAGAAATTGGTGACTGCAGTTAATGGTAAATATTTTTGTGTTAATTGTTGACTACAGGCCATCTGTGCAGCCGTCACAAGTCAGTGAGGAAGATGTGCAGATGTCAGTAGAGGTTTTGTTGTCGGGCACTGCACCAATACTACCTGGCACAAGCTGTACAGCTAGTTCTTCATCTCAAGCTACATCTACCGACCACAACTATGCTGTCAGTAGTCCGACAAAGCTCCGGCGAGATGTGAACAGCCTCACATATTGGCTTCGGTCGAAGATATCGGCTATTCGGAATGTTCGCCGGAGAGAAACCAGGCTGCGAGGAAAGGTCAATGATCTGCTGCATCGCCTGAAGTCTATGCAGCTGCTTACTACTCAAGCTGAGGAACTGCTGGAAGCTTACAAAGACATCCCTCTGGCATTACTGAGTGGCTGCAAAGATGGGAGATACAATGAAGACCAGAAGCAGTTCGCCACGACACTGCATTTCTACAGCCCGGCTGCCTACCAGTACGCAAGACAACGATTCAAGCTGCTGCCTTGTCCAAGAACTATCCGGAACTGGCTGATGGCAGTAGATGGCAGTCCAGGAATTACACAAAATTCATTTGACACTATTGCTGAGAAAAGCAAGGCTGGAGACCAGGCGTACAAGCTGTGTGCACTCCATGTCGATGAAATGGAGATAAAGCGCCATGTCGATCTCGACAGAAATACAAGACGTCTGGTTGGATTCACCGATATTGGAACAGGTACAGATTTAAACTGGTACTGGTTAGTTATTAAAATGATTTTTACAGCGCATCACAAATTCCAAGGGGAACATGAGCTCTGGCATCCGACAAAAGGTTGTCAAAACATTTGGCACATTTTAGCCTTTAAATTGCCATACAGGCCTATCCGAAATGACACAGCATAAGACCATAGTTAGAATTGAACACAAATAGGCTAGTTGACCTTGTTCATCTCTGTTGTTCAAAGTAGAACTGAAAACTGAAATCACAGCCATGTTATATGTTTACTTTTAGTATTTCCCATTGGGTCGTAGCTCAAAAAACTTAATTTAGTTTCATAGTGCAGAGTTTGTTATCTGAAGTATAGTATGGCTGATGGGGTCTTTTGTGGCTAAAGTTTCTTTTCACTGTGTACCATTTTTACAGACTTCTTAGGTTACACAGAATGCAAGCAAAATTAATAGATACCTCAAAATGTAATTAACGGAAATAATTAACACAGTAATGGAAAGTATTACTATTTTCAGTGGCTTCTATCCCTATACCTGGTGGGTGCAGCTTGCACCCAGTGAAAAAGGGGGGGGGGAGTTTGATAAGGTTGTAGATCAAAACTTCCCCTTATTTTCACTGTGCAATCTACATCCTTGACAAAACTCCCCCCTCTATTTTTACTCACCCCTATTTTTCAACCTAGACTCTTAACAAAACTCCCCCTATTTTTTACTTCCCCCCTATTTTTCAATCAAAACCCTTAACAA
>Ga0209671_1000531_pt1 | contig 26004 bp, 14 predicted proteins | sample WorMetHERISLAND2_2_FD_187401 | JGI IMG/M metagenome (GOLD analysis project Ga0209671, IMG submission 187401) | Marine gutless worms symbiont microbial communities from Max Planck institute for Marine Microbiology, Germany - Olavius geniculatus... | ecosystem: Host-associated > Annelida >...
ATATTATTCAGCAGCACATTGACACGCAGTCGGTGTGATGCAGGCAATATCACCTTTTGTAATTTTTGCTGTTTTCGATGTGCAACTCCTTAAATGTTGCCGTTAACAAGTGTATAAACTAATGTTTTGTACATTTATTCTATTTAACAGTGGGTGTAAAGCTGTTAGTGACAGTGAGCATGGCTGATTCAGAGACAGGGCAGTAATGACTAGTGACAGTCATGCTGCTCTCAGGCTTGGCTGTCACGTGATGCTTATAAAATAACAGGATGTGGCAGAGAGAGGAAGATAGATAGCCAGATACCAAGCTACATTCTGGCCAGCTGCTTTCTTTACAGTACTGTTATTTGCTGCTGTGGCCTGTGAGCCATAGAACAGGCACATCCAGGATGTTTATGTTTATAGTCTATACAATTACTGATCCGCAACTGCATCTCTGGGCCAATCAGTTGCTTGCATCTAGCAAGGTTAACTACAGTTTATTTAGTCAGAGGGTCAGTTTCTGAAGTGGCAGTGTAGTTAGTAGACATTGACAGGGACTGATGAAATGTATTGGTTTAGCAAGACTAAATCTTAGTGATGCATCTAAGTTAGTGTTGTATGACATTCATTCTATGCTGTGGATTTGGTCTCTTTACTGAAAGGATTAACACGAAAGTCATCTGACAGTGAGATCGTAGTCTATCAGGTTGTCTGTTGTTTTATTTTCCAGTAGCATCGCATGCATGCATTGCCTGGCAGTAGCACTGCGAAAGTATACTGAAACATATGTCCGTCACCCTGTCATTTGACACCTGTCATTTGACAAGACACTGCCAATCACTTCACCTGCAACTGGACACTGTCACAAACATTTTCTCTAATACACAGTATTGTGGAGGAGCATTAGTGGATGCTGCTTGCACTAAGCAAATACTGAATACAGATTGGTGGCATTTACAGTACCAGTATCGCAGGTTTTGTTACAGCTGCTCTGCCAGTGGACATTCTGTCAACCAATCTACAGCCGGTGATTTTGTGCATACCAGAGACCGTTCTCTCGTGAGACAGGTCGTTGCACCAAGCAGCAAGCAGCAGCAGCATCTTATCCTATTCAATGTCATCATGGTCGTCATCCTAGGGAGGTTTAACGGAGCCTAAATAAGAACATTGGTATTTCTACGTCCACGTCAGTTAATTGTCAGATTGAAGTCTTGAGAGGCTGGCTGACGACCGATAGTGACGGTGCAGAGTAAGGTCGTTCATTCCACAGATTAGCTCATCGTACTGTGATGTCAGTCTGCATAGTAAGCTTGGAGTCTGATGACTGTGCCTCGGTGATCAGTGCCAGCATTACGTCATCAACGTCAGCATCGTTCACATTCTCGGATGCATCAACTCTGGTCCGGTCATGCTTTACACGCAGTCTGGGCGCCCTCAAGCACCTGGTTGGTCGACGTCGCACTGACCTCGATGCCACAGTAAGTTCGTTTGTTTATACTTTATCTGTTTGTTGTATTTTTTGTTTGTCTTGTCATTGTTTTTAGCCATCGTTGGTGCAGGCGTGCTTCAATGGCGACCCGGACGAGGTGCGTGCCATTCTCTACAAGAAGGAGGATGTCAACTATCAGGTAATATCAGACCATACAGTCCTATGTACCAGCACTATGTAATATGTACTAGCGCTGTGCTAGTATATAGGAGTTCATGATTAGACACACATGGCTGCTGTGCTTTCTGGTTATACAATACTGTCTCAGAATTCTGCTCACATGACGCAGTTTTATGTATAAGCTATCTATCTGTTTACCTAAATAAGAGCTGTAAATGCCTATTTTGCCACTCATGCCAGGGCCAGCTGCAGCGGACACATATAATAATGATTAATGAGGTATATAGTTGTCATAAGTCATGATAATTGTGTCAGATTTTGATTGTTAAATTGCTGAATACTGACACAAAATGAACATGTTAGGTGTTTGCAGAAAATGTAGCAGGTTCACTAAATGTCTCAGACATGTACTGAGAGCAGATATAAAAAGAGATGGTTTTTGCAAGCTTGCAGTTGTTGAACCGAGTGGCTGTTGTGTAGGACGTTGAGAAGCGGAGTGCGCTGCATGCTGCAGCATTCTGTGGTGAAGCTGAGATAGCTGAACTGCTCCTGTTGAGTGGAGCTCGTGTTAATACCAAAGACAGCCGCTGGTTGACGCCACTGCATCGAGCCTGCTGCTCCAAGAGTGTTGTAAGTATGCTGCACACAGACCTGTATTTATAATGTACTTTTTTGCATGTATTGCCACTGCTAGTAGTATTATTTTTTGTCTTTTGTTAAGTCATTTCTTTTTTTTTGGTTACGTTTAGTCCAGTCTTCAGAAATTATGTGTTTTAGTTTGGTTGTTTTTTGGGTGGCACTGTGTGATTTTATATGGCAGGTGACACTCCATAGTGTGTAGCTGTGAGATAGGTTTTTGTGATGCACCTTTAACCTTTTAGAACATACATTGAAGGAGGAAAATTCACAAGCTGGTTACTTTTACTGTCTTTCAACCAACAGCATAAAGCACTGAATGGTATAGTAGGCCTACAGATTTTTGAATTTAGATCAGGATTTTACTTTAAGTTTAGTGATATTCATAGATGCAGGAGGGCACGTCAGTCACTAAAGATGAATGCTGCTGATGATGATTGTGATAATGATCATCACTACATTCGTCAAGGAGGTTATGTGATACCAAGTGTTTATTTGTCTGCTGGCTTGCTGGTAGGATTGCACCAAAAGTTGCAGGTGGATTTGTCTGAAATTTTCAAGGACGACCCAACTCAGTGGAGTTTAGGTTTTGGTGGTGATCCGGATCAGCATCTGAATCCAAGGTAGAGTTGAGGATTATGCACCATTGCCAGACAAGGCAAGTCTCTACTGAATATAGTGCTGCCACCTAGTGAACAAAACGAAAAAAATTGACATAATATTGGTGGAGGTTTCCACTTGTGATTGTAATTTTCGTTTTTATCACAGGCTGAACGGTAGTTAACTTGTGTTAACTTGTGATTGTATTGTAATTGTATTGTATTGTATTGTAATCAGGAGACAGTGGAGGTGCTATTGAGGCATCAGGCAGACGTGAATGCTCGTGACAAGAACTGGCAGACGCCGCTGCACGTCGCCGCTGCTAATAATGCCGTCAAGTGTGCAGAGTTTCTCATCCCACTCTTGACCAACGTTAACGTCTCGGACCGTTCGGGCCGAACCAGCCTTCATCATGCTGCCTTTAATGGCCATCTCGAGGCACTGTATTCAGTGCTAGTTTTTGTTAAACTAGTAAATGCAAGCAGTGATTACTAAGCTGTATAAATTCATCAAATTACAACCTTAAGCAATTGAATATAACTTGTTTTTTGTATGAAAAAGGTTTGAAATTGGACATATTTTTATGTTTGTAGTATTTTTTTGTGTTTTCATTTAAACTGTTCTGTCATGCGACATGAAGTGAAAATCAGCTTAACTTAACAACATCGGGAATTAAATATATACATAAAAATACTGAAAGTTACAAGGTGTGCATTTACATTGCAGTTACATGTAATTGCCAGTACTTTAGCAATACTGGTATAGTTAAAACATTTTTGCTTAATGAGCTGTTCACATTATAGATGGATCACATAAATTAGCGTGATTGTACGGTTGATGCATGTATTCGAGTATGGTATTTTAAAGTATTGTGCGTTGGATTTGTGTGAAGATGACTCAGCTGTTACTGGAAAAGGGTGCAACGATCAACACATTTGACAAGAAAGATCGCCGTGCCGTGCACTGGGCAGCTTACATGGGTCATGTCGACATTGTGCGTCTTCTCGTCAGCTTCGGAGCAGAACTTGGCTGCCGAGATAAACAAGTACGTTCCTCCACTGAACTCTGTTTACATTCTTTTCTTTGTAATGAACAATTTCACTGCAAAGCAGTTCGTTTAAGGCACTCAGGGAGAAAATTTTTACTACAAATTTTCACCACAAATTTAATTTACCAAAATGGCGATAGCTAATAGTCTTGTTAGGCTGGCCTGCACGTCATAGTTTGACAGTTAGACAACTGCAGTTAACTTTTAGTTATGTAATTGAGCTGCTTAGAAAAGGTTAAATGTTATGCAATGTTAACTGATGTTTAGATAACTGATTATTATTTAACCAGAAAAGTTGAAACTGGCTTTTAGGGAAATGACGTTAAGATAAATTGGACTGTATATGAATGCAAGACAGCAGTTTCTTGTGTGTATCACACCTCTATACTCCACCTCAGTGAATGGTCAAATCTGTGATGTTGTTTAGCTGCTACAGGACTATGGAGTCACAGTGTTAGACAGTATAAATGTAGTGCATTTAGATGTGATTAACGTTGTTTGTGTGTGTACTGTGTTGCCAGATGTTTACGCCTCTGCACTCGGCCTCGGCAAGTGGTCAGATCAACGTTGTTCGGCTGCTACTGGACTATGGAGTAGAGGTCGATGCAGTTAGTTGTCATGGTAACACAAGTTTACACATCGCTTGTCTCAATGGTCAGGATATGGTCGCCAGCGAGCTGATTGCCCACGGAGCATCCATCGACACACCCAACAACAAGGGATATGTATGTGTCTATTTTCTACGCATTTATTCATCCATACTTTTTATTTACTCAAATAGATTTTTCAGTATCTTGATGGCCGGTCTTGCTTCGGCACTTCTGAGAAGTTTTGTCTGGCTGGGAAATGGTAATTGTACCAGTATCAATACCATAATCTTCTTGGTGAGACTTGTTGTGAAATAAAATCTTAAAATCTCAGCTGCAGAAATTAGTTGTTAATCGTGTAAGTTCAGTCGCTACCAGCTTCATTTTAAATGTGTGACTTGAATCAATGTATTTGTCAGGCTCTGTGTTGGAGTGTTCACGTTATTGTTGTGTGTGTATAAGACTCCGTTGCATTGTGCTGCGGCGTCAACTCATGGAGCCGTTTGTCTGGAAATGCTTGTCAATGAACACGCAGATGTCAACGCTAAGGTTGGTTGTCACTGCACGATGTTTAGTCTCGTATTCAGTAAATGATTAATGAGCAATGCAACATCCAATTACAACCTTTATTGTCTAATTTGTTGATGTTACAGTGTTTTCAGCAACCACTGTTGCCTTCTTCAGTCACATGGTCAGAATCTTCTGATTCGGAAGAGCTTTGGTAATGTTAAGGAGCATGTTTTTAGAATTGGTTATTATGAGTAAGTGAGAGCTATTGAGATCACAACAGCCCATCTGTGCAGCGTACTTGTCATCAGACAGACCTACAGTACCTATAGTGTTTTGCAGCTAAAGGCCTGAAACTGTGGAGCAGTCTTCCAGTTCATCCAAAACAAATCAGCATTGACTTCGAACAGTTTAAGCAGATGCTAAGGAAATTATCATTTGGTTATTGAGAACGTGGTGCATTGTAACTATCTGGCATTACATTGTGCATTTCGAATTATGTTACTTACTTACTTAGTGTAATTGCAGACTCATGATGGTAAGTGTCCACTGCACATGACGGCAGTCAACGGCCGATTCACCCGAGCTCAGACTCTCATTAATAATGGTACTGCATCATCTTCATGTATTTTAATTATTATTTAGTTGGTATCATTATTTGTAGTTAATCCATGTTAGCCTGTTAGGGTCAGGCTCCAGAGAATTAATGGCTGATTTACTCATGCTCAGACTCTTATCAATAATGGTAGGTCCACACTTCATCTGATTTTCCCAGTTACTCCAGATTAGGCCAGAGGAGAATCTTGTTGTATGTATCCAGCCACTGGTTAATGTGATCTTCTGATTTGCTTTTGCTTTATGCTAGAATCTGAACCCAATGTTGCTTTTTACTCTTTGGTAATTATAGATAAGACTTAAGACTTTCTGTGGTGCATATTTAATGTCAATATATCCCATAAAAATTTGTGCTCCATATCATTTTAGAGTCTTGTTGTCATTATGCTTGTGTTTGGTCATCACACCAATGTGACTGGCAGTGGCTTTAGTTCAAGGCCACATTTACTTCAGTGTCCAGCAACTGGAAAAGTTTCTGCACAGTTGATTTACTGTGATGTTAGCGTTGTAGTCACTGGCATTACCGTGTCTGTTTTGGTGATCGCTGGGCCGGCCATGTACAGATGTTGCAAATTAAGTCGGTGCATGTTTTGTTTACGTTGTTTTGACGTACCTAGGTGCCGATGTTCACGCAGCCGATCAAGATGGCAATACAGCACTACACATTGCAGCGAGATATGGTCACGAGCTTCTGATTAATACTTTATTGCAGCATGATGCTGATATTCTCAAGTATGGATCTGCTGTCTATTTTCGGTCATTGTAGCACTCATGAATTTATGCTGTTTGGGTAATTTTGCCATCTGCATTAATTTGTGGTTGCATGTCAATTTTTCTGAGATCTGAACCTTTTGCATTTTTATATGATTTTTAACTAAACACTGTTTTTGCATTGAACCATTTTTTTTAAATTTAGCGTAATTAATTATTTTTTATGTCTTATATTAAATTCAAATTAAATATAGTGCATTTTGATCATGATCTATTTTCATGTGAGTAATATTGTTTTTGTTGAAATAGTCAATGTTTATGTTGACATGTTAGTTTTCAATCAAATACTTATTTCATATTTAAGTTGATGCTTATCTGCAAATGCAGTCATGAATAGAAATCTTGGTGGTGTTGCTGTAACTTTCTACAGTGTCTCAAAAAAGTATCTCTGACATTTTCGACTGTAACTTGAAAACCAATCTCCCTTTAGCAGAACAAGCATAATCAGGTTTTAATACTTTTTGGTACAAATATTCCTGACACAACTTGCCATCAAATAACCATTCAGTTTCCCATCTCACCCAATGTATGCTTCTGCACTACCTAGGGAAAGCAGATCAAGCAAAATATGTGTTAAAATAAAAGAAAACCTAAAAAAAATTCCCAACATTATCGATCGTGCCTTGAATAAAAATTAGCAGATTTTAATAATATTTGGCAGAAATATTTCCGACTCAACTGGCTATTAAATAAATGTTTTAGTCTCCGCCTCACCCAACGTCTGCTCTTGCACTACCTGGGGAAAGCAGAACAAGCATAATACATATTAAAATGAATGAAAAACGTCAATAAATTCCATCTATCTTAATTTGTTGGCCCCAACAGCAGGTCTTGCAGCAGTATGTCTATCAGATAAAGTTTAGGAATGTTTGCAAAGTCAAGAAGCCTAGTAGAGCTTAGTAGTAGCCTGGTAGAGCCTAGATTGGTCTGGAGCAGAACATTATCGATACTGCTGTCAATGAATGGAGAAAGCATCTCCTTGCCTGTATTCGCATAGTCGGCCAACACTTCAAGCAGTTTTACTACAGGCAGTTAAAAAATGGACAATTGAATGAAGTATCAGCCACAGTGTCAGAAATGTGAACTCAGCAGATCAGTCACAAAATGTGTTTTTACGTGTTATGTTAATTAAGCAATCACATCACGTTGGATAAAAAAGTGATATTTCACTGGTTGTGCTCTCCCCAGGTAATGCAGAAACAACGTTGGGTGAGGTGGGAAACTGAATGGTCATTTGATGGCAAGTTGTGTCAGGAATATTTGTACCAAAAATTATCAAAATCTGATAATTGGTTTTCAAGTTACAGTTGAAAATGTTGGGGATACTTTTATTTGAGACAAAGTGTAGATGTTGTCATAAGATGTATTTAAAAGTAATTAAATTGTTTGCAGCACCACTGACAGTTTATTTTATAATGGCTGCTGTTTAAAGTTTAAACACTGATAAACAGGAATACATCATAGTGTTAATAATTAGATGAGATAAACTGTTTTTGTGCAGGCCTGGTTCTCAAGGCATGCTGCCAGTTCATATGGCAGCAATGAACGGTTTTCTTGACTGTTTCAAGAAGCTCGTGGCTCTGATGCCTAACTTCAATGTAGACTGTGTTGATGAGATGGGCCGGACGTGTCTTCATGCTGCTGCATGTGGCGGGTCTGTATTGGGGTATTTCTACCTGCTGGTCAGAATTTTGCATCGGCTTGATGTCATAAGCTAATGCTTACGACGTTGGACTTACTATCACAAGGTTGTGGGTTTGACTTCTGTTTGGGTCACTATTAAGTGGATACTATCTAGATGGTTTTAATATTGGTTTACCTGTCTGTGGATAGGTAAACATTATCGGTATATAACCACCCACCAAGGTCAAATTGGTTGGAAACTTTTGGGGTAGTCAAATCGAGTACAGGTCTGTCTGGCTGAAATTAAGGTGAGGCGCATTGATCTGTTTCAGGTGACAGTTAACACTATTATATGTCAGATGAATTTCTGTAACTGATGAGGTGGGTTACCTTTAAGAGCTATCAGAACTTATAATCTTCATTGTGGTCAGTCATTACAGGTTTATCATTATCATTGAAGTTATCGGGTTTCACGCAGTGTGTATTTTAGTTCTGTTTGAGATTTCCGGTACAACTTACACGAGTCTGAAATATACTCAGATCTAAGGATTAAATTTGAAGAGGCTGATAAAGGAGAAAACAGTTGCTTAGATTGTGATCTGTACTTCACACTATCCGAAGCAGAACTGTGTGGCATCAGCAGGCTTTGTAAGCCAAACTGTTTTTCTTTAATTTTAGAAACTGTACGTTTATATTTGTTTGTCTGAACGTGTAGGAATGTTGATATAGTTGATCTGTTGCTGGCGTCATGTGCTGACTGTAATCTCTTCGATCATGATGGCAGGTAATGAACGAATATGTGCTCTCTTTTTTGTTGTGCAGCTCAGCAAAACTCTGATTTGCTGTCTGTGATTAATGAATTTGTAAGTACAGTAGTTTTAAGAGTAATTAGCTAAGTTATAGTTTGAACTGAGAATTGCATGATATGTGAGTACATAGTGGTATTTAGAGTGTACACTTTGTCATGGTGATTGTTGTGGTACTTTTTTGCAATACGATATATCCGTTTTCTGTTGTAAAGGTTGTTATTTGGTAAAGTATAGTTTTTTTGGTGCTTGGTGGGTGATCCTATAATATTAAACCATCTGCCAATGTAAGTATCTGTGATTTGCTGCTTTTCACTGGCATAAGGTTGGTCTTGTTTTTACTGATCTATTGCTCCACAGAACGTCCGATGTCCAATATGTTTCAAACATTGTGTTTTCTTTTCATCTGGTCGGCAGACTGGGTGTAGAATAAAGATTAACGCTGTGGATGTATATTGTCATGTTGCCTAGCAGCTGAAATTACGTTTCTGATGTTTATACTACTATTAATTCTTAGTTTATGTTTGCTGCAGAACCCCACTGCACTGTGCCTCATGCATGGTGCATCATACGTGCGTGATGTCGTTGACTGCATCTGGTGCTAAAATCAATGTCATTGACACTAAGGGTTGCTCTCCACTCCACTACGCTGCAGCATACGATGCCGATGCAAAGTGAGTGGTTAATAAAATTATTTGTAATTGTACTTTTTGGGCCAACGGCTAAGCTGTAAGCATAAAGGTCGGCCCGTTGTCGTGGTTGTCGTTTGTCGTCTGTTCGTTTGTCTGTCACGGATGTACTGTGGCGAAATGGTGCAAGATAGGCCTATGTGGCTATTGATCTCTAACAGGAAGTTGCATACTGGCTTTCAAGTGACATATAAGTCGATAACCTTGGATGACCTTGAAGTGTCATTATGTACTATAGTAATGGAAAACTGGCCATATCTCAAAAACGGTAAGAGATACGGCCTAGGTTACTAATAACTATCACGGCAAATTCACCTCACTTGAGTCATGTCTGAGATCCCTTCATGTCTGGTTCTGCAAGAATGGTATGGTACTTAACTTAAAAATATATTGCCCGTCTACAGCGAGCACAGCATGCACTTGCTAGAGTTGTCATGCAGCAGTCGACTCATTTTTCTCCTCTTACATCCACCAACCTTCTGAAACAGCTTTATTGGCTTCCTATCAAATGGCGAATCAGGTTCAAGCTTGCTACTTCTACCTATAAAGCTATACATACTGATAACCCGCCGTTTCTTGTTGATCTTCTACATCATCACAAATCTGTAAGGTTCACACACTCATCTTCTAGCCATCTACTTGACGTTCTGCTTCATGACTTGTCTTTTGGTTCCCGTGCATTTTGAGTTTCCACACCACAAGTATATAATTCTGTTCCTCTTCATATTCGTCAAGCTGAAACACTCACCTCTTTTATACGTTATCTTAAAACTTATTATTTTCAGTCTGCTTATCTTGCCCCCTAGCGTTCGTTACCCTCCAATGCGCCCTGATTCTCTTCTGAGATTTTGGTGCTATATAAATTGGTACTTACTTGCTTACTTAATTACTAATAGGAAGTGGCATACACCCTTTTAGATGAAATGAAAATCGTCAACCTTGGATGACCTTCAGGGTCCTTGACAACCAGTACAGTCGACCCCACCCTCACATCAGCTGGGCTTCTTGTTCTGTTATTAACTCCGGACAAATCGTCCAGTTTGACAGTAGCACTGTAGCATGTACCGTCTGAAATAAGTATATTTTAGTGTGTTTTATTTTTTCATCATATTTGTATCATCATATATGCATCCATGATGCAGATGTACTGTTTATTGTTTTTTTTATGGCTGTGAAGGTAAAGGAAAAATGGAAAGGATTGATTATAAAACAGTGGTACGTTTATAGAGCTGTACTGATGGCATGTATTGACTGTACTTATTATAGAGTTGGTCAGAAAAGTACTCAGTGCATTTCAGTAATCAAGTTCAATCAGAGGAGCTGAGTGGCTGTGTTTTTAAAGTCGTGTTGCATCATGAATCATATCAATCTGTATGAGATCTAAAGTTAGGCTTATGATGTGTCTGAAGCATGGATCGTGTTTTATTAGAGGAGCTGTAATACTGATTGGAAACAGATTGGACTCCTTTCACACGCGGTGTCAGCGGCGGATACTTCACACTAGATGGTACAATTTCGTATCTAACAACGAAGTCTTATGCCGGACCGGTCTCTTGGCAGCCTCTTCCATCGTTCGCAAACGAAGACTCGGACTGTTCGGTCATGTTGGCAGACTCACAGAGGACGTCCCAGCAAACCAGATCCTTCAGACTTGCTGCGAAGCCCAAGACGGTGCCCAACCATCTTTTGATTGGAAACGCGCTCGTGGTCAACCTCCCATTACCTGGATCCATCAGATCTGCCAGGACACAGGAATATCAGTGATCGACGCTCTGCAGCTGGCAGAAGACCGCTCGTTTTGGTGACAAATCACAACTGCGGAATGCTACAGCTGAACGCTTCGCGTATTGATGATGAGGATGCTGTAATACTGTATTGATGGTGTGTAATTAAGAGTCGTGGAGCATTTGTTGCGTCACGGAGCAGATCAGTCACTACGTGATCACGGTGGATACACACCCACACACTATGCAGCTCTCAGCGGCCATCGACTTCCACTTGACATGGTATAATATTATTTACTACCTGAATATCTTACGCTTGTTTATCTCGTAATTAGCCACTGAGGAAGTAGTTTATGTCTGTCAGTTTGTTTTTTGTTACGTGCGAAAGCAGCTACTGCTTTAGCGCATCTTAGCCATCGCAATTCTGTCTGTCTGTCTGTCTGTCACACGGGTGGATCAGTTAAAAAAAGACTTTAGTTTCAGGAACCGTAAAGCTTTTCCATAAATTCAAAGGGGGTCATACCAAACGAGGGCGCTAAATGAGAGGGGGTAGGAAAAATTGGTGATTTTTAGCCAATAAGTCGCTGTATCTCAGTAATGGTGTGAGCTAGGGTCTAGGTTACTATTAATCACTAATAGAAAGTCGTACACTGGCTCTTGATTGGCGCTGAATTCAATGACTGTGTATGACCTTGAACGCCAAAATAGGGGTTTTATGGATTTTTGGCGATTTCGGGCTGCGAGACACATTTCAATAGCGAATTGTGCCATAATCAGTTGAAACAGACACTGACAAGCTGCGTATGAAATTTTTAGCATTGGTTGTAGATTTTGATGGTTCAAGTCTCGATTTTATAGGTTCAAGGAAACCTGCACAGTGCACACGATGGCATCAAATACTGGTACCCTCGTAAAAGTCGTTAGTTTACCATTGTTGGCCAGTCTTTCATGAAAATAGTTGCAGATCACCATGGACATGCTGTCTATCACAACAAGCACTAGTGATGAGCTTTTTAGTCGTATCAACATCGATGACTTTGAAAGACCTTGAACTTCCAAAATAAGAGGTTTTATTGATTTTTTCGATCTTCGGCTGCAGCGCATACTCCAAGAATGAACTGCGACGAAATGGCTGGAGATAGACTGGCAGTTTGCGAACAGTAACTGCTATAGGCTTTCGCACGTCTCGTGAGCAGCTCAAATTTCTTGTTTGCTTACTGATTCTTAGTTCAGTCGGCAGTCCATTTCGTATAAAGTTTGCTGGTCAAATGTTGCTTAGTTGTGAACAGATTTTGATGTCATTCTGCGGAGGGGTTGGACATGGCCAAAGGAGGTGCTGATTGAAGCTCATCCATTACAAGATAGGGCATAAACTGACACTTTGCAGTGTATCTCAGCAAGGTGTGTACAGTTTTTTTGATGAAACCGTGGAGTGTGGTTCAAGGACTAACCACTCGGAATTTGCTGGCAATCCAGTTTAGGATCCAGATTCATGGTTTGTTTATCCATATTTAGCAATTTTTTGGATATTTTTGATGAGCGGAGCAAGGCTCAACAAACAGTTGGTAACAGAGTTAAATGGCAGCACTGTTCTTGTTGGCAGAGTTTGAGATCCTTGTTTGCTTTTAGTTAACATGCGGTATGTTCATGTGTGGTGTTAAACTGTTGATGTTCTTGTCAGTTGCTGGATGCTGGTGGGTCCGATGCGATGAGCCATGGTGGTCTTGCACCAACTTACTCACCACTTCACTTGACAGTTTGTATCGACCAGTTTGCTTGTCAACAGACTTGCTGATTTTTATCTTGTAGTATGGTTCACACAAGTGGATTACAGCAATAGTGCAACTGAAGTACAGGAATTTTTTTCTGATATTGCAGTTTTGTATTGCACTTGTGCAGAGCCAGCTGATTTGCTTGTTGTTACTGGTTGCAGTACTGTGCCGCCATGTAAGGCGTTTGTTCTGACTGTCAGTATTCGGTTACAGATTTATATATCAAATTAACGTTATTGATCAAGTTGTTGTCAACATGTGTGTTGTGAGTTAATAGTGAGATTCAGTGTACTCCTACCAGTAGTGTAAAAGCTTTATTGTTTCAATTGTTGTTTGACAGGCATACTGTGGCCATTTAGAAGCTTTGTCTGTGATAATGAACTTTACTGTGAACTTGGACCTGCAAGATAATCGCGGTGAGCTGTGGATGTATTGCCTGAGCACTGCTCTGTTTTACCTTTTTTGCTTTATATTGTTATCTTATGATATGTATTTGTTGCGTCTACAATGACAGTGACAACATATTATGTGGCTTTCTGCTTAGAACAGTGCAGCTTTAGCCTTGACCTTTGACATTATCGGTGTCAGGTTACTTTTATTGGCGGGGAGTTTAAACAAATTTTGGTTTTTGGCAGTTTTTTGTTTTCGTGTTGTGAGCCAGGAGCCCGATTCACAAACATTGTTGTAAGACATGTCATAAGATATGTCATAAAATTATCTTAACTCAAACTCAGTATTTAAGATGTCATAAGATTATCTTACGACATGTCGTAAATGAATTCACAGAATTTATTTTTAATGATTGTAACTTTTTCACGAAGGCATTTTGTTGTAATGGTAACTGGTTGTCTGCGAGTCGCTGACTAGTCAGTAAGTAAAAGCGGTCATCTAGAGTTAAATTGGTAATGTTTTAATTTGGAAATTTTTAATATTCTGACTACACAATTCCGAGTACATGGTGTTGATACAGGTGCTGATTTATTTTTTTTATTTGTTTAGATTTTTTTTATTTATTGCATGTTTTGAATTTATTTTGTTTTTTATAGTTTATTAATATTTGCTAGTTTTTAGAGACAGTAGGCTTGTTGAAAGCTGTAAGAGGGTGAGTGGGATAGGTGAAGTATTTGAAGCATTTCTCGGTCGTGGCATGCTCGATTTGCTGCACTGTCTAGACAGTGCATGGTAGCGATTGGCTACTAGTGAATAGTAGAGATAAATGCGTTTTTTCATTCGCATTAGCTATTTACCTACTAAAGTAAAGTTCTGTAGAGCCTGCAATGAAAGAAAACAGCCTGCACCAGTCACTGACGGACAGTGGTGGACTATGCAGTTTTATTTTGGTATTGTGGTACTATCAAGTATCGCGATATTTGAGTCATTATCATTAATTCATTTGTCGCACCGCACAACACTACGCTGTATTATTTTTTATTCTATGTCCGTTGTCAAGATATGTGTTTACATGGCTATGGCGTAGCAACGGTCCATCGCCAATGCAAAGTGCTGTTTTTTATCCATTAATTAATTTATCCAGCAAGAAGACCACATAAAATGAATATAGTACAAATGTGACATTTCTAGATTATGAGTATAATTGAACTAAAGGTCTTATAAATCGATACAAAGAAGTTTTTCTTGTTGGGTGACGTTGGAATAGTATAATTTGCAATGTCATAAGACACTTAAAAAGTGATCGTAAGATTTTTGTCATAAAATTGTCGTAAGATGTTTTGTGAATTAGGACATTGGCGTTCGTGTACAAAATGTCATAAAATTGTCGCAAAATTGTCATAAGCTGTTTTGTGAATTTGGCCCCTGTACGGGACACAAGAGGGATGGACAGTACTCGTAATGCAGCCTATTGGGACGGCCTCACAATAGAATATTGAGTCTTCAGTGTTTAGTGGTTTGATCTAATCTGCCTGCTGTGTGTGGTTAGGTCGGACAGCCCTGCACTTGGCTGCCAGTCGAGGGCACCTGTCATGCTGTGAGGCATTGCTGAGCCAAGGTGCTACGGCATCGTTACATGACATGATATCTAAGTCTACACCTCTACATCTTGCCGGTTTGCTTCATTTGTGTTCTTTTGCATGCGACTAGGCTAGGTCGTTAAATTTAGTTAAAATAGAAAATTCTGCTTTCTTTTATTGGAGTTAATATAAGCCAGGGTTATAGTCATGGCAAGTTAGACTTATCGGTTTGGGTTAGAACTTTTAGCATTTTTAATCAGTTAGTGACCTGAGATGTGAAAGTTTTTTAATGGTTTATCATGGTCACTGGCTTATAATGTGCAGGTATACAGCAAAAATATCTTACAATATAAAGGGTAAATACTGGTAAACTAATCTAAAAGTTAGTTAAATTCAGTTGTAGTTGTAGTCTATTTTTAAAGGCTGCATTATTGGCAGTATATCAAAGTGAACGTGATGTTTGAAAAATATGATGATTTCTTACACTGGGGTCTACTGTGTGGATCTCATTTTCTTTCAGGCATTTAGAATTGGCAAGGGTTATACCCAATTATATGGATGTTATCATACAACTGTAGTCAGGCAGATATCTACACTGTGTTTCATAAAAAACCGGACTCTGAAACTTCTTGTTATAACTTCAAGAAAACGGCTTTAATATCGAAAAAACGTTGGTACAAGCAATCTACGTGTACGACTAAAGTTATAGTAAATGTTCAAAATGTTGTCCTTTGGCCTTGATGCAGGCTTTGAGTCGTTTCCTCCACTGGTCAATGGCCTCGTCCACAATCGTCTGAAACCTTAACAAGTCGCTGCTTGTTGCCATGGAAACCGTGCAGCTGGTACTCAGCCCATACCAAACTTTTCAAGCACAATGAATCCGCAACTGAATGGCAGTGCACTGCGTGAAAAATCATTTTAGGCGAACTTATTTTGATGAATTTATGCCAACCTGCCTTAGGGGTCCGGTTTTTTATGAAACACAGTGTATATCAAAAGCCAATGCAGTGCCTTCAACTGACTAGGTCATGGTTTGATGATGTTTAGCATAATATAGTGTAATTTAATTATGTGTTAATTATGGTGTTGATTTTTAAAAATTATTTTAGCATGTAATTTCTGAGGTTCTGTGACAGGTTGCTGTGGAAATTTGCCACGCCATCGGAAATGGGTGTAGCTTTTAAAGTTAGGTCCCATAGTTTGGCGTTAATCCCTCTAAAATTGGAGGAATGGGGGGGCAAAAATAGCCAAATTTCTGACAACTTTTGACTTTGAATGTCACATTTTTGTGATAAAACAAGATGTCGTGAACCAAGATATCATGAACTCGAAAGCAGCATTGCAAACTAAATTGCTCCTACATGTAACAAAAAATAGGGCCGGAGTTTGGACACAGCCTATGAGCCACATAGTTTGGCCATTGCACTGTGCAGCGTACCATCTTGTGTGTAATGCACAGCTGTGAACGGTAACGTGGAGTGCGCCCGTATTTTGCTGCAGACATCGCAGAACGACGACCGTAATGCCGTCAACTGCGTTGATGAACTTGAAAGGTTTGGAGCTTGGTGTTGATATGTAACACCACAAGATTGCTCAGTTTATGTCAGTACCTGTAGTTAGCAGCAGCATTGTGAGTTAGAACAGTTGAGGACAAGAACAGTGTGATTTAAGTTTCACCTTTTATTCACGTTTCCATTTCGTTTTTACGGTGTAATTTAAGTTTCAGTTACGTTTCCGTTTTGAAAGATTTTCTGTTTCAGTTTCCGTTTTCATTTCAGACTGGCTTTTTTCATTTCGTTTCGTTTTACACATTTCCGTTTTTGTTTTCGTTTTTACCTGATCACATGCTGTTATAATGAGAAACAAACACTTAGTATAAGACATGGCAAAAATAATTCATGTGACCATATCGTACTTCTCTTTTTGGCTGGAATCTGCGATTACCATTTGTGTAAAGCAACTTTGAACGACATGAGTTTAGGCTCGTGGTGCAATGATAGAAAAGCTCTCAAACCAACTGCCTAATGTAGATAATATCTTCCAGCGAGGTCTGATACTGGCATAATGATGTCAGTTGAGTATTTTGGAGTGTGCCTCAGTTGAAATTGTCCAAACATATTGTATAAGTAGTTGTCATGCTGCCAGTTAGTAAATGATGTATATACTATATGCTGCTGTGCTTCAGGACGCCATTGATGCTGGCTGCATCACGTGGTCACATCGACATGACGTCATTCCTCGTCAGCGCCTTGGCCGATGTCAATGCTGTCGACATTTACCTTCGCAGCACACTACACATGGTGGTACGTTATTGCACTCTTACACAGACTTATTGCGTTCATGTCTAGTGATTTTTTTGCTTCAGTGGAAATGTTTGTCATATTAAATGCCCAGCCAACAGCATTGAAGCTGAGGGACAATGTATTTTCAGTCACTGGACCCTTTTCATTGGCTTCCTTGATGTGCGCATCTAATGCTGTTGAGCAATACACTGACACTTCTGCTTCTGCAATGGGAACAGCGTCCAGTCTGTAACGTAGTTACTTCTTTAGCGTGTGCTCATATTCTGAAGAGCAAATTTCACAATCGTCTTGCCTTGTAGATTTCACTGGACTTGGACTCATACACTGGGATTTGGATTGAGGCTTGGACTCATTTGACTTGGAGGCCCAGCTGTTGGATTTGGACTCAGTCTGAGAGTGGACTTGACCACATCAGTGATTTTTCCATACTTATCCATGGAGTGGAAATTATACATTGCTGTTTGTTGTAAACAGTAAAGTTGAAGGTAAAGGTATCCCATACTCAATAACGAGCATAGGGGTGGAGCTGATTCCGGTCTCTAGGCAGTCAGTCCGCAGGAGACGTGGTCATAAACCTGGTGGTAGGCTGCCATTACTTTCCACCAGGCCTGCGGTTACAGGCAGAGAGCATCATCGCCCTTTGACTGGTACCAAATTATATTGCTTGGTGACAGAGTCACATGTGTGTGAACAACTTGCCCAAGGTCGTTACCTGGCAGTGCATCAGGCGAGATTTGAACCAGGGACCTTTCGTTCACCAGTCCGGCCCGCTACCGTTCAACTACCACCACGCCACCCATTGTAAACAGTAGTGGTGCAGTTTTGATTTTATAACTGTCTGTCTGCTGAAAAGCTGTATTGCAACAACATATAGTGGTTTAGGTGTGTTGTTCAATGATTGGTGCTTGCTATTTGTATTGTGAAATGCTGTGTGAATGTAGGTTGCATATGGTCACAAGCAGGGTTGTTAGCAATACTGACAAAAAGTGTTGCAATAGCAATAGCAATACTTGGTGGAAAAAGTATACAATACTGATTGGAATACTTTTTCCAAGTTAGTGTTGTAACAGTATTGCAGTACTCTTTGCAATACTCCAGTATTTGCTCCCACCAGATAAATTTTGATTTTTGCCGCTGTGTACAAATTTTTGTAGCTTTTGGATTTCCTACAGACTACGTGATAATGCGGTCAACCCAGAATTTAAACAGTAAACATGTTAGTCGTGTTGACGTGTTATTTTTCGTTCAGTCTCTTTTACACCATCGAACAAAAGAATGAAAAGATTCTTTGCGTAATTAAATAGCATCTTCATGATAAAAATGTACTTTATATCAAAAAGTATTGCTTTCAAGTATTGCATATATACCACGTGCAATACTTGTTGCAATAATTGCAATACTGCAATATTGACAGCCCTGGTCACAAGAAATGTGCAGACTCTGTGATTCACCACTGATTGTATGAAGTGTGAATTGGTGTGTGAATATAGGCGGCTTATGGTCACGAGGAATGTGCAGACTCTTTGATTCATCACGGAGCCACAGTCAACGCTCATGACGTGCGAGGTCGAACACCACTTCACATGGCTGCAATGTGTGGTCATGTTGCCTTGCTTGGAATGCTTATACAGGTCAGCACAGTCAGTCAGTATGTCGTTATGTTGCCTTCTGTGAATGCTTAGACGTCTCTAGCATTAGTTGTGAATCAAAACATTTATATAGCAATAGCACCAAGTGTGTGCAGCAACTTAGGGATTTGTAGTGCAGCATGTTAGTAAGTTAGTAGTGTTTTTAGCACACAGAGCCGTAAAAATGTTAATATTAACTGATTTGCAGTAGCAAAGTTCACATTAACTGTTGGCAAGCAGTTCGGTTTTTATGATGTGTTCGAAGGTGCTGAGAATCCCGGTAGATCTGCAGTTGTGGGATAGTGATTTCTGTATGGAAGTAACTCAGAAATTACGTTTGAGATAAAAGATGCTAACACTGTCAGCAGAAAAATTAGTGCTCCGTGCTAGCTCCATTTGTGGTATTTATTGACTTAATGCTGATCATGTGTTGTTTTTCCAGTGCAGCATGTATATCTTAGTGGCTTAACAACATAAGAGTCGGAAATTCTCGTTGAACATTACTGTCGTTGATTTGTCATTATCGACATGATGCTCAGTCTTTTCATTCTAACACTTGCATTTGTTTTTTTATTAAAATCACATTCGTGATTTCAGAAGCTGGGCAGTTGAACTTGCAATAATCTGACAGGTTGACAACAGTTTACTTGCAGAAGAATGTAAAAGATGCATTGGTGCATTGTTGTTGATGTGGCTAGGCTGACGGCAACATTAATGCACTTGACAATAAAGACTACTCACCTCTGCACTGGGCCTGCTACAACGGTCAGTTATAATACATCTGGTATTGCATACTTGTCACAATACCCATAAGCACCATTCTACATGCACACAAATAATGCACTAGTTATTTCTGCTGCTACGTATGCTGTATGTTATGATTTGGTGATAGAATGTCGGTCTTTTGGTTGCTCGTAAGTGTTTATTGCAGTTTTGGTCTGATCTCAGTATTTACGAGCTTTCCTCCATAGCTACAGGTGGTTTGGTGCCTCAGTTCCTAGGGCAATGGATTCGTGATTGTAAGGCCCCAAGCTTGTCTCCCGGCCAGTCCGCTGCCAGGTTACAACCCTGGGCAAGTTGTTCACACACTCACGTGCTTATGTCACAAAGTAGTATAATTTGGTACTATAATTTGGTACCAGCCAAGCAGCAATGATGCACTATAGCTGGAAAGGTAACCGTAGTCTGTAGGTCTGGCATCGCACTGGCCATACGTCACAGATTTTGTGGTTGATCCACCTATAGGTTTAGTGGCCACGATTGGGAGATGAGCATTGAGCACTCCACAGTCCCCCCATGCTCTGGACTGACACGACCCGTTTACCTCATTTATGTAGCTGATTTGTGAAAAGAGACCGGTACTGATAGGTGGATATTGCAGGTGGATAATGTTGCTGAGCTGAGAGTCTGTGTGCAGGTCATGAGAGTTGCGTCGAGTTGCTGCTGGAGCACAATCAGAAACATGAGTTTGTCGGCAACACTTTCTCACCACTCCACTGTGCCGTGTCAGTACTAACAACTGCAGTCTCTCTCTCTCTCTCTCTTTCGTTTTTCATCTGAAATATAACTTAGAACAAGTGACTGTTATTATTTGGTTTAACGTGATTGATGCTTCTCCCTAGTGCAGACCGCGCAACTGTAACTGTCGAATGGCACGTATGTCCATCGGACGGTTTAAGCAGGCTACACGAATGTGACAGCAGACGGACTATGCTACAGAGAAATGGATAGCCATAGGCGAAATCGCTTGTGGTTACTTTTGCTTTGTGAAACATTTACTTTAGTTCGTTTTTACATTTTTTTTCTCATCGAGTTAGGAGGCAGTATGGGATAGACGGATGTCACAAGACCTGCATTGCAGCCTGTTATTTTGGCCGCATACTAAGTAATATGTTTGGACACTGAGACTTCCGAATGGCACAAATATCTTGAGATGCCAGAACAAAGCCAGGACGTTTGATACCATCAGAAAGACATATTTTTTGTTTGATCGTGTTCACTGACAGGCTATTGTTCTGGATTATCCACCACTTTGTCACATTTTTTATTAATATTTTCATTCATTTTATCATCTCATGACATTATGCAAAGCCAGTGTTTCTTATGGTAGCTATGAACATGAGGCTGTGTGGCATGACTGTGACTAGTACTACTGCTAGTAATATAATAATAATAATATATATGTAGAATGCCATGGTGCTATGGCTTCAGAGGCTGCTGTTAGTATTAGACTGTTAATGTGTTGCAGAATCAATGGCAATGACACGTGTACTGAACTGCTGCTGGAGAATAAAGGTTCAGTGATCGTCAATTTGCCAGATGCCAAGGGCAGGTGCAGCGGACATACATACATTGTTGATGATTGATATCTGCTGTTTTTTTTCACATGCTGCCACTTTTTCTAATCAAAATAGTGCACAAAGTGATGCATAAAGTCCTGTTTTTTGCTTTTTTCTATTACTTTTTAGTTTGTTGTCTCCAATTTTCTGTTTCCGATACGTACATAAACTGATCTGAATGCCAGTGAGTTTTTTATATACAGGGTGGGCCAAAAAACGTGGGACTTTACTTTTGTACATATCTTCGCCAGTTATTGATCAATTTTCAAAATTTTTTTACTGGTACACTTTGTGGATAATTTGCAATAATGTGATTATTTCATATCCCACCACACGGTAAATGCATCTCTACACTACCTTGTGAAATATTGATGAAATATGCATATATAACGATAACAATCATTTTGGAAAACTGAAAAAAACATTTTAGACCAACATTACAGTGAATGCTGTGTTGGTCTAACAGTCTAGCGTCATACGGATCATTTATTGCAGTGTTGGTCTGAAGTGTTTTTTCATTTACCAGAATTTTTGTTATTATCATTAGTTTTTTGCTTACATTTTTATTTCACAAAGTAGTGTAAAGATTCATTTACTGTGTGGTGGGATATATAATAATCACATTGTTGCAAATTGTCTGCAAAGTGTGCCAGTCAAAGAATTTTGAAAATCGGTCAATAATAATGGCGAAGATATAGACAAAAGTAAAGTGCCACGTTTTTTGTAACCCACGGCGTACATTATGTATAGTTAGGGCTTCTGCTTTTCCACTTAATTTTCCAAATTTTACAGCATAGTTTGTGAACTTCCGCGAAGTTACAAGGCACTACACTGTTTTCCGCAAATACCCAATAGTGGTAGTAACGTGCTATATGTAATGCAATTTTGTTACAGTAACAAATTAATATACTAGTAGCAAAAAATTTATTGATCATAACATAAAGGCGGATTATCGGATTTTAATAATTTTTGGTACAACTATTCTTGATGCAAGTTGCCATCAAACGGTTATTTAAGTTTCCACCTCACCCAACATATGTTTCTGTACTACCTGGGGAAATTAAAACACATGAAATCAGTGTTAAAATGAACAAAAAATGCCAAAAACCATTTGCGACACTATTGATAGGAACTTGGAGAAGGATAACGAGATTTTTATAGTTTTTTGGTACAAACGTTTCTGGCATAACTGGCCATTTAATGGCCGTTCAAATTCCCAGCTCACCTAACATCTATTGCTGCATTACCTGGGGAAACAGAACAAGTGCAACATGAGATAAAAAAAAAGAAAGAAAAACATCAGTAGATTTAATCATTACAGACACATAACAGCTCTGATCACAGTCCATTCGACAGTATTTGCAGTGTTATGCAGCAGCAAGTTTACGGGACGCTGTTTAGATATATCAATGAACTTAAAAAGCAACTGGTTGAAGTCTGAAGCAAAACATCAATACTGCTGTCAACAAATGGAGAATGCATCTCCCTGCCTGTGTTTGCACAAATTTTTTTTATTTCGAATATTTACTGTCAGCAGTTGCACAACTAAACAATTCGATGAACTCTCTACCAAAGTGCTAGAAATTTGGGAAAAAATGTGCCAAATGTGCATTATTTTAATCAAATAATGGTATTGCATAGAATAAAAATGTAATATTTTGCCTGTTTTGTTTTCTGCAGGTAGTGCCGAAGCAGATTTTGGGTGAGGTGGGAAGCTGAATGGCCATTTGATGGCCAGTTGTGTCATGAATATGTGTACCAAAATTATTAAAATTGGATAACCTTTCTTCAAGTTATGGTAAAAAAATTTGGGTGTTTTTTATGCCTCACGGTGCATTAGTGTTGTTTTATGCATTGGCTGTTTCTGTGTTGGTAGGACGTCTGTCCATGCAGCAACGTACAGTGATCATTGTGAAGCGCTACAAATGCTTATCAGTAACAGTGGTGACATCACTCGAACGGACGCCGCTGGCCGAACGCCACTCATGTACGCTGCAATGGCTGGACAATCTAGAGCAATAGGTACATAATAATAATAAGTGAACATTTATAGAGCGCACTGTCATTTTAAAGAAATCTCTAGTGCACTGAATGCGTTATCAGTACATCTGAAACAGAAGTGATTTAGGGAAACGTTTAAAAGAGTCCAGATTAAGTGTGTGATCATTCAGGTATGTCGGGAGACTTCCAAGCTCCAAGTTTCACGTTGATTATCGGCTTAGAATAGAGCAGTGTTCTAATCGGTGCTGGTTTTCGGCGTCGAGCTTTCTTGCCAATTTCGGATCCGAATCTGCATGACAGACAGCACATAAGTCGGCATCGATTTTGACGCCGACTTTCGGATCCAATTTCAACGTTGATTTCTGACTGTGTGTCATCGGCATAAGTGGTCTGAATGTGCCATCTTGTGACAGCCTGTTGCGATCCGCAAAGCCTCATTCTGGGCTTCTAGAAGAAGGTCAGTGCTGACTGTAACAGATTGACTGTGCCTGAGACATCTAAGGTCTATTAGAGTGGCATGATAGTGGCTTGGTTGGAGCGTTGGACATTATGGTCAAGTGGTATGAGTTTGGCTCCTGGTTGAGTCTCTATCAAGTGGTTTCTTGCTACTTGGATGGGTCTGCAGACAGGTAAACTATCTCAGTATATAACCAGCCAGGAAAGTCACTCAGCCTTCCATCCATTCGGAGTAGGTAAGTTAAGTTTCACTCTGCCTGACTGAACCTTTCAGGTGGGATGTGTTCGCCTGTGTTGAGTGGCAGGTAACACTGCGACTTTCATCAGTCACGGTAACGTATTGTGTGTGGTTGTGATTGTGGCTGTAGAGCTGCTGTTTAATGCCGGAGTGCAAGTGGATGTCATTGACTCCGATAACAACACGGCGCTGCATCACGCCTGCTCACATGTCAGTCATTTGACTACGATGGATTACATTGTACACTGTGTCCGGAAAAAACATCCCAAACATTATTGATTGTCACGTGAAGAAGAGATAACCAATGTTAATGATTTTCAGTACAATTATTTCTGGCACAACTGGCCATCAAATAAACGTTTAATATTCCACTTTACTCAGTGTTTGCTTCTGCACTACCTGGGGAAAACAGAACCAACGAAATATGGGTTGAAATGAACAGAAATACATCAGAAAGCATTCCCCCAACATTATCGACTGTGACATGAAGAAGGATTGACAGATTTTAACAATTTTTGGTGCAAACATATTTCATACTATTTGCCATCAAATGACCGTTCTAGTTTCCACCTCATCAAATGTCTGCTTTGCACTACCTGGAAAACCACAAACAGGCAAAATAGAATAAAAATGCAATATTTTGTTGGTTTTTTGTTTCCCCAGGGAATGCAGAAGCATACAGTGGGTGAGGCGGAAAATTGGACAATCATTTTATTGACAGTTGTGTCAAAAATATTATTGTCAAAAATTATTATAATCTGATAATGTTTTTTTGAGTCACAATCAATCAAAAATGTTTGGTTGTTTTTTTGGACACGGTGTATATTTGCATATATTTGCATACGTTATATTTGTGGATTCTGTTTACTTGTCAGTAACCAACTATAGTGATGTATGTTTGTGCTTGCTGTTATATCTGTCTTAATAGGCCACATTACTAGTTTTGTCTGTCTGTCTTTGTTTTGTATGGGGCTCATAACTCGAAAATGAGAAACAGCCATGCAAACATAATTGCTGATTTTATCTGCATTTAAATTTTTATATGTTCATGTGTATGACTGCAGTTTTAAATAATAAATAGTTATTGGCATTAGAGGCAGTAAAATTGGTACGTGTAAGATCATGTTGTTTTATTGATTATGTGGCTGTAATTTTGAAATTTCATATTTTGTTAGGTTTTTAGTATGCTCTATCTTTGGAACCACACTCTTGGTTGTTATGCAATTGCAAACTCTGTCTTTGAAGCATACGTAATTTTGGTTTGTCAGAAGTACCATTGAGTGTGGTAGAGAAGTGTTTTATTGTACAGTGAAATGTTGCACTATCGTGGGACGTATGTGTCGTGTTATGTATATTGCCAGCAACAAGAGAAAGTTGCACTGATGCTGCTTGGTCAGATGCAGAACCACGAAGCCATCAACGTCTCTAATTCACAGCAGAAAACGTATGACACTGTTCTGGCTGTAATTGTTTACTACAATGGATTTATTTATCAATGATCAACAGACATTTGTATATAATGGCTCGATGGTGTAAGGGACGTTGGACTTAATGATCAAAAGGTCGTGATTTTGACTCTGGTCGGATTGCTATCGTGCGGTTACTACTTGGATGACTGACTGTCTGCATTTATGTAAACAACCACAGTGTATAACGAGCCTTTCAGTCCTCCGGCATATGTAAATTGAGTACTGTCTGTTTTTTTTCTGGGATTAAGGCAGAGCATGTTCTTTTGGGTTCCGGGGGAAATATGGTTGCAACTTGCCAACTCACTGCAGGAGTATCGGTCAGGTGGCAGGTAACACTGTGTGTGAGATGGATTTTCCATAAAGAGCTTTATACACCCTATACATGTCACAGACAAATTGAAATCAGATCATCTTTGTTGCATTGCACATTGTTTTACAGCTGTAATTTGTTTACAGGCATGTAATTTCACTTTTTGGTCGAACTGACATTGTTTTGTTAATGGTTTTCTGTTCGTCATTCCATTGTTGTGGTTGTTTATGCCAGAGCTATCCAGAATTAAGCTTTTAACTGCATCAGTCCCGCAATTAAATATTTTAATATGCAGCACCTTAACTTCGCACTGTAGATGAT
>Ga0209671_1000532_pt1 | contig 25975 bp, 25 predicted proteins | sample WorMetHERISLAND2_2_FD_187401 | JGI IMG/M metagenome (GOLD analysis project Ga0209671, IMG submission 187401) | Marine gutless worms symbiont microbial communities from Max Planck institute for Marine Microbiology, Germany - Olavius geniculatus... | ecosystem: Host-associated > Annelida >...
GCACCGTGGCCCTCCCCTAAATACGCCACTGAGTATATCACAACACCTCGGCTCAATGAGAAGTGGAGTAAATCCGAGCGTCACTCGAGCACAGACAGACAGGCAGACGGTATGATGATGCAGCACTGCGGCGCTCGACTGCCAATCATTGCCGCATTGTCCGGTCGTTTTATATGGCGTCGCGGGGGGTCCCATGCAGCAGACCGAAGTTCCGGCTGCATGCTGGGCGACGTGTACATACATGTGTGACAGCCTGGCTGGCCAGTCTGATGTAGGCCTACAGTACATGATAATAGAGAGCACCTAGCCTGACGTAGACATTGGCCTATACAAATGAACATCGTATATCCGTCAATCATCATGGGCCAAAGAATGACAACAGCACGTCTGTTGAATACTCCCTCCTCACTCTCCAGAGACATAGTCGACCTACATGTGCTGTAAAATTATAGCACAAGTGAAAACTTCTCTATTTGCCATAGCGTCTCAGAATCTTTTTGTGTTATTCCGGCGCTTCAAAATTAATTTTTGCATACTGAATCCACTCGCTTATGTGTGGCGTTACAGAAAGCGGTGTCGCCGGTGCAGAAAGATGCGGGGTTAAGTGAGCAGAATGCTTCTTCCGGTGTGCGTCCCACAGGCGCGTTGGGTTTTTCCGGTTACGGTGAGAACCAGGCGGAGACGCACTTACTACCGGCGGTCAGTGACGACAGGTAATTCTCTCTGTCTGATAGTTGAGGACGGTTGACAAAACACTTTTTGAGCAGCTGAAACGTCGTGACTCGTGACAGTTGTTTTATGTACGTCTCGACGCGGCATGCTGTTTTTATTAAGCTGTCAAAAACGAGGATGTGTGACAATCATACTATTTACTCATCTCCACGTAGTTAAAATGCACATTTTATTTACCTTTGGCCTAGCAGTTTTACGCTTTAATCCAACCATCAACTGCAACACGTGACAAAGATGTTTTCGTTTCATTTCAGGTCCGCAGCGCCGCGGGATAGCGCTGAAGGACGCCGGAAAAGAACTTCGAAGAATGCAGACGCAGACAGTGACACGCGACGGTCACATCCTGGAGCCGAGCTGGCGGCCGGCGACAGCACCACTGCTGTGTCGGTGTCCGACATCCATCCGGTTGTGGATCTGCCCAAGATTTTCGAACCGCCTACAGTGAAAGGCCAGGAACCTAAGAGAAGCAACGAAAGTCATCCCTTAAATGGTCACGTGGATGCGGTTGCTAAGGACGCCAGTGCCGCGTTGCCAGGTGACTCTCTGACGTCAGCTGAAGATGCTGCCGTACTGAGCTCTGATCAGAAGGCAGACAAAACATTATTTGCAGCCAACAGCGACTTCGAACGCGCCGTGAACGGCTACAAGGAAACATTTGATACCGTTGCTAGGGACACCAATGAAGCACGCGTCGATGTTGCTAAGGAATCTAAGCACATGGTAAATGATTACGATAAAACACCCATCGCCGTTATCACGGACGCTCTTCACGTTGCTAGGGAGTACAAGGAAGCATCTGACCACGTTGTTAAGGACAAAGAGGAACGTGTCAGCGTTGCTAAGAACGTCGCTAGGGACGCTACTGACGCTGGAACAGGCGCTCAGCAGTCGTCAGTCGAGGATCGTCGACAAGCTGATGACGAGGCAGTCGCTGCTGATGCGGACAGCCAGCAAGTGACCTCGTTGTCTGCGTCCGTCGAACAACAGACTGATATAAAGCCAGTCAACCCGGAGATGGCGATCTTTAACGTGCTTCATCGACAGCAGGCGAGCAGGAGGCAGAGTGGCTGTGAAGACAACGAGGCACCTGGGAGCTCTGCAGACCAAAACCATTCCAGCACCGTTGACACACCGACCACCGTGGTAAATGTCTAATGATCGCTATTGTGCAATTGCAGCAGATAGTAACGTGTCATCTTTTTTGCGTGTGCCGACAATTTTACCACAAGAACGAAACAAGTGAGTAAGTAAGTAAATTTATATAGCTCACGATGTCGGCGAGGTGCCCGCCAAATGCGCAAGGGTGTGGTCACTGTGGTCGAAAGCTATAGTTTGCAAAAAGAGAATTCCGAGTTAGCGACACAAAACATTTTAACCTGCAGCTATCGTTAGTTTTAGCTTGCTCTCCAGCTTTTTCTTGTTTTATTGCGATCACATTCAGTAATTTACGCAAAAGTCGGCAAGTCTTTGAACGGATTTCCAAAATTGCATTTATGCAGAACGGAGCCGACAAGGCGGAGGTGACAAAAGCGGAAATGACGTCATCGATGACGTCACCGACCAGTGCGACTGTAACAACCGAGCGGAGCTCGATCCCGCGCTCCAAGGCGCTCATCAGTCAGACATCGGTCGAATCCGCTGAGCGAGGTCACAAAAAACAGTCGCACGTCGAAATGAACGGTTAGTTGTACATGCAGTTTGTGTCAGATTCAGCAATCCTCGGCAAGCTGTGAGCATTGTGCGGTGAAGAAATAACTGTAAACAAATTGCGTCTTTGTTGCTGCTTGAAACGTAAAAACAAAAAAACAATATGTTAAAAATAGTTTAATTTTAAACTATAACGGTAAAGCAATAAAGTGACACAGAACGCTGTTTATCAAACACGCTCCTCCTGATTTCTGCTTGTTTCAGTATTGTGGCTTCGTCAACGTTTTTCTGAGTACTACGTTTATTTAATATTTTTATTATGCTGTGTATTGTTTTATATTTAGGTGATGCAACTACACCTGAGTCCGGTCCAAGGGCGAAAACTGCGGATCATCAACAGGTAAAAATTTTCCTCGATTTACTGAATAAACCATATTTACGGCATAGGCCCTGAGGATAACATTGTACGACTCACTTGTGTTATATATACATCTTTATTTATCAAAGAAACGATAGATTAACACATACGCACATGCATGCAATTAACAACGGGAAAAGAAAAAATAAATAAACACACATGCGTAATAATAATAACACCAACAATAACCACTATTTGACACTGGTGCCATAAAAGGGTAAAAAAGGTAAAGATCGTCAATTTGTATATAGCGCATCGTCGCATATACACGCCTCTAATGCGCTTTCGTCACTGACTAGAGCCGCCGGCCGCCCAACCACTGCGTGCAGCCTTCAGACACAGGCTAGCGCAGCGGCTAGGCCAGGCAACCCCAGTCAGCTGTACCAAGGTCCCCACCTCCCGTAACCCATATAATGGGTTACTACTCATTTAACCGACCCTGGAGGGATGGCAGGCTGAGTTGGCCTTGTTCGGTGACTGATAGCGGACGCTTTACCCACAAAGTGGTCAAACGGCCATCCATCAGTCTAGCGCAGGATAGGGAAATCTACAAAGCTGTCCCCGTAGGTGGCATATTTAACATCAAACGTCTTAACGCGATCAGACCACAGTGTACTTGGTAATTTAAAATCAAAGTAAGATTGACACTGACTAATGACATCCATGAAGTTCTGTTTTTATTCGTGTTCATCTGTTTTTCTGAAGCAAGATTACTCCAAAAGTTGTGAGCAATGTCAGCGATTTCTTGGAGTGACAGAACGTGGCCCAAGTAAAAATCGTTTGGATTTTGGTGGTGATCTGCACTGGAATCTAGATTCAAAGTTTCTGAATCCGGATTACGACCAGCAAAGGCTGCGTTTTCCAGCCAGTAGTCAACGTCGGCGGACGTCAAAAAAGTGACAACCACATTGAGCATTGTCGTATCTTGCGTAATCTCGGCTTGTGTGATGATGTACCGATAATTCACTGTCAACGTCTGAGAGGCTGAGCAAGTGAACGGACGACCTAACGTCTTGGCACTCGCCGTCGACATCATATTATATTGTCATTACTGTGTGAACCGTGTGTAGTCGAATGGCAAAGGTGTGAGTGCAGCAACGTCGAAACAACCGGCCAGCCATACATCGCCACAACACCCAGCGTCACCAACGACTGTTACTGTTTCACCAACAAGGGACGGCGCGGCAGCGTCGCCGCCCGTCAGTCCAGTATCTACCGGAGCAGTGCAGACGCCCAGACAGACGCACGAGTAAGTCAGTCGTTTCTCAACTTAAACTTGTACATCGTCTGTACTATACAATTAACACAACTTCCGTCAAAGACGTATAACGTATAATAATTTACGTATTACTGAAAAAATACGGATTCTGGCGCATCAGCAGACAAAAAGCCATTTCGCGTTGTAACAACGTTAACAGTAATTAATTACATCGGTAAAAGGGTGTAAAATTTAGCAACAAGCAAAAAAACAAATGTCGAAAACTATTAATCTGTTTTAATAAGAGCAAAGTAAATAGAAGCAGCATTGTCACTCATGACTGTGGACGATTTGCAGAAAGAAGACGCCAGACGAAGCAGCAGCGTCAGCAGCGAGGGACAGTCTGCTCGACCTCAGCTCTGAGAACAAGTCGATTGCATCGAAACATCGACTGCACGCGAAGACACGCAGCAGCGTCGTGCAGGCGCTCGACGCCTGGTTCAACGGAGACGCTCCGTCAGAAAGTACGTCGTCGTCGTCACGGGTGATGTTGCTGCACGGTCCGGCTGGCTGCGGCAAGACTTGCCTGGCTGCGGACGTCTGTCGCCGGTACTCAGGGAGGAAGAGACTGCTTGCCGGACACTTCTTTCACTGGAGACCACAGCGTTCTGATCATAACCGCGTCGGGAGCGTCCTGCTCGGTCTGGCGTATCGCATGTGCGATCTGCTCAACGGGTATTCATGAACGCACACTTCGACTATTGCTTTTTCATTTCTTTACCTTAATGCAGCTCTGTCGCTAAAGACGTGTACAGAAAAGGACTGATTGACTGCAAGATTAAAGTAAAAAAAAATGTGAACGGATTTTGATGAAATTACTTGTAAAAGAGGAGCGACGAGTGTGGCCAAACAACAATCGTTTACATTTTATAGAGACGATCTCGATTAGGATTTGGATTCAGAAACGAAAAGTCCCCGCAACAGTTTGCGCTTTCCGGCCAGTCCGGATGCTTGTAGGTCTTTGTTGCTTTTATGTTATTTTTTTCTAGCTCAACTTGAGTTTTAATGAAGTTACTATTACTTGCACAACCCTTATTCTGCTACAGAAAGTGGTTTTCGCGTCCTCCAGACAGTTTTCTGTGTTTTGTTTTTACTCGATGCAGGTACGCCGAGTCGCTGCCGGCGGGTGATGCGTTGTCCAGACAGGTTGATCGACGTGACGCAGCGGAACTCTTCGACGTGCTCATCACCCAGGCTTTACGTCGCATCCAACGCCCTCAGCCCATGTCACCCGACCCAACCCAACCACCCGACAGCGGCACACGGCGCCTGATAGTTCTCGACGCACTGGACGAATGTTACCATGGTGACCGTGATGTGCTCTGTCAGCTGATCAACAAGTTTGAGCTGACATCACCCGACTGGCTGTACTTGCTTGTCACAGCTCGCGACGACAACGACGATCGACAACTCGTCTCCAGGCTCAACAACGCACACAAGGTGCATAGTTCTTATAACCCTTTCGTGACTAATTGATTGATTGTTTTGTATCGATTGGTTCGTACGTCTTTTTGTTTTTAAGTTAAGAGCCCTTAGGGACGTATGGACGAACGGGCAAAACCTATAGTGCGTCCTATTAGGATGGCCGCATAAAAAGCTGCATCATAAAGCAATGGATTTAGTCGATATTCAGGTGAGAAAAGTTACGTTTTTACGCTCGAGAGCTAGCATAGATAGCTATAGCGCGTATTAGTTACGGTAATTTTGTCCGTCTGTTCGTCGGTCTGTCACAATTTGGTGCCGATCCAAACCCAGGTGAGATAGAGACTTCGGGTTTTCACCGTATGATAGCTTGGAGTCTCTAGTATTTTGTGACAAAATTTCATGCCACTTGGTGAAAAGTGTTCCCTCGAACGAAAGGCGCAAACAAAGGCACTTCCCTAAGATGGCGTTATTTTTCCGCTATTGGCTTGTGTAGCGTGAAAATGGTTGCAGATAAGCACAGATATGTTGCTTACCATAACAAGCACCGGCAACGAGCTTTTTAAGGTACACAACATCGATGACCTTGAATGACCTTGAACTTCTAAAATGCGGGTTTTAGTAAATCTTTCGCGATTTCATGTGACACACATTTCAGAAGTATAAATTGCGCCGAAGTGGCTGAGGATAGACCAAGACAACCTGCAGGTGAAATTTTCAGCAGTGAACATAGATTAGTAGTCTTAAGTCCCAACCTCCTACGTTCAACGAGGCTTGCGCACGAGGGTGCGCAAAAAGAGGGGTACTCACTAAAAAGGGGTAGTTTTTTTCCTACTGTCTTGTGTAGCGTGAAAATGGTTGCAGATAGGCACAGACATGCTGCTTATCATACCAAGCACTGGTGACGTGTTTTTTAGTGGTATCAACATCGATGACCTTGTTTAGCCAAACGTCCTAACAATCGCGAATATGTTACAATGTGTTGTTTGTATATCTGTGTTTGTCTGTTCATGACGTTATGTATTGTGGCTAAACGGTACGTCATAAGGGTTCGGCGTTGGTAAATTTCTGTTAGCTCTCAGTAGTAACCAAGTCACTATCTGCAGAGGTTTGGCCGCAGTTTGCAACCCAAATTTTTTGCAAGCACCATCTTGGCGGAAACAGTTTCTTTCTTATTTATTGCAGCCGAAAATAGTACGATCTCGCGTATTAGGCCTATATAAGAAAACAAGATAATGTCCATACGAACACGGAGTCTGTCCAATGCATTTCGATAGTTTACAATATATGTCCGTATAAATATAATCAGTGAGCTGTTTAGACTAGTAGAAAAAATCAAACGGTTTAATTTCAAATTGAACAGCAGCAATGATTTTTTCATCCTTCTCTATTATTTTAACTAAACAATAGACATTGTCAGTCTACATTCGATTCACTATAAATGGTCCATCGTCACCATGCGTTTATCTTGCACCGTTATGGAGATATGGCGCCTCAAAGATAATGGGATTACGCTTTGACCTTTTGGGGTCACGTGACCATTCGACTCTTGGCGGTCGACTTCCTATGGGTGGTCCATAGTGACCATGCGTCCATCTGGCACCGTTACGGAGACATGGCGCCTCAAATATTGGACGCAGGGACCCGGACGCAGAAAAAAGACGGAGGAATGGAAAGAGAAGGAGAAAGGGGAGGGAAGGAAAAGGAAAAGGAAAGCGGAAAAGAAAAAGGAAGGGAAAGGAAAGGAGAAAAGGAATGGAAAATAAAGGGACGGGGAAGGTAGATGGAAAGGGGAAAGGAAAAAAGAGAAGGGGAAAGGGAAAGGGAAAAGGGGAATGGTAAAGGAAAGCGGAAAGAGAAGGAAAAGGGGAAGGGATAAGGGAAAGAAAAGAAAAAGTGAAAGAGGAAGGGAAAGGAAAAAAGAGGAAAGGGCAAGGGAAAAGGAAGGGGAAGGATAGGGGGATGGAGAAGGAGAAAGGAAAGGGGAAGAAAAATGGAGGAGGGAAAAAAGGAAAGGAAAGAAAAAGGGGAAGAAGAAGGGAAAGGGGAAGGGAAAGGGAAGAAATGTAGGACGCACGGATACAAAGGTGATTTTATACTCTGTCCAGTGCTATGCATTGCATTGCACAGACAATAAAACATGTAAGGGGGCCTAGGCCTAATGTAGCGACATGCATGTGGTGACAGGCATACGAGTATATTTTTTTACGTAGACATCTGCTGTCGGTCGGCTTTCCCCGCGTCAGTTGGGCTTTTTTTATCTAGCATCTTAATTATTTTTCGTATAACGTGTTTTAAACGTTTTGTTAAAGTATGAAAGTTGATTTCGTGTAAGGTTCAGTTGAAGTGTGAGCTAACTGACACGGAGACGCTGGCTGACATACGGCGTTATCTGCGCACTTCTATGACACCTCACATCGACCGCATCAGTCTGGACGGAGCGCTCGCTCAGCTTGCAAACAACGCACAAGCCAACTTCCTCTGCGCTAACCTCCTCCAGGTCTGTTCATAAATCGTGATATATATAGACTTATATAAATGAACGAACGAACAGTTAACTTGGCTTGGTATATACACTGTGTTCAGAAAAAACACATCCTTACGTTTTCTTTTATATCTCCGTGGAAAGTGTTTAGATTTCCACAAAATTTTCAGGGAATGCTCAGCAGGAAACTAGTATTCCATCAGTTTAAAAGTGAAATATTCCGGGGTTGATAAATCGAGTATCGGCCTGTCTGCTTGGATTTATGGCACGGCACGACCGCATATACCGGCATTAGGCCGATGTATGTTTTTAGTAGTTATTGTTAAACTATTGTTGTTATTATTATTATCTGGCGGTGTTGTGTCGGTTTATGTGTTGTGCGTGATCAGAGCAGGCTGTCTGAGTTGCCGGACGGTACAAAGCTGGCACTGCGTGATCTGTCACTGACGTTTCCAGTCGGTCTAGCAGAGACATGTCGCCAGGCGTTCCAAGTGCTTCGTGACCGGCTGCTGGAACAAACCAGTCCGCCAGCTTCGAAGAGAGCACGAGGAGCAGAGATGACCAATGCGGCGTATAACAGGGTAGTGTCACTGCTAGTCACCGCACGCGATGCACTGCCTTTGACTGCGTTCAGCCCACATAGCGGCCAGGTAGGTTTTTATTGATGTAGACCAGTAGCGGTTTTAGGCCCGGACGAGGGGGCACAGCCCCCCCCCCCAATTTCGTGGCCACCCATAATTTTTTGCAAAGATAACACACACATCTGATGCCTTTGTGTTTCCAAAGTTTCGAGAAGTGGGCAAATTTGCGGCTTCCATTGAACGTCCAAAAACCAAAAATCCTTTAGCTTCAGGGGGCTTTGCCCCCTTGACCCGCTGACCAGGGGCTTTGCCCCTGGACCCTGCTGGGCACTCTGCCCCCAGACCTTTGTTATAGGCTCGCGCTACCACGCTCGCCATGGGGTCGTGCCCCCAGATTTTGTGGGCTAGAACCGCCACTGATGTAGACCTACACTGTGAACTGTCATTCATGTCCGTTGTGGAAGTCTTTATCATCGCTTAATTTTTATGCTTAGTTGTATTCTTTGTCTTTCGTTTCCATTTGACTTAAGTGTATCATTTTGAATACAAACGAAGGCCAAAGCTGTAGCAATTTATCTAATGGTTATCTCACTTTCTTGAGGAAAGCTGATGATTTGTTTACAGTGTAACGCGAAACACAACACATTTAGCTGAAGAAAAACACTCAGTCAATTAATAAAGGGTTAGGCCTATAATTCTATGAAATTATATAACTTATCTCAGGCGGGAGTTGTCGCTGTATGGCGTGCAGAGTCTGTTCTCGGGTATGTCTGGGACTGTGAACGTGGCGAACGATGGACTGGTCAACTTACAGCACCGTGCAGTTGCCGGGTGGCTGGTTTCTGAGGCAACCACCCCGCCGCTTGGCGTGTCTCTACCGGCAGCCAGGCAGGTGATGGCCGACGCCGTCATGACCTGGCTTGCTCCTGTCATCGACCACGATGAGCAGTTCGGCCACGGCGGTACGTCCATCGAGAACCAGTTAGGCAGTTTTCGGAACGTTTTATTTCGGCTGTTTTTGTGAACGTTTTTTAAAGTTATTTATTTTTTCGTTGTTGAAATTTTGAAGTACTACTATTCTTTTGAAAATGCATTTTATAAGGAATGGAAAACCTGGCACAAAACAAGGAAAGAAGTCATCGTATTTTGAACTCGTTACTGGTTGTTAAATTTTTGGCCAGAAACAACTGCGCAAAATCTCTGGATAACCTTTAATTTTTTAATTGTGCAAATTTTGTGTGCATATGTGGCACATGGTGAACACAACGACATTACTCATTAGTCGAGCCGGTTTAAAGACGTTATTGCCGGTTTACTGCGTATTCTGCAGATGACACGAAAGTGGACGAACGGCTGACGGAATACGCCGTGAAGCATGCCGTTTATCATCTGACGGACGCAGGCAAGCAGGCCGACAACGTCGCTCATGTCCTGTGCTCTTTACACTTCGTCAAAGAGAAACTGAAACTGACGCCGAAATTTCCCGGCAGCGTCGCTGTACAATACGTGATCGACGAATATGACCATTCACACTATCAGGTGGCTATTGCGACTGACAGCTGTGAAGACGTTAGGGCACTATGCAAATTTTACCAGTTCATGTTTTAGAACTTTTTGTCTTAGACAATAATGTTAACTTTGGTAAAGTCCAGCAGATTAGGCCAACTGGCTTTTAGGCACACTATTAAAATTTACTCACTTACATGTACAGAGTGGGCCATAAAAACCGTCCCCTGTATTATTGTGCTTAAAATGCTACTGCATTTGTTTATACAATACAGTACAATACAATACAATCATAAATTTGCACTCAAAAACTTGACAGACAAACCGTCAGTTTAATCTAGCATATAAACTAAAAAAACTGAAATGTTTAAAAGAAAATGAAATGAGAGATACTGAAAAATAGATATACTGTTAAATGTAAAACTGACAAAATTCGAAAAATGATTGAAGTAAAGGAAACTAAAATAAGAGAGAAAAACTGAAAAAGGTAAGAAATAAAGAATAATAATGAAGACTAAAAATCAGAAAAAAACTGTGGACAAAATGACAAATTATATAAATTGCTAGTTTGTTCTGCACATATTGATATCAAAACCTAATGAGTGTGTCAAAAAGTTATTTAAAATAATAAAATAGAATCAAAGCTCGTTTAAATGTTATTCGTCAAACCATAAAAAGCTTTTTACCATTCTGCAAATGCTGTTTTTGGTGAAGTTGGTCGCGTTGCGTTAGAGGAAGTAACTTTGCAACTTATTAATAGGAAATGTATACCTAGCCTCTTATACGGTCTTGAGGCATGCCCACTGGTTAAGTCAGAACTCTCTTCTTTAGACTTTGTTGTTAATAGGTTTTTTATGAAAGTGTTTAGAACGAGCAACATGGATGTCATTAGTCAGTGTCAATCTTACTTTGATTTTAAATTACCAAGTACACTGTGGTCTAATCGCGTTAAAACGTTCGAAGTTAAATATTCCACCTGCGGGGGCAGCTTTGTAGATTATGGCACCAATGTCAAATAGTGGTTATTGTTAGTACTATTATTATTACGCATGTGTGTTTATTTATTTATTTTTCTTTTCCTGTTGTTAACTGCATGCATGTGCGTATGTATTAATCTGTCGTTTCTTCGACGAATAAAGATTTATATAACGGATGACCACTTAGCTACGGCGCTGTTATCGGAATCGTTATTGTTCTCGTTACTGTGTGACGTGGCAGGTATCGACGGAGGTAAGCAGTGAGTTGTCTCAACTTGTAGCTGCGCCGTCGCAAACGGTCTGTTTCCTGGCCCGTACTTACAACGACGCCATTGAAACTCACTACCGCTCCGATACAGCTCAACCTCGCCCGGTCAGCGGCTGTGCTCAGCCGCAGCCGCCCTTATATCCGCGGCCACCGTCAACTGTCACTCGTCCCGTGACGGCTGAGACGTCTCGTCGAGTCCGGGACGACGACCGAGCTCGTCTAGGCGGCAGCTCGGACGAGTCGCCGTTCGTCGAGACTCTGGTGAACTTGACGCTGCACTCGCAGCTGCAGGACGTCGAGCTGTTGGATGTCAAAGAAATGCTCGAGCTTTCTGCCAACATCCTACAGACTCACTGTGATCACAGGTGACAACGCACGCTATAGGCAACGCAACGTAACGGACGCAAGAGACGCAACGGCCAAATCGCTTGCATCCGTTGCGTTGGTTTCGAGGTCTGCCTTAACGCCACATACTGCACAAATCACATGCACAGATCCTAACCCTAACCCTGACCCTAACCCTAATCCTAATACCAACCCCAACCTTAGCTCTAATTCTGCGATGCCATTATATCGATCTAAAGTTTAAAAATTAAACAATATCTGCCATCTCAGCTGATCTGTGGTGATCTCTGGTGTTTAGGCAGACCGTTGGTTTGTTACTTTTTTGCGTTCGTTGTTTTCGTTGCGTGCTCTCTTGCGTACATTTTTTTTCACCGCTTGCGCGAGTTGCGTCGAAAATGTACGCAACAGCTTTGCGCTGCGTGTGTTGCGTCTATTGCGTGCATTGCGTTGAATAAAAATGAGGCTTTACAGCATCGGCTACATTATTTGCTGTAAATTAATTACCTGCGCGGATATCATGGGACAAACGCCGTGCTGTCTGTCCGCGCCATTGCGTCTGAAGTGGTACAACGAATTGGTAGTAACTAGTAACTGTTTCCTGGCCCGTACTTACAACTGCACGAACGACAGTGCAGAGTGCATACTACTGTACCATCTCCGTTTTCTTAGCGCCTAATCAGACACCAGTTTACATTTCCAGACCTGGTTTACGTGGCTCTTACTCTCCCCCTTGTGACCGTACAGTGCCTGCGCAATGACATTTAGTTGTTTCTGGACACTGCCGTTCTTGCTTGCTTGTTGACTTAGTTACTCACTGTCACTGGCTTACCTACTCCAGCAGAGCGGTATCTAGACATTGTTGATGTGTTTGCTGTGCGTTGACGGTTGAGTGATGCTGATGTATCCAGTGAGAATGCGATGCCGCCGACAAGCGGTCCAGCATCGGGTCGCTTCCACACTAGGCCTCGCCTGAGTGCGGCTCTGCTGACCCGGCTCATGTCGAGCGTCCTCGCCCGCCTACTGTCGGCACTGGATGAAGGAGAGTTAGAGGACGGAGATCTGGTGGCACTGGCGCTGGCTGTCGACCAGTCGGCGTTCAAGGCCGAGGTCACTGACGCCACCATGAGACACAAGTCACGAGCCTTGAAGCTCCCTGAAGAGACACAGCAGCGCGACAGACCGAGCGTCGACACCGACCAGCCGAGACAACGTGAACCCAGCCTACAGGCCGACTCCAAGCAGGTGAGTTGGGCAATTTGTGACGACGCCGTATAGACGCCGTGTGGCTGGCTTGTTGCTGTAAGGGTAGCATGTCGGACTAGCGAACGAGAGGTTACTGGTTCGATTTGCGGCCGGGGCAAGTTGTTCACACGCTCCAGCTCTTGCACATGACAGCAACAAGTGTGGTATAGTCGGGGAGAGGGAGGACGGGGACGCGCGGAGACGTTCTTCCACAAATATTTTGCACCTTTTTTAAACATGCAAAAATTTATTTTTAAAAAATAATACAAAACTTGGTGTCGCGAGATGCAGTTTCAAGGTGCAAAATGCTTTAAAATACGTTTGCAGCTTATAGGCCGAGCCCGGACTCTGCTGAGGGAGCTTACAGTGCTTTCCTAGATCTCCTTTTGGATTAAAGAGGCCTACTTGGTGGTGTAACGGTAGCATGACGGACTCTTGACTGCAAGGTCACTGGTTTGACTCCCAGCCGGGGCACTGTCAGGTAAACCTTTGGCAAGTTTTTCACACACGTATGCCTCTGGTCACCAAGCAGTATATGGTATCGGTCAAAAGACGGTGACGCTCTGCGGCTAGAAAAGTAACCGTAGGTCTGGCGTCGCGCTGGCCATGCGTCATGGACTCAATGATCTATCCACCTACGGGCTCAACGGCCAACGTCTGGGAGTGCATGAGAGGTGAGCACCTCGTTTATGCCCCTCGGGTTATGACCTCTTTACCTTTACCGTATGAACGCGGGCAGCTCAGTAATCCGAAGGTTAGATAGTCCGTAAGTTTTTAGGTTTCTACTTATACACTTCTACAGACGTTGACTCAATCTTCACATTTCCTCTCAACTAGCGTTTGGCGCTACCAGATGAAGAATGAGACAGAACGGAGTACTCTACACCAGTAAAGGACATTGGTTGACAGAATAGTACAGCAAAGACTAACATGACTCGCGCATGTGTCAAGGATGGGCAGCGAATGACTGCTAGTAAAAGTGATGCACTGTTCCATAACTGGACAGAGAAATCAAGGAAGACAACCAAAGAAGTAGATAGAGAATATAAAACAAGACATAGACACGAGGAACATACAATTTGACAAAGAATGGTCATGGTGCAAGACAGAGTCAAATGGAGACGTCTAATAGCAGCCTCATCACCATTCTGATGGAAGAGAAAGAAAGAGAAGAGCGTCTGGGTTAGCGTTGGGTTAAGGTTAGGTTTAGGATTAGAATTAGGGCCATGGATGAGGTTAGTGAAACTTAAATTATAGACATACAACCGAATAGACGAAACACATCCTCAGATGAATAAAATGTATAAGTTTGAACACGAGCGTAACGAGGCATAATAGACAGCAGGCCCTGTAGAAACGTACTTATTTCATGGCCGTGATCGACGGCGTGTTCTCTCTGGACGCACGTGTGATCTACAAACGCAAGACATTACTCGCAAGAGGATCTGTACATTATGGAAAGAAAAAAAGAGACGCTATCTGTCGTCACGCTTGAGTGAAGTGAGATTATGGGCACTTATGGTACTCCAGACACTGTAGTGAGAGATAGAAGGACTGAGTAGGCGGCCATGAAATAACAAGTGATCTGCTGACACAAACGAAAACGCGCAACAGCCGCGGTGCATGTTTGAAACGCAGTGAAACAAAGTCTAAGTCATTCACCAGAGGGCGCCAGGCGCCAGACAACTCGCGGCTATAGTGTCTATAGTGTTTTTACTCGCGAAAGCAGCTACTGCTTTTAGCGCGTTCTAGCCGTCCGTCGCAATTCCGTCTGTCTGTCCGTCTGTCTGTCCGTCTGTCCGTCTGTCCGTCTCTCCGTCACACGCGTGGATCAGTGAAAAGCGGTGCAAGCTAGAATCACCAAATCTTCACCATCGACTGCCTGGAAGACTCTAGTTTCAGGAACCGTAAAGCTTTTCCATAAATTCGACAGGAGTCACCTCGAACGAGGGCGCTAAATGAAAGGGGGGTAGGTAAAATTTGCGATTTTTGGCCAATAAGTCGCCGTATCTCAGTAACGATGCGAGGTAGGGCCTAGGTTACTATTAATCACTGATAGGAAGTCGTAACTGGCTCTCGATTGGCGCCGAATTCAATGATCTTGAATGATCTTGAACGCCAAAATAAGGAGTTTTATGGATTTTTTAGCGATTTAGGGCTGCGACACAAGTCTATCATTCACAAGGTGGCGCCAGAGAACTATTGTTTTGCAATCCAGATAGAGAATTTGGTATTTGTATATTAACTTAGCGTGAACACCCCAGTTTTCAGCTAAACTACTGAACCGGAACTGTTATAGGCTTTCGCGCATCTCGTGAGCATTAGCTCAAATTTCTTTATTTACTTGTTCTCACCAGAGGTCGCCACTCGCCACCTATCGCTCTGCTAACGTCGTATCGCCCTCGTTCGGGGTCACCCTCTTCGAATTTATGGAAAAGCTTTACGGTTTCTGAAACGAGAGTCTTCCGGGCAGGAGACGGTGAAAGTTTGGCCATTCTAGCTTGCACCGTTTTTGACTGATCCACCCGTGTGATTGACGGACAGACAGACAGACAGACGGACGGACGGACGGACAACAGACAGAATTGCGATGGCTAAGACGCGCTACAGCAGTAGCTGCTTTTGTGCGTAAAAACGCGCGTTATTCGCCGATGCCGAAAACCGCAAGCAGAACTTAATAGTAGTTTCATTTGTTCCGCCAACGCCGAAGACTCGATCCTAGAACCAAACGCGAAGTAAATTATGTGCAATTTTTAAAAAAATAATATTTTACACGGTAGTAGGTTTATAGCGACACCTTTTAGCCGTGGCGGGAAGTATAATAACAGCTTCTTGGCAAAATTTTGTCTCAAGTTTATCAGTGAATGAATTTCGAAAATCGGCTACATTTTGGTGGCAAAGATATGATAAACAATGCCAGGGCTTAGTTTTTTTTCTAGAACACGGTGTAATATCAGGTTGTGTGTGATGTATTGTTGTGACGTCAGACGGATGTGTCGAACGCTCGGGTTGCTGCAGCAGCTGAGGCGTTCGTGCGTCGACATATCGCCGCCGTGCTGGCCAATTTACCGCATCCTAGCGACCACACCCCGCCACGCACCTCCCACGCACCTCCCACCCAGCGTCACGCCGGGCCACGCCGACACCGCAAGCCTTGCAAAAAAGAAGGAAGAGAGGCGGTGCCAGGTGGTGATGACGATGAGGAGGACCGTCTAGGCGCTCTACGCATGCAGTCGAGCATGCTGCAGCCCCGCGACTCACTGATTTTATCACGTGAACGTATATCCCGCCACCGCGTGAGTACAGCTTCACTGTTATTACTGCACGTCGTCATCATTCTGCATTAAAATATACTAAAATATTAAAACTGCAACATAACAGTTAATCTAGTCAGTTATATAAATATCGATTAATTAAAATACAAATTTTATTTCTTGACGCATTTGAAATAAAAGTGGTATTTTGTTGTGTGCCTCTATCTGTCTGTCTGTGCCGTACGCCGTACTGGTGGCTGTCTCGAAACTACATGGAAAAATCTAAAATCGGTGTGAACTTTGTACAGGAACGGCGTCACAGGTCCAGGTCATCAGACGTCAGATAATTCTAAAAGATAATTATATTATTTACATGTTTACGTACAGGTAGCGGCTGAACGGCCGGCTCAGGCGCTCCGGGAGGCTTTAGCACCGACTGCAAACTAGCCCTATTTATTGTTGAGCCTCGGCAACTAGACGGACAGCCGCATGGCACACTACGGACAGTACATCTTAGCTCGTCTGTACGTGTGTCTGTCACAGATGCAGCGCGAGGAATCGCTAAGACAGGAGTCGGCGTTGAAGCAGGACTCCGTCGTAGTCGCTCGTGGCTCGGAGCGCATAGATCCAACAGGCACCATCAAGCAGACGGCATCGGGACGCATCGAGATGCGAGTCACAAATAACTTCTCGATTGTCATGGACGAAGAAATGCTGAATAACGTGCAGCGACAGCGCCAGAAACTGCTTGTTGTCGAACCAGCCACGTGAGTCTGCAGCCTTTTTGGCGTTTGATAACTTTACTTATTTACTTAATTGCGTGTACGTTTTTTTTACCTTGCGCCCAGTATAATCACGTTTTAACCCAGCTATTGGCTGCAACAAAAACTAATGACGTTTCGTTTATTTATTTATTTAGTCATTCATAGCATTATCATTGTTCTTGTGCTAAACAAAATTCGAATATGCTACAATGCAATACAAGCACACATAGACGATGAGTAATAAACGCCGTGGTTCTGCAGATTCAGGTTTGCTGGGCGAGCAGTTGCAAGAGATAGGCGTAATGACAGAGGTGATTTCTCTAAAATGTGTTAGAGGAAATCACAGTATCCGCGTTATCTGCCTATAGCCTACGCTATTTAGCAAACTAATATTTATTCATTCTTGTATTCGTCTGAAATAAAAGTTGGCAAGTTGAATACTATTATGAATTCGGATAAAATGCAAGTTTGAAGTAGTGGCGACGGAGTTTGGTGGAAACTTTTTACGCACAAATCTTGACGCGGTCTGGTGCTTCGTATCGAGAGGGCTTACAGGTACAGTAACATACCGGTACAACAGCTACAGTAGCGTATAGTTCTCGGTGTGTGATTTGACTATAGTAAGACAACGCCGAAAAACATTGAAAAGCTGTCGGTGGTGCCGCTGATCGGTGACAAGCCAATGCCAAACGGTGAAGTGGTCGGTGACGCCCTGTCTGTCATCTCGCTTAAGAACTTGGCTGATGATGCAGAGCCAGACCGTGTGGTCAAGCGGAACTCCTACCGCAGTCTGCATCAACCCGACATCTCCGGCCTCGACTGGGTCAACCAGTCAGGCAAAAAGGAAGAGGTTTGTCAGTGTCTGTTCTTGCATTACAGGCGTACAATTACCTTAGATTTTTGAACTAATTCATATCTGTTGAACAGCCATATTTTCGATGACATCATAATTACGTTAGCACTACGACGAGATGTAGAATAAGTTTTTCAACGTCGTAATGAAATGCGATTTTAGAATGATTTCTGTTAGCAGTTATTAGGGTTGTTAGAAATACTGGCAGAACGTATTGCAATAGCAGTAGCAATACTTGGTGGGAAAAGTATTCCAGTACTGATTGCAATACTTTTTGCAATACTTCAGTATCCGTTTCCTTAAATATATTTTGATTTTTGCCGATGTGTAGGGGGCCTACAACTTTTTATAGATCTTGGGTAGACTACAGACTATGTGATAATGTGGTCAACTCAGAATTTAAACAATGAGCAAGTCGTGTTGACATATTATTTTTCATTCAGTTTTTTTACGTGATAGAACAAAAGTATAAAAAAATTCTTTGCCTAACTAAACAGCATTCTCACGATTAGAAGCATACTTTAAACTAAAGAGTACATGCATTGCTTTTTAGTAGGCCTATTGCAATATTTTATTTTCAAAAGTATCGCAATACCACATGCAATACTACACATGCAACCAGTATTGCAATACCTACTGCAACCCGGACAATTATGAAATTGCATTTAAGTTATAGTTGAAGCTGTACATTGTAAACTACAAGCGGTGTGTGTAACTGCTATAAATTTATAAATAAAATGGGCGTAGTTATAAGTCTGATTTTTAGATGAATGTGTGCTGATTGTTTTAATGTTTTCCTCTGTTTTAATGTTTTCCTCGTCCTCCAATAGGCAGCATTCTGACATTGATGACTGTCTGGAAGATAAGAGGGAAGGTTATTATCTCCGCCAAGGTGAACGTGGTGAACATTGGAAAGGATTAAGAGATTGGTCGGTCCGTTGTTCTGTGTGTGTGTGACAACGTGGTCAACCCAGAATTTGAACAATAAACAAATCATATTGACATGTTATTTTTTGTTTAGTCTTTTTTATGTGATCGAACAAAAGAATGAAAAGATTTTTTGGCATAATTAAAGAACATCTTCACGATTAAGAGTGTACTTTATATCAAAAAGTATTGTTTCAAAGTATTGCAATATTTCAGCTTTAAAAGTACATGTACTTTGAGGCGCCATATCTCTATAACTGTGCCAGATATACGAATGGTCACAATGGACCACCCATAGAAAGTCGACCACCGCGAGTCGAATGGTCACGTGACCGATGACGTAACGTGACCCCAAAAGGTCAAGGTCGTGACTCTATTATCTTTAGCTGTTGTTGTAAATGTAGGTGTAAGTGTAGTAGTAGTAGTAGTAGTAATAATAATAATAATAATAATAGTAGTAGTAGTAGTAGTAGTCATAATGTTTAAATTACTTCACTTGGCGGAGATATGCACTCTAACGAGCGCCTTCTAGTTAGAACTGTCATTATTGTTAGTTACATATGCACACTTAGAATTGGCAGTCCTTACAATTTTAGATTCAGGTTGTTTTAGGTTTTGTGTTTCATGAAGGTTAAACTTTCTGTAAAGGTTAAAGTTTTTTGTTCCGTTAGGCCTAATACGTGTACATGCATTGCCTGGAAGGGCCGTCCCAAAAATGATCTATACTGTGTCGGGTGGGACGTAAAATCTTACTTACTCACTTACTTACTCACTGTTTTAATGTTTTAAATTCAGTTTACAAAACAATCCTTTTGTGCTTGTATTTTAGATTTGTCATTTTTTACCTGTTTTGGCCAGGGTTGTTAGCAATAATGGCAAAATTTATTGCAATAGCAGTAGCAATACTTGGTGGAAAAAGTACGGCAGTACTAATTGCAATACTTTTTTAAAGTCAATACTTTTTGAAATACTTTACTATCCGGTCCTGCCAATTAAATTTTGATTTTTGCCGCTGTGTACAACTTTCTTTCTAAATTTTGGGTTGACTACAGATTGTTTGACAACGTGGTCAACCCAGAATTTAAACAATAAACAAATCATGTTGACATGTTATTTTTTGTTCAGTTTTTTTATGTGATCGAACAAAAGAATGAAAAGATTTTTTTGCATAAGTAAAGAACATCTTCACGATTAAGAGTGTACTTTATATCAAAAAGTATTGTTTCAAAGTATTGCAATATTTCAGCTTTAAAAGTATTGCAATACTACAATGCAATACTAAACATGCAGCCAGTATTGCAATATCTGTTGCAATATTAAAAAAATATTGCAATACTTATTGCAATAATTGCAATACTGCAATATTAACAACCCTGGTTTTTGCTAGTTTTTACGCGGGAAATCAGCTACTGCTTTGGCGCGTCTTAGCCATCGCAATTCTGTCTGTTTGTCTGTCTGTCACACGGGTGGATCAGTCAAAAACGGTGCAAGCTAGGATCACCAAATTTTCATCGTCGGCTGCTGGAAGACTTTAGTTTCAGGAACCGTAAAGCTTTTCCATAAATTCGTAGGGGGTCACCCCGAACGAAAGCTCTAAATGAAAAAGTGGTAAAAAAATTTGCGATTTTTAGTTAATAAGTCGCTGTATCTCAGTAACGGTGCGAGATAGGGTCTAGGTTACTATTAATAAGTAATAGAAAGTCGTACACTGGCTCTCGATTGGCGCCAAATTTAATGACTTTGGATGACCCTGAACGCCAAAATAGGGTTTTTTGTGGATTTTTGGCGATCTCGGGCTGTGAGACACATTTCAACAGCGAATTGCGCCAAAATCAATTGAGATAGACATAAACAAGCTGCGTATGAAATTTTCAGCATTGAACGTAGATTTCGACGGTTCAAGTCTCGATTTTCTAGGTTTAAGGAAACCTGCGAATGAAGACATCAAAGAGCGGTACTCCCGTAAAAGTCGTTATTTTACCGTTGTTGGCCAGTCTTTTGTAAAAACGGTTGCATATTGCCATGGGCATGCTGCCTATCACGACAAACACTAGTGACGAGCTTTTTAGTCGTATCAACATCGATGACTTTAAAAGACCCTGAACTCCCAAAAAGGGGTTTTTATTGATTTTTACGATCTTCGGCTGTAGCGCACACACCAAGAATGAACTGCGCCGAAATGGCTGGAGTTAGACTGACAGTTTGCAAACAGGAACTGCTGTAGGCTTTTGCGCGTCTCGCAAGCATTAGCTCAAATTTTTTGTTGGTTTTAGGATACGAAACGACACGACACATAGGTCTAATTTGCACTAAAACGGCCGGCTTAATCGAGCATATAAACTAACTAGAAAAGAGCGAAATTATTTTAAACGAAATGAAACAAGTTCTACACGTTGTTACGACTGTTGTTGAGGCAACACGGTTGTGTGCGTAGGCGGTGTTGGAGAAGGTGCGGTCGTTTCATTCGTCACGCATGAGTCTGACTAGCACCAGTGATCAGGAGGCGGGGCGTGGTGGACTAGGTCAGACGTTCGTGCCGTCAGATGCTCCAATCCGTGAAGAGTCGCGGCCCGAGGTCGCCAGCCAAGCGCAGGCCGACGACGAGAAGGAGTACGTCATCAGCAGCATGCTCGCCGATACAGACGTCGAGAAGACTCGACCGGAAGCCGTTAGCGTCTTAGACGCCGTCCAAGAGAAGTTCAGCGAGAAGCGGGTGGTCGACAGTCTGGACGCGGATGATCGGCGTGGTCTGCTGTCCAGCCAGGCGACCGTGTCGACGCAGTTCTCGCGCCAGTTCTCGTTTGTCGCAGCTGGTGCTGGTGAAGTCCAGGAGATGGAGGGCGAAGTTGCGATGCGCAGCGCCTGGTCGCTGGAGCGGATAAAACGCGAGAAAGAACGCGTTGACGCAGTGCTCGTCGACGCACTGCGGCAGTCGGACGTCGACGAGCGTCTGCTGGACGACGGAGCGGAGGAACCGGACGGAGCGGAGGTTGTGGACCGCGCCGCCGTACAGCTGTCCAGCTACGCCATGAAGATTGCCAGTCGCAACGTGGTCGACAATGAACTGCCGCTCACCGAGACGGCCATTATCGCTGCTGCTTCAGTCACTGTGAACGTGTTGAACCGAGCTGTCCGCGACCAACTGCGTCAGCTGCCGACCAGACAATCGGGCACCAAGTGCACTAAGAACGAGCTACAGTGGGCCGCCATTGTCGTAGGTCGTCAACTGCAGCGGGCGGCGGCGCACAGGAAGGTGGCAGGGAGTGAGCAACTGGCGTGGTCGGACAAAGCTCTGCATGCAACCGTATTGCTTGTCAAGGATGTGTTGTCGATAGCTGTTATCTACGTCAACCAGGGTCCTGACGCAGAGCTGCCTAGCACGGCGTACTCGTGGTCGCCAGCAGCCATCAGGGCGGCGTGTCGCATCATCCAAGACGTGACCGAGGCGGTCGTGGGATCACTGCAACACCCAGCGAGTGTCGACGACGACGCCGAGCAGGACCAGCTGGTCTTGAAAGAAGAATCCAATGCACGAATGGACGTCATTGGACAACAGCCGTCGTCAGTTGGTCTGCAGCCGTCCGACATGGTCGAGATCGGCAGCAATATGAACCTCTGGGCTGATGATGATGAAGCTGATGAGATCAACGACAACACCAACAACAGAGCAGCATCAGCAGCCGCTGGGCGTCCAAGTTCAGAATGATCTTCCCAAGCAGCTTCAGACGCAGATATTTGGACGTCGTCGACGTGACGTGTAACCTAAACACCCAGACAGACAGACAGTTAGCTGTCGGGCATTCAGGCGGTGCCCACAGGTGCGACATAACTGAAACAAAACGAAAGCGCTGTTGCACGCGTAGGAATTTATTCTGAATGATGATTGATCAGAATTAACCAGTCGGATAATGCGATAGTTCGTAACATGCCCATAGTAAGTGCTGTGGGGGACAACGATTAAACTTTTTGCGAAAATAAGAACCGAAATTTTTCGCTGGCTGAAGCCGCTGGACCAGGGAAACACATGCTAACCTTCTGAGTTACGTGAAAGTTGAAACAAGTTGCAAAATTTGCACGAACAATCCCACATCTTTCTACAGTTAATTCTGCAACTTAACGAGTACGGTCTCTTCCCGTTGTCCCCGCATTTCTGCACAGTCGCTCTGAAAACTCGTCTTTTTGCCAGGAATACGTCGTCATCTCGATTAACGGATTTTGCGCTGAATTGAACTGTCTTGGCCAATATCTGCAAGCGGTCATCACGCACAACGCATCCGTGATCATTGGCTTGCGACGAGTAAGCTTAGCAAAGCCTTAGTTTGGACAGCGTGTCGTTGTGTCACGGTCTGCGTGCGTGCGTACGACTTTCAAAGTTTGCCATCTTTAAATGGATACAATGATATCTTAGCAACGGAGCATCGGATCCACTTCTGGTTTGGTTCTAGGGTAAAGTAATCGGGGTAGGCGGATCCAACGGTTACGTGACCCCAAAAAAGTTCAAACTCGTGATCCCATCTTTGAGGCCGCGTATCTCTACACGGTGTTTCATAAAAAGGACCCCTTTTGTTTTTTTTATAATTCACTCAAATAACGATCAATTTACACAAATTTTTACCAGTTGTAGCTGAAAAAATAGTAATTCAAAATATTTTGACAAAATATGGCAGTTGATTAAATATTCTTTGCTAGTCGTGACGTAACGTTGACGTCATAATTTGTCATGGGTACAAACTTGCTAGTCTCAACTGGTGCTGTCAGTTGCTACCCTGCTTCAATGGTGAACTTAATCTGGTTCGCTGATGAAGAATGTTCATTGTGTCAGCACTAAGCAACATTGGATCATGAAATCAGGCGTCTTGTGATTCAAAAACGCAACCATTTTGCAAGCTTGGTGTGCTAGTGCACTGTCTTGCTCGAACATGTGAACGTCCAACTGTCTCCACAGACATGTATTCTTGTTTTCCATGTTTTTGTAGTTTTGTAAAACTTTAAGAATTTGTCATGAAGAAACCAGATTTTTCACTATCAGAACAGAGTAGCAAATGACAGCACTAGTTGAGACTAGCATGTTTGTACCTGCGACACATTATGACGTCAGCGTTACGTCACGACTAGCAAAGATTATTTAATCAACTGCCACATGTTGTTAAAATATTTTGAATTAGTATTTTTTGGCTACAACTGATAAAAATTCTGTGTAAATTGATCATCATTTGTGTGAATTATGAAAGAAAAAAGGAGTCCTTTGATGAAACACCGTGTATAACGTGCAAGATAGACGCAATATCACAAATAGGAAGCTACATAAGCCAACTAGTCCATTGGTCACGTGGCCATCGATCAAAGTTTTACCAAAACTTGACCTCACCTAATGTCACGTCTTATATTGCGACCCTTGTTGTGAGACAGCGTGTCTGTGGGTGTCTGAGTGTGTCTGAGTCTCTGTCTCTGTCTGAGCCTGTCTGTCCGCAAAACTGCGATCGCTAGTAGTCGGCTTGTTGTACAGTACCCTAAATACGAGAATGTGTGCTGTAATCGTATCGTTATCGTATCACCGTTTAACTTGAGCGGTAGCAGCAGCAGATCTGTCTGCTGCAACTCAGCGTAGGAATAGATCGCTGCAGATAGGCTTTTTGTAGGCAACGACAGAACCAGTGAAAGCAAAGTACCTATTTTTGCCTCCGGCCAAACTCGGTTCACAACGTACATCGTTCGTTATGTAGCGGTCCAATAGACCACATTACGCCTTTAGTCCGTCCTTCTCACTGTCCGTCTGATCAACTCAGAAACAAAATACCGTAGTAAAACTAAAATCAGTGCGAACTTTTTTCGGTGCGCTAATTTTCAGTTCAAAAAAGTCGAACATCAAAAATCATCCGACTAAAAAACAACCTCGAGGAAATGGTGCGTATCTCGCACAGTCGCAGGATGTGTGGTGACCTAATTTACTGTCAACCCCTGAGAAAATTGGACGGACGGCCGCATATGATGCCGTCACTCGGTGCCGGCATCTTTATCACGGTGAATGTTGGCCGCTGTTCGGCGATGCTGCTGCCATTGCGTTACTCTATTTGCTGCTCAGCATGTTTACTACGGCTCGCAACTGCTCTGCGCTGGCGTCTATGCTGAGGGTGTTTAGCGCTTGTGAGTAATGTACGCGCCTTCGCTTACGTTTTTCTTGCGTTTCCTGCTGGTATTTTGTTCTCAGTTATGTTCGATGTTTATTTGCTAGTAGGCATTGAACATAAAATAACGTAGAGTTGATATGTCAGTACTGGGAAACACTTATGTGTATTGGTATGAAGAGCGTCGTCCTGAGTTATAAATTTAGGCGGGACATGAAGTTTCAATTTTGGGATAGCCTAGACGCTACATATTTTTCTACATTTTTTTCTACATATTTTTGACAGACAGCTGCAATTTTTCGACAGGGTGCTCAAAATTTTAATATTGCCCTTATATTTCCTCAAAGTGAGGAGTTTTTCAACCTTGATATTTGCATTTGCATTTTGCATATGTTGGACATAAAGAAAATTTATCAACAATCCGACAGCCCAAAATTTACGAGGGGGCACTTATTCTCTACCCTCTTCCGGCCACGGCGCCACTGCGTATGAATAACTGAGTTTTTGTATTTTTGTATCCACATTTCGTAAACCGAAAGTCTTCATTAACAGCTGCAGTTAACGAAAAGTTTAATTTTGTTCAATTAGCTTATGGCATTTACTACTCATAGCCGCAACTTCGGTGACCTAATTTTAGGGAGCATTTCCAAATTTTAGCCGAAATAAAGTGGAGTGGTTGTCTAAGTCAGAAACCTGCGCTATCATCAATACAGGACAAAAGAGAATTTAGCTAGGTTGCTATTGATTATTAGTAGGAAATTGCTTGCTCACTTTTGTTAGTACAGAAATCAACGATCTGTGGACGACATTAAACGGCCAATACGCACTATTGCACAAAAGTGCATTTTCAGCGCCCACCAAAAATATTGAATAACCAGAACTCTTATTAGATTGTGATCAATTTAATGGCCTCTTCGTGCGCATTATTTGTTTGTATTCTTTTAAAAGCTTTTTCGTTTCTTTCGGCTTGTATTAGAGATCCGGCGTCTAATTGAGACCCGTTTAATATTATACTAACAGTGACTGGCGTCAAGGTCGTTATTGGAAATTGACTTCTCGAAGTTTTTAAAATATTGCCTGATTTTAGGAATTGAGAGGAAAAATCACAGGCTGAACGGTAGTTCAAGCCCTGTGTTAACGGCGACTTCTCTTTCTTATGGGAAAGCCAAAA